>ENA-UONW01001921-UONW01001921.1-human-gut-metagenome-genome-assembly--contig:-CS52-NODE-1921-length-22370-cov-29.878647_pt1 | contig 22370 bp, 14 predicted proteins | sample MGYA00242463_ERZ724010 | MGnify/ENA metagenome assembly ERZ724010 | reverse complement strand
TGATATTTTCATAAGTTCATCTGTGTCAATCGACTTTTTTCTGAATATTTTATAAATATTGGTCCTGCTGCATCCGAGCTGACCGGCAAACCACACTACAGACTGCTTTTTTTCCTTAAGTTTGGATTTGATAATCAGTCCTATTGTAGTCTTGTCAATGTTTGTCTTTTTTATTTCTTGCATATTCTTTAATTATATATAGTGAAGATGTGGTTTGTTCTTTTTATTGTTTTTATATGTACAAAGTTACTTTAAAGAATATAATTGTGCAAGAGGCGATTTTGCAGTGTTGGCGTGTAGTTGGTCCAAGAGTGTTTATCAGGTGATTTTTTGTGATTATTCGGTAAAAAGAAAATGCCGCGGCAGCTGTTTTGCTGCCACGGCATTTGATATTTTGTGTTTATAAGTGGTCTGTTTTAGAGATTAGCCAGCTCAATCACTTTGTCTACGGCGGCTGAAAGTCCGTCAACGTCCTTTCCTCCGGCTGTTGCGAAGTGAGGTTGTCCGCCGCCGCCGCCCTTTATCAGTTTGGCTGCTTCGCGTACCATCTTGCCGGCGTTGAGGCCACGCTCCTTAACGAGGTCTTCACTAATCATCACGCTGAGGGTGGGGCGTTCGTCGAATGTGCTGCCTACAACGCAGAGCATGTGCTCCGGCTCGGCTGCACGTATCTTGAACACAAGGTCCTTGGCGGCGTCCTGTTTCATCATTATTGTTGTGGCTATAACCTTTACGCCGTTTATGACGCGGGCCTGAGATATGAGTTTCTCTTTTACTCTCTCAACTCTCTCTGCCTGGAACTGCTCAAGGCTCTTTTTCATAGAGTCGTGCTCCTCGATATATTTCTCGATGACGCCGAGCAGGTCTTTGGCATTGTTGAACAGTGACTTGATGGCTTTCATGCCGTCTTCGAGTTCGTACATCATCATCTCGCACTCCTTGCCTGTCTTTACCTCAATACGGCGTATTCCGGCAGCAACGCTGCTTTCAGATATAATCTTAATCATGCCGATGCGGCCTGTAGAGTGGGCGTGGATACCGCCGCAGAACTCAATGCTCGGGCCAAACTTAACCACGCGCACCTTGTCGCCGTATTTCTCGCCGAACAGTGCTATGGCACCCATCTTCTTGGCTTCTTCGAGCGGCATGTCGCGGTGTTCGTCGAGCGGAATGTCCTGACGTATCATGTCGTTGACAATCATCTCAACCTTGCGTATCTCCTCGTCGGTCATCTTCTGGAAGTGAGAGAAGTCGAAACGCAGCGTGTCGCTTGATACGTATGAGCCCTTCTGCTCAACATGGTCACCGAGAACCTGCTTCAGGGCGTAGTCGAGCAGGTGGGTTGCTGTGTGGTTGGCAGCGCTCGCCTCACGCTTGTCGGTGTCTACACATGCCATAAAATCGGCCTCAGGATTCTTAGGCAGTTCTTTGACGATGTGTATCGACTGTCCGTTTTCGCGCTTGGTGTCTATCACGTTCACAGTCTCGTTCTCGCTTACCAGCACTCCGCAGTCGCCTACCTGGCCACCCATCTCGCCGTAGAACGGTGTGTTGTCGAGCACGAGTTCGTAGAATGTGTTCTTTTTCTGTGTAACCTTGCGGTAGCGCAGAATGTGGCATTCGTATTCAGTGTAGTCGTATCCTACGAAGTTCTGTTCGCCCTGGCGCAGCTCTGTCCAGTCGCTGTTTTCAACGGCGGCGGCGTTACGTGCCCTTGCTTTCTGCTTCTGCATTTCTTCGTCAAACTGCTTTTCGTCTACGCTGAGTCCGTTTTCGCGACAGATAAGTTCTGTCAGGTCGAGCGGGAAACCGTAAGTGTCGAACAGACGGAATGCCTTTGTTCCGTCGAGAACGGTCTTGCCCTCGGCTTTAACCTCTTCCATTGCGTCCGACAGCATGTTGATACCGTTAGACAGTGTGCGCAGGAATGAGTCTTCCTCTTCCTTAATAACCTTGGTTATCAGCTCGCGCTGTGCGGTAAGTTCGGGATAAGCCTCGCCCATTTCGTGTATGAGCACAGGCATAAGCTTGAACATGAATGCCTCTTTCTGGTTGAGGAATGTGTAGGCATATCTTACGGCGCGGCGTAATATGCGGCGGATAACATAGCCGGCTTTGGCGTTGCCCGGCAGCTGTCCGTCTGCTATTGAGAAGGCTACGGCACGCAGGTGGTCGGCAACGACGCGCATTGCAACGTCAACCTTCTCCTCTTTTCCATATTCCAGGCCGGACAGGCGTGAAATCTCCTTGATGATTGGCTGGAATATGTCGGTGTCGTAGTTAGAGTGCTTGCCTTGCAGGGCGCGTACCAGGCGCTCAAAGCCCATACCGGTGTCTATTACGTTCATTGACAGTTTTTCGAGAGAGCCGTCGGCTTTGCGGTTAAACTGCATGAACACCAGGTTCCATATCTCAATAACCTGCGGGTCGTCTTTGTTTACGAGCTCGCGGCCCGGTGTCTTGGCTTTTTCTTCGGGAGTACGAGAGTCGAGGTGAATCTCGGAGCAGGGTCCGCATGGACCTGTGTCGCCCATTTCCCAGAAGTTGTCGTGCTTGTTGCCGTTGATTATGTGGTCTGCCGGAACATGCTTTGCCCAGAATGCAGCTGCCTCGTCATCGCGGCTGAGGTTTTCCTCGGGAGAGCCTTCAAACACGGTTACGTAGAGGTCGGCCGGGTCGAGATGAAGCACATCAACGAGATATTCCCATGCATAGTCGATGGCGCCTTCCTTAAAGTAGTCGCCAAAGCTCCAGTTGCCCAGCATCTCGAACATTGTGTGGTGGTATGTGTCGTGGCCAACTTCCTCAAGGTCGTTGTGCTTTCCGCTCACGCGGAGACACTTCTGTGAGTCGGCCCTGCGTCTTGGTTCGGGGTCGCGTGTTCCCAGTATGATGTCCTTCCATTGGTTCATGCCTGCGTTAGTAAACATCAGTGTCGGGTCGTCTTTAATCACCATAGGTGCCGACGGTACAATCTGATGTCCTTTCGATTCAAAAAACTTTTTGAACGATTCACGGATTTCGTTAGCTGTCATCATTTTCTTTATATTTTGTTTTTGTTCTTTTTCAATAAAACAATGGCTATGTGCCTATTTGGGAGCAAAATTATAAAATAAATCCCATAAATCGCTAAATTATTGTGTAAAACATACAATTCTATTGTCCGCTTGGCGCATATAATGCCGGCTGATGTATTATTGGCATTACTTTATGACTTAATAATAAATATATTATTTTTCAGATTGGCGGCACGAAAATGAAAAAAAAATGATAAATTTGCAACATCAGACGTTACACATTTTTTAATTTCCACTATTATGGCATTGAACACAGAAAAGAATCTGAAGCTTTATTACTCGATAAAGGAGGTGGCAGCCATGCTCAACGTACCTGAGAGCATGCTGAGGTTTTGGGAAAAAGAGATTCCGATGATACGCCCTAAGACTACCGGCAACAATGTGCGCCAGTATACTGAGGCTGACATAGAGAATGTTAAGGCTGTTTATAATCTTGTTAAGGTGAGAGGCTTCAAGCTTTCTGCAGCCCGCAAGATGCTGCGTGAAAATAAACAGGCCGTTGACAACAATGCCCGTGTGATGGAAAGTCTGATAAAAGTGCGTGACGAACTGAAATCGCTAAAAAAACAGCTTGATTATCTTGAGTAGTTTTTATGATAAGGCGGATGCTGGCTTGTAGCTTAGCTCTTTATGTTTTTGTGTAATGCCGTGATGTCTTTATAATCTAACTTGTCACACTATAACACTTTGATTTAAAATGGTTTGCAGTCAAATGTGACGAGTGATGAGTTTATTTTAAAATGTTGTTTGCTTAAAATCTTGGCGGCGTAGGCCTATATTCATTACTGTGTTTCTTCTTAATGTTTATTCGACATGGCATCTTGTTCTGTCATGTGTATTTGCGTCATGTATGTATATAAAAAGCGGATGCCGGGAGACTTCACAGATTCCCGGCATCCTTGTAAACATAAAATCAAATTATTAACTTTGAATTTAAGTCTGGCTGTTTATTTATTATTGATGTATTTCTTGCCATTGATGATAATAATGCCTTTGGCATTCTTATTGACACGCTGTCCGGCAATGTTGTATGCAGGAGCATTGGCGTTGTCAGTCTTGTCATAATTGATATCTGTAATGCCTGATGTTCCGTCTGGAATTTGGCCTTTTACAAGCAGAGTGTTAGTGTCGGTAGTTATGTCGGCATCACCTGTCGTGTCAAAAGCAAAAGCACCGAGTGTCATTTTTGAACCTGTAGCCATTGCATCGTATTTGCATCCGGCGTAAACTTTGAATTTCATAACGCCGTTACCTGTTGTGCCAACGCTTTCGCCTGTGACAATCTGTGATGGCTGCTGAATGGCGTATCCCTGTGTTACATAATAGTCTTGAACTGTCTCGTCGTAGTATGTCGCTCCTTCCATTTTGCTTAAATCGTAGTAATAGAGAGCGTTGTTTGCGTCTTTACCGTTTGTGTTCTCCATTGAGAATACATATGGCATGCGGTTTAATTCTTCTTCGAATACAACATAGTTCTTGTTTCCTGATGCAGAGATAATAAGATAAAGATAACCGTCCTGCGTTACTGTAAATCTATAGATACAGCCTGTTGTTGGATATGTACCTTCACTTGCTGCAGAGCCAGGTCCATTGGTAGTGCCCTGAATGGCGGCTCCGTCTGGTAATGAGATTTGATTGCCGTTGATTGACACAGTTCCGTTCTTCATTCCTACGGATTTAAAACTGTCATCAAATCTTGTTGTGGCAACTACACTTCCGCTTGCAGTTCTTCCAATTTCTGTGCCTGCTTTAACTGATGTAGCCACGTCTGCGTTAAGACCGAGTGTTGTTCCGTCAATGGTAACAATTTCTTGTGCGTTTGCTGTGAATGCAGCTATTAATAAAGCTGCGCTAAGTAACATTTTTTTCATAATTCTAAATTTTTAATTGTTTATAATTAGTTAAATAGTTTATTTGAACCATTGTTCTTTTAGTCGGTTCCACTCGCTTTGTACGAGTGAAACCGGCTATGATTGTTTATTGTTTTACACCACTGAAATTATAATAGTATGTGTAGGTTAAGCGTCCGGATCTTTGCTGGAGCTTGAAATACGATGTCAGAATGCCGTCACCGTTTACACGTCCGATAAAAGACGTTCCAAGACCATTTGACGAACTGTTGTTCGTGAATATGAATCCATCGTCGGCATAAGAGATATTAGCAACAGATGTTGCGTTGTATGTGAAATCTCCACTGCAGTCGAACGTTATGTCTGCGCAGTAGGCAGAGTCTGTGGCAGTAATTGTAACAGTTCCTTTTGTGTAAAGGGTATCTGTTGTGCCTTCTTGAACTCTTGAAAAAGTTCCTGAATATACACCGGCGGCTGCTTTTTCCGGAGTGACGCTGTGTATTGTTGCGTCATCGTCGTCGTCACTGCATGAGACAAATGAGCAGCTTAGTGCAAGTACTGCAAATAAAGAATATAATATCTTTTTCATCTTAAAATTGTTTTTAATATCAAATTTTTAATAACCTGGATTCTGATCATCTGTTGTCAGGGCTGTATTGTTGGCCATTTCCTGAGCAGGTATCGGGCGGTACCATTTTATTTCACCCTGAGCATTGCTCATGTTGCTTGCAGAGGTTACATAGTCGTTGAATGCAATATTATATCTGACAAGCTGGCGTGTGCGGCGCAGGTCCATCCATCTTTCGTTTTCGCCAAATTCTTCGCGTGCTTTCTCGTCGAGAATGACATCCAAATCTGTTATTGAACCGAATGATGCAGGAATGCTGTATTCTGGCTGATATGCCGAGAATGATGACAGTGTGCCTGCTTTGGCTCGAGTGCGTACTGCGTTCACGTAATTAAGAGCCTGTTGTGTCTGCCCTGCCATGAGGTAAGCTTCGGCTGCTGTAAGATACATGTCGCTTAAATGAAATAATACAACATCGCGGTAACCGTTGGAGGTATTGGTGTTTTCCTGTACGGTGTTTGGATCATCCCATTTCTTGCATACTGTTGTTCCGTTTACGGCAGCAAGACTTGCTGCATAGGAAAGTGTGGTCTTCTTAAACGTTCCGTCGCTGTTGAATGTATATTGTGTTACCGGGTCGCCAAGTATATAGGCATAAACACTATTGATATATCCGCCGTTTGCATATCTTGACTGGTTTGCTGTAAATTCAGCTTCTGCTTCAGCCTGGGTTACGTAGTATGGCAGATAGCGGTACGCAATGTTCATTTTGTCTCGGTTGGCACTGCTGTTATAGTAAGCATAATAGCCGGTTGTGCCCCATGTTCCGTCGAAATTATATATAGTATTCATGAACGTTCCGTCAAACCGTTCGTCGCCAGGACCCCACAAGAATATGCCTTTAGCTGATACGGCCTTGCCTGAATTGCAGTATTTCATGCCGTTGGTTGTACATACACCATAATAACTTCCAAACGTGTTCTGAAGTCCGTGTCCGTCTTCACTAAGAATGCCGGGGTTGCCGGATCTTTCATATTGTGCAGAGAAAATAATCTCAGGATTGTTCGTTTCATTTGTCGGATACCATTTGTCCTCAAACGACATAGTAAGGGCCTGTCCGTTTATGGCTGCTTCTGCATATTGTGCAGCTTTTGTGAAGTATTGGGTATCTGTTATGCTGTATGTGCCCTGTTCTGCGTTTGTAAGAGTTGTACCCAAATCCCATCCGGCTGCCAGGCATACTTTGGCAAGCAGTGCTTTGGCTGCACGTTGGCTGATATATCCCAGATTGCTGCCAGAACTTTCTGCCGGAAGATTATTGTCGTTTATTATGGATTCGAGTTCTTCTATTATCTTCGGATATAGTTCAGAAAGAGGTGTTTTCGGATAATTTCTTTCAGGTCCCTGGATATATTCTGTTATATAAGGAACTGAGCCAAAGTGCTGTGTGAGCAAATAGTAGGCGTAGCTGCGGAAGAATTTCGCCTCGGCAATGGCTCTTCCGTCTTCGTCTCCTGCATAGTACAGCATGCAATTTGCGCTGTTAATCAGTGCATACAGCTTAGTGTAAAAGTCTGATATTGATGAACTTTGCGGGGTAATGTCGTAGCGGTTGAATTCTCCGCCATCGCCTCCTCTGGTAGGTACATACAGGTCTGTACCCCATTCATAAATGTCCGTTTGTGTTATGATTGGGTTTAACAGGGAGTATGTATAGTTTCTCAGTCCAACCATTCCGTCTGCAGTAGGAAAGAAATCCAGTGCAGATATATTAGTTTTGTTTTCGGCGTCAAGGAAGTCTGAGCAGCTTGTTAATGTTGCTGTTCCTGCAAGCATTGACGTTGCAAACGCAATATATAATATCTTTTTCATTTTTATTAGCGTAAATGTTGATTAAAATTTGATGTTAGCTCCAAACTGCCAAGTAACTGTGCTTGGTCCGTCCTGATCGAGAGATGCGTCAGCCCATTCAGGATCGAATCCTTTGAATTTTGTGAATACAAACGGGTTGGTAACAGTGCAGTATATGCGTAAATGAGAGCAGCCGAACTTCTTTGTCCAATTTTTGGGGAATGTATACCCAAGTGTAATGTTCTTTATCTTTACGTATGAAGCGTCTGCATATTTATTTGTTCCATCAAGCCAATAGGCTGTGCCCATGCCGCTGTTCGCTCCGCCCTGTGTAGGGAAAGGATAGCTTCCGTAATGGGTGGTCTCCTGATAAACAGGGTTGATGTATGTGCCGTCAGGATTTATTCCGTCGCAGTCGATAAGCGTTCCGGCTGGAATGTAGCAGTCTACGTTGAGCTTCATGCGGCCACGGTCGTTGAAGCCGAGATATTCGCCGTAGAAGTCAGATATAGCATAATAGCCCTGTTTTGCATACAATGTGGCAGACAAATCCCAATTCTTATATGAAAGGTTCGTCGTGAAACTGCCTGTCCATTTCGGATCCGTGTTGTATATCTTTTTATCTTCGTCAGTGAAGTTGCCGTCACCATTTCGGTCAACAATTATAGGATTGCCTTCCACCCATCCGTAGCATGCATGATAATAGTCACATTCTCTGACTGTCGCTCCGGGCGTGAAGCCTTTCAGACGGGCAATTTCATTATCAGGCACTGTCATGTTGCGGTCGCTTACTATGCCGTTCCATTCAAATCCGTAGAAGTTGTTGTAAGGCTGTCCGATAAAGAGGTTGCCTGTTTCCTCTCCTGTTGTCAGGTTTCCGCCTACACCGTTTATTTCGCGCACTGTATTCTTGTTGTGTGCGAATGTGAATGTTGTTGTCCAATGCCAGTCTTTTGTCTGGATGTTTTCTGTAGTAAGTGATACCTCAATACCTTGGTTGCGTACAGATCCAACGTTGGTTGTCATGTCAACACCGCCGGCTTCGAGTGGCAGAGGCACTTCAAACAGAAGGTCTTTTGATGTCTTGGTATACCAGTCGATAGAACCGCGGATACGCTCGTTGAAGAATCCGAAGTCAAGACCAACGTTGAACTCGTGAGACTTTTCCCACTGTAGTGTCGCATCGATGATTCCGCTTGGATGGAATCCCTGAACCCATGTGCTTCCGAAAGGATAGTATACAGGACCTGTAACGGTTACGTATGTGTCATAGTTGCCTATGCCGCTGTTGTTTCCTGTTACACCATAAGAAAGACGCAGTTTAGCATTAGACAGCCATTTGCGAGTCTTTGCCATGAACGGCTCTTCTGACAGGCGCCATGCGAATGCTGCTGACGGGAAACTTCCCCAGCGATAACCTTTCTGGAATCTTGACGAACCATCCCAACGTACAGTTGCTGTCAGCATGTAGCGGTCTTTGAATGTATAGTTGGCACGCAGTGCATAAGACATCATGCTGCTCTCGCTGTATGCATTATAGCAGTCGGCTGCATTGTAAGTTCCGCTTCCGAGGTTCCACCACAATGTTCCGTCAAGAACACCGCTTGAAGACAAGTTTTGCGTCTCGCTTTCGGTCTGCATCATTGAGAACAGTCCCATGACGTTGAGGTGATGCTCTTTTTCTTTGCCCAAGAATGTGTCGTATGTAATCATGTTGTCCCATGTCCAGTCGAAGGCGCGCTGTGTCTCTTTTGTTGCAAGATTCATTTGGTCTTCTGATGCGTCTGGCAATAATCCCTGGAAGTATCCGTCACGATAGTATGTGAAGTTGGGGGAGAACGTTGATTTCAGCGTGAGCCCTTTAAGCGGGTTGATGGCTATGTAAACGTTACCGAGTGCGCGCCATGTCTGCTTGTTTCTGCTTTCAATGTCCATATATAGCAGTGGGTTTGGCTGGTCTGTAAACTGATAGCCTTGTGTAGAACCCATAGCGGCATAGTTTCCAGGATACAGGTTAAGCTCACCATTGGCATTATATGGCTGCATGAACGGATTCATTCGGTATGCGTATTGTACGGCCTGATCACTTGCATAGTCGTGACTTATGCGTGCAAGATTGAAACTGAAGCCTGCGCTTACATATTTGTTTATCTGGCCTTCAAGACTGCCCTTAAAGTTAAATTTATCTTGTTCGTCACCATCATAGATTCCGTCTTCGTTTGAATAACCTATGCCCATATGATAGCTCAGTCTGTCGCTGGAGCCGCTGATAGATATATAATGGTTTTGTTGGTGTCCGTTCCCGGTTACAAGGTCAGGCCAGTCAACAGTCTGTCCGCTCTTCAACAGGGCTTTCATTCTGTATTCTCCTGTTTCAACGTTGGCCAATCCCATCTGATTATATAAATCAGGTACATATACAGGCTGGCCGCTATTGGCTGTTGACAATCCTCCGCCGTAAACCATAAATTTACTGAAACGGTAGTTGTAGAATTCCTGTGCATTTTGGAAATCTGGCATTCTGGCCGTATTTGTTATACCGTAGTATCCGTCGTAAGATATAGTAGGCTTGCTCATTTTCTTGTCAACCGTTGTACCGCTTTTTGTTGTAACGATAACAACGCCTGCTGTAGCTCTTGATCCATAGATAGCTGTAGATGACGCATCCTTTAAAACGTCAATGCGCTCAATGTCCTGCGGGTTTAGCCAGTCGATATCGTCTGTAGTAACTCCGTCGACAACATATAGAGGTTTAAGATTGTCGTTGGTTGATGATTTTCCACGTATTTCAATGTCGAATCCGCCGCCAGTACGTCCGCTTGTCTGCGTGATGTTTACGCCCGGAACAGAGCCTTGCAGGTTTTCTAGTACAGAAGGGGCGCCTTTTGCGTTAAGTTGTTCAGTGTTTACTGATGAGATAGAGCCAGTAAGGTCGCTTTTCTTCATTGTTCCGTAACCTACGACAACAACCTCATCGAGAGTTTGGTCGTCTTCTTGCATGACGATGCTTAGACGCGACTGATTGCCAACCTTTACGGTTTGATCCTTGTAGCCGATGTAGGAAATCTTGAGTTCTGTGTTTTCATTAGCATTGGGGATTCTGAAATTACCATCTAAGTCGGTTATTCCGCTCGCCTTACCGTCAACCATGACAGTGACACCAATCAAAGGTTCGCCTCCGGCGTCCTTCACGGTACCTGTGATAACTTTTTGCGAAAATGCAGAAAGGCATATTACAGGCAACATTGATGCCAATAAAATTCTTTTTGTTAGTAAATGCATAAACGTTTTATTTTAATTGTTAGTAGTTAGTGTTTCCACGTTCAAGGTTATCTAATGATTCTTTCCTCCCACGTTTGTTTTATAAAAGTTGTTATGCTATTATGGTAACGGTTCGGTAAAGTAGATTTGTTTTGTGCAAATATACAATTTTTTTATATTAGCGACAAATAAAAACACTTTTTTTTGGCGTATATTGAATATTTTATATCGTTAATCACCTTGATTATTTGATAAAATTACTTTTGATTGTAATGCTACACTTTTAGTTTTTTGCTATTATAGCATAAATTTTTGCTTTTTGATGTGTTTCTGTCTATTTCGTTCTTGTGTTATTTTAAGGTGATTACTTGACAATTCATATTGTCGTTGTAATGCTCCTAATTGTTAATTTTATAAATTATTTTATTTTGCTTTAACCCGAATCGCATTATTATTAAGGTTTGATTTTTGCTTTATCTTGAGTTTGATTTTGTTTTGTTTCTGAAGGCATAGCTGGCTATGTCAAGAAGATGCAGACGAAAGATGCTGATAAAAGACAAGAAGACGGCTGAGAATACTAATATTCAGAATTGATAAAATTATATACGAGTTAGTGTCTTATTTTAGCTTAATGGCTTTATTATGCCATTTTTGTGTATTCTTTCATGGCTTTAGAACCTTATTATATTGTGGCAGCCTCTTGTCGTCTAAAAAAAGCCGGTCTGCAAACGTTTGTTTGCAAGACCGGCTCTGTTTTTAGTCTCAATTTGTTATTTGTCACGGTTTTACCGTGATAAGATTATGTGCTGTTGATATTTTAGATTTCGGGAATCCAGCTGTTGTCGTTTTTAAACACTTTTTCTGGTGTAATCTTTTCAGCTTCTTTTTTCGTAAGTTGTCTGCTCCACGTTGCTCTGCCTTTTGTTGAGGCTCCTTCGCCCTTGTTGTTATATTCCATGTATCTGGCGGTCTTTTCGTTGTTTTTGTTTCCCCAGTTGTGCCATCCGGCCGGAACAATGTGGCTGCTGAGTTCGCAGTTCATGAACAGAGTGTAGGCATACGGACGCCATGGACGGCCGAGATATACTTTTGTTATTCCTTCGGCGGCAGTAAGTTTGCAGTGATTGAACACATATCCGTAGGCAACGTTGGCCGGTGTTGATGCCGCTGTTATGTAAGAGTTCTGTTTGCTGTGTATTGTGCAGCCTTCAAACCATGCTGTTGACGGTCCGAAAATAAAGTCGGTTGTGCCTTCAATATAGCAGTCTTTAAAAAACAGTCTTGTTTCGGCCACTCCGGTGTATACAGTGTCTTGATTGCCGAGCAGTCGGCAGTTTACAAACACGAGTCTGTCGCCTTCAGTGTGTAGTGCCACGGCCTGTCCAAGTTTTGCCGCATTGTTTTCTATTGTTATGTTTTTAAACGTTATGTCGCTGCCTTCAACCTTTACCGTGTATGTGCGGAATGTGCCCATGGGCTTGTTGGTTTCGGCGAGTCGTATGTTGGCATGGTCGTCGTATGTTATTATGGTGTTTTCGGCGCTTTCGCCACATACTTCAATATTGGTTAACCATGACGGAATAATCACTTTTTCTTTATATATTCCGTTTTTAACGTAGATAACCTTATGATATTCCATAAACGCGCGGCACACTTCAACGGCTTCGTTAACCGTTCTGAATTGTCCTGTTCCGTCTCTTGACACAACAAGCGTGTCTGGATTGTCATAAGGATTTGCTGCATTGGCCGTGAATGCGCACATGGCCATGATGATTGATGCGAATAGTTTTCTCATAGTTCTGTTTTTTTTCAAGGCCACAATGTGCCATGCCTGCATACATATTTTGTGCTGCTTGCTGCATCTTGTGCGCATGCAGGCATGGCTGGCCTTGCATTTTAATTATTATAGTATTTGTTTTATTTCCTGTAGTCCGTCTATTTTTCTCAGCTTGTCCATGATGGTCTTAACGTCGTCTCTGTCATGTATTCTGAGTTCGAGCGATCCGTCGAATATGCCTTCGTCACACGAAAGAGTGATTTTGTGGATATTAACGTTCAGTTCTTCAGATATAACTCGTGTGACTTCGTTGAGCAATCCGATCCGGTCTATACCCTTTATCTCTACTATTGCGTCGAACAGCAGCTTTTTGTGCATATCCCATTTTGCGTCGAGTATACGGTTGCCGTAGCCTGATTTTAATTTTGCCGCAACCGGGCATGAGCGTTTATGGATTTCAATCCGGTTTTTGCCGTCGATAAATCCTAACGCGTCATCACCAGGTATTGGGTGACAGCATTCCGGGAAGATAAACTGAGAAATATTGTCGTCTGTGATATAAATAGGTTTCTTTCTGTTGAACCCTTCTTTCACGATGAAATAGTTTGGAGTCTTGTTCTCATTCGCTTTCTTTTTCTCTTTGCCGAGGAATGGTACAAACTTACGCCAGTTGCTTCCTGTGTTTTGCTTTTTCTTGCCGTTTATCTCGTCGATGTCCTTGTCGCTGAGTATGATAGTCTTTTTGCCTATAGCCTTAAAGAACTCGTCTGGTTTCTGCACTTCATGAAATTCACACAATTTGTCAATAACCGATGTGTTCATTTCTATAGAGTGTTTGCTTAAGAATTCAGACAGCATCTCCTCGCCCTGTTTCTGTATTTCGCGTGCCTCGCGGCGCAGTATTGCCTGGATTTTTGCCTTGGCCTTAGCTGTAGATGCGAAGTTTATCCATGACGGCTGCACGTGTTGCGAGTTTGATGTAAGTATTTCCACCTGGTCGCCGCTTTGCAGTTTATGGCTCAGCGGTACGAGTTTATGGTTCACCTTTGCGCCTATGCAGTGACTTCCGAGGAATGTATGGATTTGGAACGCAAAGTCGAGAGCCGTGCATCCTGCAGGCATTGTCTTGATTTCGCCTTTCGGAGTGAACACGAATATCTCTGATGCAAACAGGTTGAGCTTTATTGCATCCAAAAAGTCCATTGCGTCAGGCTGTGGGTCGTCAAGAATTTCCTTGATTGTTCGCAGCCAGTTGTTAAGTTCACCGTCGTCTTCGGTTATCTCTTCGCCTTCTTTGTATTTCCAGTGAGCGGCAAATCCCTGTTCGGCTATTTCGTTCATACGGTCGGAACGTATCTGCACCTCTATCCATCGTCCCTGCTTGCTCATCAGCGTTACGTGCAGAGCCTGGTATCCGTTAGCCTTCGGGTGGTTGACCCAGTCGCGCAGACGGTCGGGGTGCGACTTATATATCTGGCTTATTGCAACATAGATGTTGAAACATTCGTTCACCTCCTCTTCGCGTTTCTTCGGCTTGAAAATAATTCTTACGGCCAGGATGTCATAAATCTGGTCAAAGGTAACATGCTTGTTCTGCATCTTGTTCCAGATGGAGTAGGGGCTCTTCACCCTTGCCTTGATTTCATATTCTAGTCCCATCTTGTCAAGAGCCTTTCTGATAGGACCGGTGAAATCGGCAAACAGACTGTCGCGCGAGGCCTGTGTGTCGGCCAGCTTATATTCAATAGACTTGTATTCTTCAGGATGTTCAAACTTAAAACTCAAATTTTCGAGTTCTGTCTTTATCTTGTTTAGGCCGAGTCGGTTTGCAAGCGGAGCATATATATATAAGGTCTCTCCGGCTATTTTATATTGTTTGTTTGCCGGTTGACTGTCCAGAGTTCTCATGTTGTGCAGACGGTCGCATATCTTTATAAGTATTACGCGTATGTCGTCGCTCATGGTCAGAAGGAGTTTCTTGAAGTTTTCGGCCTGTGCCGAAGCCTGGTCGCCGAATATTCCTCCTGATATTTTGGTCAGTCCGTCAACTATTTGCGCAATTTTCGGGCCGAATATGTTCTCGATGTCCTCTACGGTATAATCGGTGTCCTCAACCACATCATGAAGCAGTGCAGCGCTTATGCTCGTAGAGCCGAGTCCCATTTCGCTACATGCTATTTGGGCTACGGCTATCGGATGCATTATATAAGGTTCGCCAGACAGTCGCCTAACGCCTTTGTGTGCCTGTTTGGCAAAGTTGAACGCTTTTGTTATTATGTCAACTTTTTTTCTGTGGCGTGTTGAAAGATAGTCATTGAGCAGATGCTGAAACGCATCGTCAACCATTTTTTCCTCGGCAATCTCTCTTTCTTTGTCAATGTTGTTCCGCTCGTCCATAATTGTTTCTCCAGATATTATTAATAAGGTGTACAGGTGAAATATCGGTTACTTCACTCTGATTTTCTTTCCTGCACGAATGTTGTTGCCTTTAATACCGTTAAGCTGGCGCAGCTTTTTCACAGTTGTATGGTGCTTCTCTGCTATTTCCGACAGAGTGTCGCCGCTTTTTACAGTTACGCTCTTCTTTTTGGTCCTGGAGCGTTTTGTTGTTTTTTTCTTTCTGCTTTTGCTTTTGCTGTAGCTTTTTCGTGTGTTATTCGTGCTTGTGGTATATTTGCTGCTTTCAACCTCAACCAGTGAGCGTCTTGTTAGCAGTGTTTCCGTTTCGTAGTTGTATATAGAGTCCTCATTTGCTATAAACGTGTTTGTTGCGTTAGCCGGCAGTCGTATCACGGAAGGTTTGTTGTTGCCGTTTACGATGTCGCGTCGGTATTGCGGATTGAGTGTGCGCAGCTCCTCTATGTCAATTCCGCACACGTCGGCTATCTGTTTGAGGTGCACGTCTTTTGTAACCACCACGGTGTCGGTCTTAGCCGGCAGTGTGGTGCGCATTGGGCATATGTTGTGCTCGCAGTAATAGTTCATCACATAGTTGGCGGCTATGAATGCCGGCACGTATCCTCTTGTTTCGCGTGGCAGATAAGGATATATTTTCCAGTAGTCAGCCTGTCCGTCGGCACGGTGTATGGCCTTGTTGATGTTTTCAGGTCCGCAGTTGTATGCGGCTATTACGAGGCTCCAGTCGCCGAAGATGTTGTAAAGGTCTTTAAGATAGTGCGCAGCGGCATACGATGATTTTATCGGGTCGCGGCGTTCGTCAATCAGTGAGTTAACTTCAAGTCCGTACTGTTTTCCGGTAGTTACCATAAACTGCCACAGACCTGCGGCTCCAACCCTCGAGGTTGCTTTAGGGTTGAGTGCCGACTCTATTACCGGCAGATATTTAAGTTCGAGCGGAAGTCCGTAAGCCTCCAGGGCTTCTTCAAAGATAGGGATATAGAAGTTAGATGCGCCAAGCATATAGCTCACCGAATGGCGCAGTCTGCCTGTATATCTGTCAATGAATTTCTGCACGATGTCGTTATATGGCATCTCCATCACGTTCGGCAGTCTTTTCAGTCGGTCGATATACACCTCTTTTGGATAATCCCTGTTCTCATCGCGATAGTTGCAGTCCTCGTCGGGCTGTAGATAAGTCTTTGAATAGTATAGGTTCAGAAGGCTGTCAACCTCATAGTTCATACCTTCCGGCAAGTCAATTATTTCTTCTTTTCCGTCATTGTCTGTAACAGTTATTTCATCCTTCTCGTTTTGAGCCTGCATCACGCAGTTTCCTCCGAAAAGCATTGCGGCAATGATTATAAAAACTCTTTTTTTCATAAATATGTTATATACAAAATCTTACAAATAAAAATTTCTCAGAATTTGATGGCACACTGAAGTCCCAGTGACGATGATTTAAGCGGATTCAGTGACGACTTGTTGTTTATGATAGTCGGTTCGACCTTCATGCTAAGGTCTTTTGATATGTCAAATTCTGACAGCGACGCATCGACATATGCGTCAATTATTGACAGGGCATACACGCCTATGAGGCAGAATATGCTCAAGTCACGATATCTTCGGTATAAGTCTTTTCGCTTTTTGAAGAGAGTTTGGTATTGTTCCTTGTTTTCTTCGGTTATGGTGTTGCCCAGATGCAGAAACTGGTTGTAGCTCTGCGAGTTTGGGTCGTTGTCCATGATGTCCATGTATGCCTGTGAGTAGTCGTGATACATCTGGTTGTTCCATCTTATTGCGTAAAGACAGCCCAGAAATCCGCCGTATACGATAGGCAGTTTCCAGTATTTCCGGTTATATATCTGTCCCGCTCCCGGTATTACAATGGCAAGCCACATGGCTCTTTTTGCGTTGGGGCGCCATGTACTCCAGTCGCGTTTTGTTCTTTTCTTTTCAACAGAATCTTTTGCAGACAGCATTTTCATGCTGACAGAGTCGGCGGCCGTAACCACCTTGTTTATCGTGTCGCTTATCTGTTTGTCGTTATAAGCTTCGGCCGTCGTTATGGTGTCGTTGACCATAATTTTGCCGTCTCCGCCCGTTTCGGCGGCACTGCACGGCACTACAACGGCAAGCATGCAGATGGCTGCCGTCATTCTTGATAGGCGATATATTAGGTGTCTGCTCGTATCCACGGCTTTGTTTACTGTTCTTTCAGTTTGTCAAACATGCTCATTATACGCTCCAGCTCCTCCTCGTTGGCAAACGGGATGCTTATTTTGCCTTTTCCGTTGGCCGAGCAGGTCATCTGAACCTTCGTCTTGAAGAAGTCAGACAGATGTTCGCGCAGTGCCGAAAACTCTTCGGGCATTTGCTGGTTAGAGGCAATTTTCTTTTTGCCGCTTACAATGTCTTCGCCGTTTTTCAGTTTCTGCACCATCTCTTCGACCTTGCGCACCGAGTAGCCGTTTTTCTGTATTTCCTTAAACAGTTTTACTTGCAGCGACGGGCTGTCTATTGCCAGCAGCGCGCGTGCGTGTCCCATGTCTATCTCCTTATTCTGTAGTGCCATCTGCACCTGTGCGGGCAGCTTCAGCAGCCGGAGGTAGTTAGATATGGCCGTGCGGCTTTTGCCCACTCTCTCCGACACTTTTTCTTGTGTCATGCCCGAGTTGGTGAGCAGGTGTTCGTATGCCAGCGCTATTTCAATGGCGTTGAGGTCCTCGCGCTGTATGTTCTCCACGAGAGCCATCTCCATCACGTTTTCGTCCTTTATGGTGCGTATGTATGCCGGGATGGCTTTCAGTCCGGCAATCTGTGATGCTCTCCAGCGGCGTTCGCCGGCAATTATCTGAAATCTGTTGTCGTCAACCTGTCTCAGCGTGATGGGCTGTATAATGCCTATTTCGCGAATGCTGTTGGCAAGCTCGTTGAGTGCCTCCTCGTCAAATTCGCGTCGTGGCTGGTTGGGGTTGGCTTCTATCTGCTCTATTGATATCTCGCTGATGGTTGAGCTGCCCTGCGGGCGCACCGCCTCGGTTGATATCAGAGCGTCGAGTCCGCGTCCTAGCGGATTGCTGTATCTTTTCTTAATAGCCATAATTTTCTTACTTGTTCCTGTTTATTATCTCTTTTGCCAGTGCAAGGTGGTTTTTGCTTCCTGTAGAGTCGGCATCGTAAAGTATTACGGGCAGTCCGTGGCTCGGCGATTCGCTCAGTTTTACGTTACGCTGTATAACGGTCTTGAACACAAGTTCCTGGAAGTGGCGTTTCACCTCATCGTAGATTTGGTTGGCAAGGCGCAGGCGGCTGTCATACATTGTCAGCAGGAATCCCTCAATTTCGAGTTTCGGGTTCAGCTTGCTTTTAATTATCTTTATCGTGTTGAGCAGCTTGCTTATTCCCTCAAGGGCAAAGTATTCGCATTGAACAGGTATTATCACTGAGTCGGCGGCGGTCAGCGCGTTCACTGTTATCAGACCGAGCGACGGCGAGCAGTCTATCAGTATGTAGTCGTAGTCGCCCCTTATCGGCTTCAGCAGGTTTTTTATCACCTGCTCCCTGTGTTCAAGGTTTAGCATTTCTATTTCAGCTCCGACAAGGTCAATATGGCTCGGCATAATGTCAAGCCCGTCTATATCAGTGGTGTAGACGGCATCATGTACGTCAGCATGGTCTATTATGCATTCATACAGCGAGCAGTCCACATCTTTCGTGTTGACCCCAAGGCCGCTCGAAGCGTTGGCCTGCGGGTCGGCATCGATTACCAGAACCTTTTTTTCCAGGGTGGCGAGGGATGCAGCCAAGTTAATGGTCGTGGTTGTCTTGCCCACGCCTCCTTTTTGGTTTGCTAATGCGATAATTTTTCCCATTTGTATTATATTGGTATCCTAAATCTAATGTCTTTATTTGCTCGTTTCAGAAATACTCCTTCTAAAATTATTTTGCAAAAATACATATTTTATGTGAGAAATAGTTGTTTTAAACCTTTTTTCGTACTTTTGTAGGCGAAAGAAAATGATTTTTATGAAAATTATGAAACCATTAATACTTATTTCCAACGATGACGGCTATCATGCCAAGGGACTTAACTCGCTGATAGACATGCTCTCAGACATGGGCGAAATACTTGTCTGCGCGCCCGAGTCGGCACGTTCAGGATTTGCCACGGCATTCTCTGCAACCACCCCTTTAAGGCTCAAGCTGCGCCGCAAGCGCGAGGGCGTTGAGGTGTGGTCGTGCAACGGCACGCCTGTCGACTGTGTCAAACTGGCGCTGAGTCAGCTCTGCACGCGCCGTCCCGATATGGTCATCGGCGGCATCAACCACGGCGACAACGGCTCTGTCAATTCTCATTATTCGGGCACAATGGGCGTTACGCGCGAGGGCTGCATGAAGTATATCCCTTCTGTTGCGTTCTCTCTTTGCGACTATAGAGACGACGCCGACTTTGAGCCTCTGCGCAGCATTGTCAGAAAGATTACAGCCAAGGTTCTGGCCGAAGGTCTGCCCAAGGGAACGTGTCTTAACGTAAACTTCCCTAAGGCTGCCGAATTTAAGGGCGTAAAGGTGTGCCGAATGGCTAAGGGCACATGGGGAAATGAGGTCGTTCGCGCCCATCATCCCAGGGGTTACGATTATTATTGGCTTGTGGGCGAATATACCAATGACGAGCCTGAGGCAACCGACACCGACAACTGGGCCCTCAATCATGGTTATGTGGCTATAACGCCCACCACAATCGACGTTACCGACTATGCCATGCTTGAGCGTCTGAAAGATAGTGCCGACGAGTTTTGCTGATGTGCCGGGAGTGCCGCTTTACAGTTTTTTGCGCCTTCCGTGCGCCATGCTATGAGTTAAAAATATTATATTTTGTTTACAGATGAAATATTATCTTATTGCCGGTGAGGCAAGTGGCGACCTTCATGCGTCGCGTCTTATGCAGTCGCTCAGAAGAGTCGACGGCGAGGCTGAGTTCCGTTTCTTCGGAGGCGACCTTATGTCGGCTGCCGGAGGCACGCGTGTGCGCCACTATCGCGACTTGGCTTACATGGGTTTTGTGCCTGTCCTGCTGCATCTCAGAACCATATTCAGAAACATGGCTTTCTGTAAGCGCGACATAATCGAGTGGCACCCTGATGTGGTGATATTGGTTGATTATCCAGGTTTTAATCTCGACATAGCCAAGTTTCTGCATGCCAAGACTTCAATACCTGCGTATTATTACATCTCGCCAAAGATTTGGGCATGGAAGGAGTACCGCATAAAGAACATAAAGCGTGATGTCAGCGAGCTGTTCTCCATTCTGCCTTTCGAGGTGCCCTTCTTTGAGGGCAAGCACGGCTACAAGATACACTATGTGGGCAATCCTACGGCCGATGAGGTGAGCGGATTCTTGAAGACCTACACCGATTCTTACGGCGAATTTTGCTCTAAAAACGCGCTCGACTCACGCCGTCCTGTCATAGCTTTGTTGGCAGGAAGCCGCAAGCAGGAGATAAAGGACAATCTGCCTGCCATGATTGAGGCAGCCTCGCGCTTTGCCGACAAGTATCAGCTTGTAGTTGCGGGAGCGCCGTCGATAAGTGCTGACTATTATGCCCGGTTCATATCCGGACAGCCCGTAAAGATAGTCTACGGACAGACTTACGAGCTGCTGACCAATTCGCGTGCGGCTGTTGTCACCAGCGGAACAGCCACTCTTGAGACGGCTCTGTTCAATGTTCCGCAGGTGGTGTGCTACGAAACGCCGATACCAAAGGTCATCGCCTTTCTCCGCAAGCATTTGTTGAAGGTTAGATATATTTCGCTTGTCAATCTTATTGCCGGCCGTGAGGTGGTCAGAGAGCTTGTTGCCGACACATTTTCTGTGGATAACATTGCCGCTGAACTGTCGCGTCTGTTGCCCGACGGAGCTTGTCGCAACAGCATGCTCGACGGATATGCCGAAGTGCGCAGGAGGCTCGGCGACAGAATAGCCCCCGACAACGCGGCTGAGATTATGGTGCGGCTGCTGAAGAAAGAGAGCGACGAATAGCCCGTGTGGAATATTTTGCCACGGCATTTTTGTCTTCACCAGTGCAGTTGTATGTGCTATTGAATAAAATTCTTTTATTTGCTTAAAATAACACAGCCGTTTCTGATTAAAAAGTGGCCGGTTTACGCCTCAAAAGTGGCCGAGTTTTGACCCGTAACTCGGCCACTTTTGATTTATAACTAAATGCCTTATTATTGCTTACAGTATACACTGTGGCGCATGTCTATATTGAAAAATGTTTATGTACGGAGTCTGTTTTGCTTACGATTTTTCGACTAAAAATTATCATGCCGGTTGAACGTATTGAAATTTTTACTAATTTTGTATCGGCTAATGATGAAAAGCATCAACCGAAATGAAACGGATTTACAGACTTAGCACCTTAATAATAGCTTTATACGTGTTTATGTCAGTCAGCTATATCGTTGAGTGTCGGCTTTAATCTAAGGTCTTGTTGGTAATGTATTGCGTGACATATGTGTCCATATGCAGTTTCTTCTCCATGTTGGGCAGTATAAGGCAGAAGATAAAAGTTGCTGATAAAGTAAAAACTATTAAACTAATCCGCGTATGAGTTATATTTTCTTTTATAAAAGTTTGCATTGCAATAAAGGCTTTCGGCAAGGATGCTGAGCCAAAGATGTGGGACGGATTTATACAATCGCTTTAGAAAAAGGAATAAATTTGGAATATTTTTGCGAAATAGTTTGCTGGTTTCATTTTTTTTTAATTATTTTGTATTATAGATATTGATATTAGGGGCATGACCGTTTGCCTTGAAGATGGCTTGTGATATTAAATAATTATAGGTCTATGCCTATAGACTAGATTTGTTGTGAATATTATTTTTAGCCTGCCTTGTTGTGCAGGAGCATATATCGGAAGGCTTAAAGATTCGATTAACTTAATTTTTTTTGTTATGGTTAAAAAATTTTCAGAGTTAGTGTCAGAGCCTATAAATAAAGAGAAACTGAATCTTATTCAGGGTGGCTTTATGCAAAGTGGCTTTCAATTGAATTTAAATGTAGACACTCCGGCCTGTACTACTTTTGCGTGTTCTACAGATGTCTTTAATAGTTCACCATTTTGCACACAAGGTGATGCAATATGTGGGTCTAAAATGAGCTGATGTAAAGTAGCTTTAGAATGGTATGTTATTTTGTAATAAACTATTCTAAAGCTACGAATTTGTCTTTAAATGTTGAATTATGAAATATGTTTTCAATCATTATTATATATTAAGACATGATATTTGTCGAAGTATAATATATTCACGAAATTTTAATAAATCTTCCGTGGATATAAATATAAAATGGCTGTCATATGTTCATCCGATATATGCAATGTTGCTATCTTTTTTTTGTAAGCCTATAACAATTAAGGAGGCTGTAAGTAAAATATCTCTTTTCTTTGATTTTTCTGAAGAATATACATATGATATAGTGCGAAATTTTATTGAGAATAAAGATGTATTTCATTGTGAATATTGTGGAATACCTTAATTCCGCAACACATATTGTTAGAAATAAATTTAAAATACTGAGTA
>ENA-UONW01001920-UONW01001920.1-human-gut-metagenome-genome-assembly--contig:-CS52-NODE-1920-length-22371-cov-6.514564_pt1 | contig 22371 bp, 19 predicted proteins | sample MGYA00242463_ERZ724010 | MGnify/ENA metagenome assembly ERZ724010 | reverse complement strand
ATCACGGGAATCTGTGCTTTTTCCAGCTCTGCAATCTGAGGCATGTCTCCGGCGAAGAGGCAGACCCCGTCGCAGCGGCATTCGCGAATCTGTTTCAGCAGGCTCCGCTTCCGGCTTCCGCTGTTCATAATGATCGAGAGATCGGCGCTTTCTGTTCCGGCGAATGCGGACATCCCGGTGATCAGTTCCGAAAAATATTCATCCATCAGCGGTTTTTCCTGCGTGAGGACCACGCCGATGTTGAAGACCCGTTTCGCGCCTTTGTTCGGGGAAAAGTTCAGCTCTTCGATGACCGCCAGGATTTTCTTTCGCAGTTCTTCGCTGACATCTGTCCGGTTGTTCACGACGCGCGACACCGTTGCCACGGAGACGCCCGCCCGTTCCGATACCAGCCGGATGTTGTTGGTTTTTGTCCGTCTCGGCATTTCTCTCTTTCGTCCTTCCTCGTTTCTTCTTTAAGTATATCGGAAAAATGGGAAAAGTCAATAGAGGATTGAAAAATTTTCGTAAATTTTATTTTATTTTTACGAAAATAAAAACGATGTATCGGATGAGGCAATTTGCGCCCTGAATGCATCGCGTTTCGTTTTCCGGGGAACTTGAAGGGGGAAAAGTGGAGCCGACTGTCGGGATCGAACCGACGACCTGCTGATTACAAGTCAACCGCTCTAGCCAGCTGAGCTAAGTCGGCACCGGACAAAACTAATATAGTCCGCAATGGCCCGCTTGGCAAATCGTTTCCCGGTAAAAAATCCGGTTTTGCCTTGATTTTTTTCAAAAAAATGGTACATTTACTTCTCCGTATATGTTTTGAATTCAACTCCTGCGGGACCTTTCACGGAATATGGCTGAGGAAACAACCGTACAGTACGACGGCAGTGCGATCAAGACCCTTTCGGCGCTGGAACACATTCGGCTCCGGCCCGGCATGTACATCGGGCGCATGGGCGATGGTTCGCACCCCGACGACGGCATCTACATCCTCATCAAGGAGATCATCGACAACAGCATCGACGAGTTCATCATGGGCCACGGCAGGAGAATCGAACTGGCCATTGAGGAACGCAGTGTCTCCATCCGGGACTACGGCCGCGGCATTCCGCTCGACAAAGTGGTCGAATGTGTTTCGGTGATGAACACCGGCGGCAAATATAACGACGATGTCTTCAAATTCTCCATCGGCCTCAACGGCGTCGGCACGAAGGCGGTCAACGCCCTCTCGGAATTCTTTCTCGTGCGCTCGATCCGCGACGGACGGTTCCACGAGGCGCGCTTCGAACGCGGAGTGTTGACCGGCGAGGAGACCGGCGATTCGCCGGAGAAGAACGGTACGTTCGTCCGCTTCGTGCCCGATCCGCAGCTCTTTCCCAACTACGGATTCAAGCTCGAATACATCGAGAAACGGCTCTGGATGTACGCCTATCTCAACAGCGGGCTTTCGCTCTACTTCAACGGCCAGCGCTACTACTCCGCCAACGGACTTCAGGACCTGCTCGAATCCGAGACCGGGGAGGAGCGGCTCTACAACATCATCGCCTACCGCTCGAAAACGATCGAATTCGCGCTCACTCACAGCGACAACTACGGCGAGACCAGTTTCAGCTTCGTCAACGGGCAGTACACCAACGACGGCGGCACCCACCTCTCGGCGTTCAAGGAGGGGGTGCTCAAGGGGATCAACGAATTCTCCGGCAAGAACTACAAGGCCGATGAGATTCGCGACGGCATGATCGGCGCGATCGCGATCAAGGTCAAGGATCCGGTCTTCGAGTCGCAGACCAAGAACAAGCTCGGCAACACCGATGTGCGCGGCCCCATCGTCTCGGCGGTGCGGGACGCCGTCGTCGATTTCCTGCACAAGAACCGCGAAGTCGCCGATGTCCTGCTCGACAAGGTCGCCCGCAACGAACAGATGCACCGCCAGATTCAGGAGGTCAAGAAGAAGGGGCGCGAAACCCAGCAGAAGACCCGGCTGCGCATTCCCAAGCTCAAGGACTGCAAGTTCCACATCGGCGACAAGTGGCCGCGGCAGCTGGAGAAGCGGGATACGATGATCTTCCTCACCGAAGGGGATTCCGCGGCGGGTTCGCTCGAAGTCTGCCGCGACGTGAACTGCCAGGCGATCTTCGCGCTGCGCGGCAAGCCGATGAACTGCTACGGCGAGAAGTTCGACAAGATCTACAGCAATGAGGAGCTGACCTTTCTGATGCAGGCGCTCGGCATCGAGGACGATATCGAGAATCTCCGCTACGACAAGGTGGTGATCGCGACCGATGCGGATGTCGACGGGCTGCACATCCGGAATCTGCTGATTACCTACTTCCTCTGTTTTTTCGAGCAACTGGTGCTCTCCGGGCACCTCTACGTGCTGGAGACGCCGCTCTTCCGGGTGCAGAAGCCGAAGGAGAAGCCGGTCTACTGCTACAGCGAGGCCGAGCGGGATTCCGCCGCGGCGAAGCTCGGGAAGAAAGCGGAGATCACCCGGTTCAAAGGGCTGGGGGAGATTTCACCGAAAGAGTTCGGTCAGTTCATCGGCGAGGAGATCAAGCTCCAGCCGGTCACGCTCGAAAACATGCGCAACGTACCGGAACTGCTCGGTTTCTTCATGGGCAGCAACACCCCGAAGCGCCGCGAATATATCATGAACAACCTGGAAGTGCACAAATATGAGTGAGGAAACGGAGAAGCCGGAACTTGACGCTCCGGTTCCCACCGAACCGGAAGAGGCGCCGGGGAACGGCGAAGCGGGCGAAGGCGAAAACGGCAGCGTCGCCGCCGAACGCTACCGCGGCAGCAACGACTACTTCCGGATGATGATGGACCGGAACTTCCTGGAGTATGCGAGCTACGTGATCAAGGATCGCGCGATTCCGGATGTCGACGACGGCCTCAAGCCGGTGCAGCGCCGGGTGCTCTGGGCGCTCTACCAGGTGTACGACGGGCGCACCCACAAGGTGGCGAACATCGTCGGCAACACGATGCACTTCCATCCGCACGGAAACGCGTCGATCGAGGATGCGCTGGTGGTGCTCGCCAACAAGGAGTACTACATCACCCGGCAGGGGAATTTCGGCAACATTCTGACCGGCAGTCCGGCGGCGGCGGGGCGGTACATTGAATGCAGTCTTTCTCCGCTCGGGCACGAGGTGCTGTTCAACAACGACATCACCGAATTCGTCGACACCTACGACGGGCGGGGCATCGAGCCGGTGGTGCTTCCGGCGAAGGTCCCGTCGCTCCTGATGCTCGGCAGCGACGGCATCGCGGTCGGCATGGCGACGAAGATCATGCCGCACAACTTCAACGAACTGCTCGAAGCGGAGATCGCGGAGCTGCGGGGCGAACCGTTCCAGCTTTATCCGGACTTTCAGCAGGGTGGACTGATGGATGTGCGCGAATATAACGACGGCAACGGCAGGATCACGCTGCGGGCGAAGATCGAAATCGTTGGCCGCGACCTCGTTATCCGCGAAATTCCGGCCACCACCACCACCGAGACACTGGTGGCGTCGATCGAAAAGGCGGCCGAGAAGAACAAGATCAAGATTTCAAGCGTCAACGACTACACCACCGACAAGGTGGAGATCAAGGTGGTGCCGACCCGCGGATACGATCCGGAGAAGACGATGCAGGGGCTGTATATGTACACCGACTGTTCGGTTTCGATTTCGGTGAACATGACGGTGATCCGCGAGAGCCGTCCGGTGCAGATGAGCGTTTCTGAGGTGCTTCGTCGCAACACCGCGAAACTGCTGGAGCATCTGAAGCGGGAGCTGGAGATCGAGCTGGACCGGCAGGAGGCGCTGTTTCACGCCAAGACGCTGGCGCAGATCTTCTTCGAGAACCGCATCTACAAGAAGATCGAGGAGTGCAAGAGCCAGGAGGAGGAGTACGCCGAGGTGCACGCCGGACTGGCTCCCTTCCGCGACATGCTGCGGCGGGACGTCACCGATGAGGACATCGACAAGCTGCTCGCGCTGCCGGTGCGCCGGATCAGCCGGTTCGACATCGAGAAGAATCAGCGGGAACTGGCCGAAGTGCTGGCAAAAATGGAGGAGATCAAGCGCAACCTCGGCAACCTCAAGGGGTACGCGATCCGGTATCTGAAGGGATTGATCGCGAAGTACGGCAAGGCGTTCCCGCGCCGCACCGAGATCGAGCACTTCGAGAAGATCGACCGCCGCGAGGCGGCGCTCAACAACATCAAGGTCGGCTGGGATCGCAAGAACGGCTATATCGGCACCTCGATCAAGAGCGACGACATCGTCGCCTGCAACGAGTTCGACCGCTTCCTCTGCGTCGAGAAGAGCGGTGCCTATAAGGTGATCGCGTTGCCGCCGGAGAAGCTCTTCATCGGTAAGCTGTACGACTTCCGCAAATATGATGAAACCACGGTGTTCGGTGTGATCTACCGCGAGGTGAAGTCGGGCAAATATTACGGCAAACGCAGTGCGATCGGCGGATTCATTCTCGACAAGGAGTACGCGCTCTGTCCGCCAGGCTGCCGGCTGGAACTGCTGACTCCGCGCGCGGATGCGATCTATCTTCTGACCGAGACCGGGGCGCGCAACCGCCAGACTCAGCGGGAGATCAATCTGATGGAGCTGCCTGTCCGCAGTCCGAAGGCGCGCGGACTTTTGATCGGTTCGAAACCGATTGTCAAGATCACGCACTCGCGCTATCTTACGCCGGAGGAGCTGGAGGCGTTCCGCAATACCGAATCCGGCGAGGAGGCGGCGGAGGAGGGCGAAAACGAAACCGCGCCTGAAACGACTGTGCCGGGGGCCGTTTCGCCGGAAGTCCCGGCGAGTGCGCCGGAAAAGACGGTGAAGAAGGCCGAGAAAAAGACTTCTGCCCCGGAACCGGAGACTGTTTCGGAGCCGGAGACTGTTTCGGAGCCGGAGACTGTTTCGGGGCCGGAGACAAAACCGGAAGCCAGTCCCGAACCGGAAGTTGCTTCGGAACCGGAAGCCAGTCCCGAACCGGAAGTTGCTTCGGAACCGGAAGCCGCCCCGGAACCGGAACCTGTTTCTGCGCCGGAGACAAAACCGGAAGCCGCCCCGGGGAAGCCGGAGAAGAGAAGGGAGCGTGCGAAGAAGAGTCCGCCGCCCGCCTCTCCGGCAGATGGCGATGCTCCCCCGTGGCGGGTTGAAGAGGAGGTCCCCGTTGCATCGGCTGCTCCGGAAGTTGCGGTTGCGGAAGCTCCCGCGCCGGCTGCGTCCGTCTCTGAGGCGGGAGACGCGCTGGTACTCGATGGTTCGCCGGATGTGCCGCGGCGTGTTTCCCGGCAGAAGCATGCGCGGCCCGCGGCGGCGGCGGAGCCACCGCCGCCTCCGCCGCCGGAGGATGAGGATTTCGGGATGGTGCAGCCGGAATTCGGATTTTGATTTACAGGAGAGAAGTTATGGCATTTCTGCAATGTTCTTTTCATTCGGATGTTCTCGGACGGGCCTGTTCGATGAACGTCATTCTGCCGCAGAAGGTGACGACCCAGATCGGCATGACCAGTTCCGGCGGAGCGAATCGCCGCTATCCGGTGCTCTATCTGCTGCACGGGCTGAGCGGTGACCACACCAGCTGGTCGCGGCGGACCTCGATTGAACGGTATGCCGCTGAATATGAACTGGCGGTGGTCATGCCGGATGGCGAACGGGGCTTCTACACCGATATGATGCAGGGGCCGCGCTACTGGACCATGCTCACGGAGGAGCTGCCGGCGATCGCCGCTTCGTTTTTCCCGATCAGCACCCGGCGGGAGGATACCTTTGTCGCCGGACTTTCGATGGGCGGCTACGGGGCGCTCAAGTGCGCGCTCCGGCTGCCGGAACGGTACGCCGCGGCGGTCGCGCTTTCCTCGGTGGCCGATGTGCGCTCCTGGCTGGAGAACTGCCGGATGAACCGGGAGGAGGCAACGCGGATTTTCGGCACCGTGAAGGACCTGATCCCGAACCGCAACGATCTTTTCGCGCTGGCGGAAGAGACGGTGAAACTGGCCACACCGCCGCGGCTGATGATGGTCTGCGGGACCGAGGATGGGCTGCTCGACGCCAACCGGGCGCTCCGGTCGCATCTGGAATCTCTGCATTATCCGGGATTCCGTTACGAAGAGGGGCCGGGGGCCCATTCGTGGGGATTCTGGGATCACTGGATCGTCGAGGGGCTGAAATTTTTGATGGAAGGGCGGTCCGATGGCCGTTGAACCGGTTTCTTCGGTGGAGGAATTCCGCCGTGTTTCCCCGTTTCGGCGCGCCTGGGTGCTCTTCTGGGCCTACGTCAGGATCACCTCGCTGGTGATCGGCGGCGGCTATGCGATTATTGCGGCGGCGCAGGATGAATTTGTCCGGCGGCGCAAATGGCTCACTGAGGACGATGTGCTCGAAATGATCACCATCACCCAGACGGTGCCGGGAATTCTCGCCACCAATTCGGCGATTTACGTCGGCTGGCGGATCGGCGGCTACGCCGGCGCGTTCGCCGCGATGGTCGGTTCGATTCTGCCGTCTCTGGTCATCATCGTGCTGATCGCTGCGGGCATTTCCAGCATTCAGAGCACGATCGACACCCCGGCGGTGCAGGGGGCGTTCAAAGGGATCGTCGGCTGTATCGTCGGCATGGTGATCGTCACCGCGCTCAAGATGCGGCGCAAGGCGGTGGTCAACCTTTTCGGCTGGATCGTCGCCCTCGGCTGTTTTCTCGGGCTGACCGTATTCAAGGTGGGGCCGGCGTGGCTGATCGTCTGCGCTATCGCTGCCGGGCTGGCGAAGGTGACCGCGGATCGGATCATCGCCCGCTGCCTTGCGAAACGGGAGGTGGAACGATGATCTCGCTTTTCGGTCTTTACTGGGTTTTCTTCAAGTTCGGACTGCTCTGCTTCGGCGGCGGCTACATGCTCGTGCCGCTGCTCACCGCTGAACTGGTCGGGCCGGGAAAGCCGCTTGCTCCGGAGGAGTTCGCCAATCTGCTTTCGATTGCGCAGGCGACGCCCGGGCCGATCGGCATCAACACCGCCACCTACGTGGGCTACACGCAGCACGGAGTGACGGGAGCTGTCCTTGCCACGCTGGGCATGATTACTCCGGCGATGATTCTGGTGATTCTGGCGATCCGGCTGCTGAAGCGGTGGGAGTCGAGCCTGGCGGTGCAGGGGTTTCTCACCGGAATGCGCCCGGCGGCCTTCGGATTGATCCTTTCAGCGGCGGTGATCTTTGCAGAACTCTCGGTTTTCACCGGTGAGATTCCGTGGGGAAAACTGCTGGAGGGGGGCTTTCCGGGCGAGATTGGAATCCGTCCGGCGGCGCTGCTGATCGCCGCGGCCACTACGGTGATCATGCTCCGGACGAAGATCTCCTTTATGTATCTGCTGCTGGCTTCTGCGGTGCTCGGTGCATTTTTCTGCCGCTGACCGGGATGAAACATGACCGGTGCATTACATTTTGCTGATATTTCGCCGGTTCGGAGGAAATCTGATTTGAAAAATCGGCATTTTGGTGTATAAGTGTATAGTATCGTATCCGCTTCCGGGCGGTCTCTTCCGGAGGGCGGGTGAAGTGAAATGCATTATGACGGCGCGGCCGGCGGGCCGGCCGTTTTAACCTGAGGGGAGAATAGAAGAAATGAGACAGAATCGATGGATGGTGTCGTTGTTCGCCGCCGGTGCGGTGGCGTTTTCCGCCGGTGCCGCGGATGCAGTGAAACCGGCTCCGGCGAAGGCCGCTCCGGCTGAGAAAGCGGATGCGAAGAAGGCGCCTGAAGATGTCTGGAAGCTGATTCCCGCGACCGTCGCCGAAGTGGACGGCAAGAGCATCAGCAAGGATGAATTTGTGAAATTTCTGCTCAAGAGCATCCCGGACGGCAAGATTCCGGAAGGTCTGACTGCGGAGATGATCCGCAAGGAAGCGCCGGGGCTGGTCAAGCAGATGGTGCTCGATCAGCTGATCACCGCCCAGGTGGAAAAGGCGGGGATCAAACCCTCCTATGAGATGGCCAAGGCGAAACTTGACGAGCGTTTTAAATCCTTCAATCCTCAGCAGCTTGAGATGATCAAGATGCAGATGGCGCAGTCCGGCAAGGATTTCGAGAAGCTGCTCGACGAGCAGGCGAAGAATCCGCAGATCCAGAAGGATGTCGCCATCGGTGAATTTTTGCAGAAGACGGTGATGAAGACGGTCAAGGTCACCGATGAAGAGGTTCGGAAATACTACGAGGAGAACAAGGCCACGCAGTTCACCGAACCTGCCGATCAGCCGGATACGGTCCGCGCATCGCATATCCTCATCATGGCCGAGGAGGGCAAGGCGAAGCCGGAAGAGATGAAGGCGGCGCTGGAAAAGGCGACGAAGCTCATGGAGCTGCTCAAGAAGAATCCGGAGAAGTTTGAAGAGACCGCGAAGGCGGAGAGTCAGTGCCCGAGCTCCCGGCAGGGTGGTTCGCTCGGCGCTTTCGGCAAGGGCCAGATGGTACCGGAATTCGAAAAGGCCGCGTTCGAGCTGAAGGAGGGTGAACTTGCCGGACCGGTGAAGACCAAGTTTGGTTATCACATCATCCGCCGCGATGCGGCGAAGGGGCCGACAGTGACGCCGTTTGAGACGATCAAGCCGCAGCTGACCAAGTTCCTCGAGAGCCGCAAGCAGCAGCAGGCTTTCATGGAGTACATCAAGAAGCTGGAGGAGGAACACAAGGTCAAGTACACGATGCCGCTGGAAGTTCCCCAGCTCCCCGGTGCCGTGACGGCTCCGGCGGCGAAGTAAGGCGAGTGTTCGGAATCGGCCGGTGGAAGTGATGTTCCGCCGGCCGTTTTGGTTATTTTGCTCCGGTTTCGGGGCGGCATGACAGGGGGCGCGATCATGAGAGCGGGAGCAGTGATTGTCGTGGTTGCCGCGGCGTTTTGCGCAGTGGCGGCGGCTCCGTCGAAACCGGCGCAGAACGGCGGCAGGTCAAATCCTGCCGCGTCAGCGAAAACTGCGGCGAAACCGATTGCGAAGCCCGCGGTGAAAATTCCGGAAAATCTCGATGGAGATCCGGTCTGGGGGCAGTTCCCGGCGGTGATGGCGGAGTATCGTGGCGGCAAAGTGACCCGTGAGGAGTTTGTCCGCTATGCGCTGGCCGCGCAGCCGAACGGGAAGAAGTGGAGTCGGGCCTCTGCTGCCCGTACCGCGCCCGGTCTGCTCAAGGGGATGATCGACGAGCGACTGCTTGCGGAGGCACAGAAAAAGGCCGGATATCTCCCGTCGGCGGAACGAACCCGGACGATGCTCCGGGAGAAATACGCCGCACTGCCCGAAGAGACCGTCAAGGCGATTGCGGTCGAAGTGATGCGCAAGGAGAAGAGTTTCGACCAGTTTCTCGACCGGATCAGCCGCAATCCGGGGATTCAGAAACAGGCGGCCGCCGATGCGTTCTTCCACCAGGTGGTGCTGGCGAAGGCGAATCTGAAGATCACCGATCAGGAGGCGCGCAACTTCTACAACTCCAACCGCTGGGGATTCCGTTTCAGCGACTCGTCCAGAGCGGTGCGCACCACGCAGATCATGCTCGATGCGCGCACGAAGCAGGAGAAGCAGGCGGCCCGCAGCGAGATGATGAAATTTGCGCGGGAGCTGAAAAAGAGTCCGGGCCGCTTCAATGCGCTGGCCGCCGTCTGCGCATTGCGTCCGGACGGGCGGCTTTCCGGCCCGGTTGCTCCGTTTGAACCGAACAGAAAGCAGATTTATGCCGCTTACGAGAAGGCGGCGGTCAAGCTCCGCCCGGGGGAGATCACGCCGGAACCGGTCGAAACCGAGGCGGGAATTCACCTGATCCGGCGCGATGCGGTCCAGGGAAACCGCCAGCACAGCTATGAGGAGGTGCGGGAAGAGCTGATGGCCTACCTGCGCGAACGGCGGGAGTATGAGGTTTTTACAAACTATCTCTCCGGTCTGGAGAAGGCCGCTGGAGTGAAATTTCACATCGCCATGCCGGAATTCAACTGATGTCTACCGGCTCTGCGGGCAACTGTTTTCGTCCTTTTTCAAGGCAGAAATAGTGGAATCAGAAATCGTTCTATCAGGTTCTTCCGGGGTTCTCAACCACTGAGCGTTGTCGCGAAGAAATCTCCGAAGTTCGGGCTGCATTGCTTTTAAAAGAGTTTGCATTTCCGGCTTTGCCACTAATTTGCTTAGACCACCGTCTGAAAAATAAAATTTATTGAGAACGTTGTCTGCATGGACGTGAATCACACCGCCGAGTTCCGAGGATAACCAGCCTGGTGGCATATCTGGAAATTCTTCTGCCAGTGTTCGTAACAGGAGTTCGATATGGGCACCTCCCCCGCGGGTTTCCCATCCATTGATGAACGAACGAAATTCTCCGCTGAAGCGACTCAATACAACACTGAAATCCTGACCGGAATATTCCACGACATCATCCGCATCAATCAGATCCTTTAGCGATACATTCAGTGCTTCCCCATTCAATGTAATTGGATACTGAGGAAACAGAGCCGCGAATTCTTTTGTTGATATTTCCACAAACTCGCGCTCGATCGCCTGCCCCTTGAAGAGATCTGTATCAAATGTAAAATCAATACAGAATCCCGTTGCCTTTTCGTTATCACCGGCAGTTAGCAACGGGCAGGGCTTCCCTGCGCAAAACGCAAATCCTTCCACTGCCGTTTTCCCATTTCTGCTGTAGCATTGAAACTCGGAAGACCATGCAGCTGTTGTGACAAATGTCATACCATCGAAAGTAAAATATGGTATATTACGGGTGTTATAATAGATCATATCCTCGATTATTCGAGTTGCCCCCCCCTTACCATCAATAAAAAGCCGTATATGGTTGCCATTCTGCACAATATGTACAGCATTTCCGTATCCGGCATGGCAAATGTCAATTGAACCTGCCAGAGCCGCCCGGAAAATCTTCTCGCTCGGTTGTTGAGCGTTTGCATACATGGCCGGCCGAAGGCGTACATGTTCTAAAACAGAAAGAGTTTTCATCGCATTCTATTTCATTTTTTGTATTTCTTTGTTTTTCCTCACCGGGAACTTACGGTGATGCAGGAAATGCCAAATCCAGCAGTTCCCGCAGAATATTAATGCACCATGTCTCTGTGTATAGATTTATTTGTTCACAACGACGGGGATCGCAGTTTCCCGTAAAATCAGTTTGTCAAGCCCGCGCAGGGCAGCGCCACAACCTGTAAGCATGATACCATGCGTAATAATCTGTCCGCCCAATTCCGGTGAACATTTTATGAGTTGATCGCGAATAGCCTGCAGGAGCTTCGCGAGAGGGGCTTGCAGTGCACCGTTGATCTCCGCATCGGTAACATGGATTGTCTTCGGAAGTCCGGACTGCAGATCGCACCCGGTGACATTCATAGCGTCCTCTCCCGGAATCTCCCGGCTGACGCAGCTGATCCGCATGGCAATATCTTCCGCGGCACGTTCTTTTATGGAAAGTTTATGGCAACGTTTTATATGCTCAATGATCGCATTATTCAGTACTTCCATCCCGAAGTCCGTGCTGTGAATTTCCTCTGTTCCCAGGTAGAAGGTTGTCTGCTTTTTGCCAATATCTACAATCAGGCCTCCTGCCGCACGCTCATTTTCACCACACTGCATACTCATGTTTCACCTGCTTTCTTGAGTTAAAATGATTTTTTGCCGATTTTAATAAAAATCTATTGTCTTCTTCTTTTATCTTAATATTATATACTTCTCCTCTTTTTGCAAATTGTTTTTTCTGATATTTTATTCAAGCCTTAACGGCTGAATCAACAGATTTTTTGAGGGAGAAATCATCCCGGGGCAACAGCTTCTTTTCGTTTTTCATATTTTTCAGGACAAAATACAGCAGTTTGCATGCCAGATCGATTGGCAGGAGAAAAATCCCGTTGTCTGACGCAGTAACTTTCTTTAATGTGTCAAAATTTGATCTGCGTGGTGATTTTTTTGAACAAAGGTTCGGTAAAAAGTCATGATGTTCCCGTGCTTCTTTCGGCATGAAACCTGCTATAATCAAGGGAAACAGACTGCTGTACATTTCAAGTCTGTGGAAAATCATAGAGGAAAAACAGGAAAGGGATTTCAAAATGGAAAGTTTACTGGCAGCAGCCGTAGTTGCCGCCGCATTATCGCCTGCGTGGATTCCCGGCACAGAAGTCAAGTTTGACCGGTTGCCGCAGGAATGTGCCGCGGTGTATGAGCCGTACCTGAAAGAAATGCGTCGGGTGGATTGTACCGAGGTGATATATCTGGATATGGATAGAGATGGAACAAACGAAATGCTGGTCTGGGACGGTACTACGGGATCCGGTGGACAAGGTTGGCATATCATGAGAAAACATGGTAATACCTGGTTTCGATTGGGGAATGTGTTCGGTATGATTGCAACAGTTGATCATGCGGACCGAATCGGACTTCTGGTTTGTCTCCCCTGCGGCTGGGACAGTGCCGCGTTTGAGTATTATGAGTTGAAAAAGGGAGAGATGAAAAAAATGCTTACGGTTGAAGTGAAATACGGTATCCCTGTCCGCCGGAAAACGATTGAGATCAAGCTGAGATATCCCGGACAAGTTACTGGATCTGGTCGTCACTGCGAATGGGAAGCTTTGAACAAACAGTCAGCCAGGTTCTCTGCAACGCGCGGTATAGAAGGCCGGAAAGAGGAATGTGCTTTTTCATGACTGTGGACAGAGGCGCTCTCACCGGGGGGATAGCTGCCGTATCACTTGCAAACGGGTAAATGCAGGGTATTGTAACAAAAGGTTTTTGTTGCGGGAACGTTTCCTGCGTGCCGGGAACAGACGGTGAAACGAAAGGATAAGAGAATGAAAATGACGGATGGACACGAGCAGACGGAACAGGAACTTCGTGCTGAACTGAACAGGTTGTTTGATGCGTGGAACAACCGCTGGGAGGAGTATCGACAGACGCATCCGGATGCCCATGGCGTATCTTATAACACCGACATCATCCCTGACGGTTTTTTCCCCGGTTATTTACAACAGAAGAAGAAAATCCTTTTCATCGGTCGGGAAATCGCTGATTTCGGAGGAAATTATATTGATGTTTTTACAGATAAAATCCGCAAAGGGAAAGTCAACCGTTTTCACCGGAGAATGCTTCTCATTGCCTGCGGATTGCTGCACAAACTCGACTGGATTAAGATTCCGGGGCTTGCGGAACTTCGCAAAGGTGATAAAATTTTCCATGAATTCAGCTTTGCGTTTATGAATCTCACCAAAATCAGCAACGACAGCGGTTCCAAAAAAACAGATTGGAAATTGATGAAAACATCAATAGAGATGTCTGTTTCCGGCGATCGGAATTTTATTCTGGAGGAATTTTCATGCCTTGATCCCGACGTGATCATCACAATGAATCTCAGTGCAAACGGTATGTTGCAAGCGACTTTCGGAGAGAGAATAACCCATTTGAAGTCAAAAGATTCCCCCTGCCTGTTGCAATATCTGCTTTCGGTAAAACCCGATAAACGGATATTGCTGCTGGACTCATATCATTACTCCAATCCGAGAATCAGCAACCACGATGAGGGGGACATGCTTTACACGCCGGTTTTCAACGCCATGTATCATCAAATATGAGAAAACGGGTCTCTCCGCCTGTAGAATCCTGCGGAGAGGAGGCTCACGCCTCTGATTGTTTGTTCCGTTTTACATTTCTTCCAGGTAGTGTTTTGCGGTATTGCGGGCGATTTTCAGCGCTTTTGCCGCTCTGGTCAGATTACGGTCATATTTTTCGTAGACATGGCGTACATGTTTACGGATCGCCGCCTCAAGATCGTCCGGAGTGTTCGATGTGACAGTCGGGTGCAGGCGCGCCTTCAGCAAACGCTGTTCTGCGACAAGTTCCGCAAAGTCTGTTTTATCCAGTACGCCGGCACGTTCCAGAAGGTTAAAAAGTTCACGGACATTGCCCGGGAAGTCATATTGCTGCAACGCCTCGATCTGTTCCGGAGAAAGATGGCGGCGATGCTGTTTGAGCCAGTAGCTGTCGGCGATTGGCGCGATGTCCGACTTGTGTTCCCGCAGTGGCGGAACGCGGATTGAAACAACGTTCAGCCGGTGAAACAGATCCTCCCGGAACTTGCCATTGCATACCATCGCTGCGAGATCGCGATTGGTTGCCGTGATCAGCCGGACATTCACCTCGATTTCCTCGCTGCCGCCCAACCGGATTATCCGTCCCCCTTCGAGCACCCGGAGCAGAATTCCCTGTGCCTCGAGCGGCAGCTCGCCGATTTCATCGAGAAACAGCGTACCGCCGTTCGCAAGTTCGAAGAGGCCGCGCTTTCGTTCCGTCGCGCCGGTGAACGCCCCTCTCTCATGACCGAAGAAGCGGCTTTCAAGCAGATGTGACGCAACGCAGGCGCAGTTGAAGGCAAGGAACGGCTCGTTCCGGCGCGGGGACTTGTTGTGAATCTGGAGAGCGACAGTCTCCTTGCCGGTTCCGCTCTCTCCGAAAATCATTACCCGGGCATGGTCATGCGGAGCAACCCGATTGATGCGATCGAGCAGTTCCCGCATGGGTTCGCTGCTGCCGACCAGCTCCCGGTTGCCGAACCGCTGGTAGTGTTCCATCATCTGCCGTTCCGAATCGGACCACTTCGACACGGGATCACGGCGGGCGAGGTGGCGGATCGCATCGCTGTAGGGCTTCTCCTCCTGATAGTTGCGGTAGAAGTACATCGCCGCCTCCAGCAGCTGCCGGTAACGGCGAAGCTCCGGTGTGGCGTTTTCCTCCCGGACGAGGGGAAGCAGATCATCGCAGGGGATCTGGAAACAGTTCGAGACCGCGGCGGTTACGCTGTCTTCATCGATGAACGGATCAAATGGAGCAGTCAGGGATTCCGGTAGACTTTTCGGAAATGGCAACGCGCTGATCCAACGCAATTTCACACCTTTCGTACAGAGTTTTTTCACCCCGCGCTGCAACAGTTCCGAATTGCCGGTCAAACCGACGCCCAGGATCAGAATGTTTTTATATCCGGAAATCTCGTTCAACAGCTCCGGCAGCCGCCGGGTGCTCACTCCCTGCACCTCTGCCTGACCGAAACGGCGCAACGCCAACGCCGCCGCGCAGGCGTAATCACTCCAGCCCCAACCGGTCAGAATCAGTGTCTCCATCGCAGCAGTTCTCCCTCCATATTCCATTTTTCCGCTATGATAATCTAGCTCTCTTCTCTGAACTTTTCAAATGGCCCGATTCGATCCCGTGTAACCAAATCCGACAATTCCAGCGCGGATAATCGTTCCGTCCAGTGCAGCGTAATATTCGCAATTCTCGATCGCGTGTCCCGGGAGACCGGATCAGTAAACTTGTGTTCCGGCACGCTCGAACATTTTCCTCTGTCGTGACCACGGCCGTGTGAAATTGCCGCTGCCGTGATCGATTGTTTCGATATCATGTCTGACAAGTCTCATCGTTCTAATTATGTTCATTGCCTTTTCAGCATTTCGAGCAGGTTTTATGCCGTTTGACCACTTCCGCGAATTTTGTTGATCCAACCGGTTTTTCTCTTGGCCGAGGCTTCCTGCCGGTTGTGAAATGATATGTGAAATCACGTGCAATCTCGCCTCTTCAGGGCAGATTTTGACCGAAATGAGCAATTTTTGCATATTAACTTTTTCTTTTTTCAGAGGAAACAGCAAAATCAGGAATGGCACAAAATCTGCTTATGAAGTTACATCATTCCATCACAATACAGGAGAAAATCATGGTTTGTCAGCATATTGCAGGCCGCCGGACTGGCAGGAAAAGCGGTGCAGTCGGAGACGTCCATCTAAAAGAGACGGCTCTTGTCTATCAGTTTGAATATCAAACCAATGCGTTTTCGGGGGAGCTGTCATGAAGGAGTTGATCTTACTGCCGTTGTATCGACTGATTCATTGCTGGGAAAGGAGATTGGAAACCGCAATGCGCCGGACCATGCTTCCCTCCTGGGAGATCGTGGAAGCGCTGAGCGAAAATCCGGAGCTGATCAGAAAATCGCGGTATGATCTGCGTAAAATCGGCAATCTGATCGATCCGGAGTACTGGTTTTTGCTTTTAGCCCGGCATCCTCAGTTCGCCGAATACTTTGACTGGTTTTCGCATCGCAACGATTCCGGGTTGAACTGGTCGGAGCTTCTTTCCCGGCAGCCCGGGTTTTCGGACAAGTGTAACTGGGAAGCCGTCAGCCGCCTGGAGCTGATCATCATGTATTTCCGCTGCCCGAAAGTCGTAAAGAAGCATTTCCCGGACGGGAATGTCAGGGAGTTGGTCCGGTACTTGACTCCGTTGGAAATTTCCACTCTGCTGGGGCTGCTTCCTGAGACGGAAACCCTTTTTGACTGGGAGAAGATTGCTCCTGCAATGGATGAAAATCTATGGCTTATGTTGTTGTCAAAGCAGCCACAGTTCGAGTTGCACTTCAACTGGGACCGTGTAAAAGGCAGAAAGCTTTTGAATTGGGGGACGTTGTTGAAACGCCGGCCGCAATTTGCCCGATATTGCGATTTTTCGCTTCTGGATCGGAGGCAGCTCCGAACGATCCTGCTCCATCAGGTTCAATTCCGAGACCGGTGCGATTTGGGCAAACTCAGTGACGATGATCGTAAACTGATCCGGGAACATCATCCTGAATTTCGATTATGATGTTGATTGTTCGATCATGTAAAAATGGAGGCGGGCAGGAGAAACGTTTGAGCAAAAGTCTTTTCCTGCCCGCACTCTTCTTTCTCAAAAACTGCCTGAGTTGTCTTGATTCAATGTACATCTGCTGATGTATAAGTATTTGAATAATTTTTCATAATGACTTGTGCCGTTAATACCGTGTCCCGCGTTTTTTTTATGCAAATGAAGAAATGTTCCAGCAGCGAAAGCGCGATACCTGCTTTGTAACACAGCATTTTTCCTTGTAAAAGGACGGAATTTTCCCGTTGTGAAAAAATTTACTTGATTTTTTTCTCAAGCGCTATATATTATCATAAAATATAGCTTTCGGAAAATAACGAGGTGAAAGAATGGGCAAGACGGCATTGGTGACGGGCGGGGGGCGCGGAATCGGCGCCGGAATCGTCGACGAACTGGCGGCGGAAGGTTGGAACGTGGCGTTCTGCGGCCGTCACGAGGCGGAGGCGTTCGCGGAACGGACGGTCGAGCTGGAGCAGAAATACGGTGTCGGAGCCCTTTACGTGCGCGCCGACATTTCATCGCGGCAGGACCGCGAGGCGTTGCTCAAGGCGATTCTGGAGCGGTTCGGGTCGCTGGAGGCGCTGGTGAACAACGCCGGCGTGGCGCCGAATGTCCGCTGCGATCTGCTGGAGATGACCGAGGAGAGCTTCGACCGGGTGATGGGGATCAACCTCAAGGGGCCATTTTTTCTGACTCAGGCGGTGGGACGGTATTTTGCGGAGAATAAGATTGCCGGTGTGATCGTCAACGTGGGGAGCATTTCCGCGACGGTGGCGTCGATCAGCCGCGGCGAATACTGCCTGTCGAAGGCGGGGGTGGCGATGGCGACGAAACTGTATGCCGTCAAGATGGCGGAGTTCGGGGTGCCGGTCTATGAGATCCGTCCGGGGGTGATCTCCAGCGACATGACCAGCGTGGTCAAGGAGAAGTACGACAAGTTGATCGCCGAAGGACTGACGTTGCAGCCGCGCTGGGGCGAACCGGCCGACATCGGCAAGGCGGTGGCGATGCTGCTGCGCGGCGACCTCGCCTATTCGACCGGGCAGGTGATCAAGGTGGACGGCGGCATGGAGATCGGGCGGCTGTGATGCGGCAGGTTCACACACTGGTGATCGGCTCCGGCGCGGCCGGCCTGGCGGCGGCGCTCCGGCTCCGGGAGCTGGGCGTCGAGGATCTGCTGCTGCTCTCGGAGGGGCTGCACCGCGGCACTTCGATCAACACCGGCAGCGACAAGCAGACCTACTACAAGCTCGGCATCTACGGGAGCGAACCGGATTCCCCGGTGCAGCTGGCCCATTCGATCTACGACGGCGGCTCGGTGCACGGCGACGTGGCGCTGGTGGAAGCGGCGCTGTCGGTGCGCTGTTTCATGCATCTGGTCAACCTCGGGGTGCCGTTTCCACATGACGAGTTCGGGCAGTACATCGGCTACAAGACCGACCACGATCCGAAGCGGCGGGCGACCAGCTGCGGGCCGTACACGTCGCGGGAGATGTGTCTCGCGCTGATCCGGGCGGTGAAGGCGGCGGGGGTGGAGATCGCCGAACGGCGCACCGTCGCTGAACTGGTCACCGTCGCCGGACGGGCGGCGGGGGCGGTCGCCTTCCACGGCGAAACGAAGGAGTTTGAAACCATTTTGGCGGAGAATGTGGTGTTCGCGGTGGGCGGTCCGGGCGGCCTCTACCGCACGAGCGTCTATCCGGCCGGACACTTCGGTGCGATCGGTCTCGCGCTCAAGGCGGGCGCGCTGGCGCAGGGACTGCCGGAGTCGCAGTTCGGGCTGGCGTCGATCAAGTTCCGCTGGAACGTCTCGGGCACCTACATGCAGGTGCTGCCGCGCTTCATTTCGACTGCGGCGGACGGGGTGAGCGACGAGCGGGAGTTCCTGCTCGACCACTATCCGGACGCCGGGGCGATGAATTCGATGATCTTCCTCAAGGGGTACCAGTGGCCGTTCGACGTGCGCAAGGTGCCGGAGGGGTCGTCGGAGATCGATCTTCTGGTGCATGAGGAGACGGTGAAGAAGAACCGGCGGGTCTTTCTCGACTTCCGCTCGAACACGGCGGCGGGGCTGGATTTTGCGGCGCTGTCGGCGGAGGCGCGGGGCTATCTGGAGAAATCCGGCGCGCTTTTCGGCACGCCGATCGAACGGCTCCGCAAGATGAATCCTGGCGCGATCACACTCTACGCCGAGCACGGGATCGACCTCGCGGCCGAACCGCTCGAAATCGCCGTCTGCGCCCAGCACAACAACGGCGGACTGGCTGGAAACATCTGGTATGAATCGGTCAATCTGCCCCATCTCTTCCCGATCGGCGAGGTCAACGGCTCGCACGGCATCACCCGTCCGGGCGGGACCGCGCTCAACGCCGGGCAGGTGGGGGCGTTCCGCGCCGCTGAATTCATCGCGGCAAAGTACCGCGGTTTCACGCTCGACTTCGCCGCGGCGGAGAAGCGGGCGGCGGAACTGCTCGATTCGCTCGAAGCGCGGCTGCACGGCACCCGCGACTGGCGGGCCGACCGGCGCGAACTGCAGGAACGCATGACCGCATACGGCGGCCATCTGCGTCCGGTGGAGAAGCTTGCCGCGGCGGCGGGCGACGCCCGGAAGCTGCTTGATACAATGTACCGCGACGGCTACCCGCGGGAGGATGCGGAACACGCGGTGACCAACTTCCAGCTCGCGTTTTCGCACTGGTTCTATCTGGAGTCGATCGCCTATCAGGCGGCATCCGGTGCGGGCTCCCGCGGTTCGGCGGCGCTGGTCAATCCGGATGGCTCGCTGATGCCGGAGAATCCGGCGTACCGGAAGCGTGTGCTGGAGTCCGGTTTCCTCGACGGCGCCCTCCGCCTGCGCTGGGTCGACTGCCGCCCGGTGCCGGATCCGGACGGCTGGTTCGAGAACGTCTGGGCCGACTGCCGCGACGGGAGGATCTATGGAACTCTTTGACTTCTCGATCCTCCGCGACCTGCGCAAGAAGGCGAATCTCAACATCGCCGACGTTTCGGCCGAGAGCGGCGTCGCCGCATCGGTGATTTCGAAACTGGAGCGCAACCGGACCCGGGCCGAGCTGGACACGCTCTACCGTCTGGCGCGGGTGTTCGGCATCACTGCGGCGGAGCTGCTGAATCTCGCCGAGGCGCGGATCAGCCATCCGCTGAAGGCGACTGAACACCGGTCGGAGGATTTTCTTTTCGAGGAGATCAACTACAAGAACATCCGCTGTCTGCACGGCAAGGCGCCGAAAGGGGCGGCGGTGTCGCGGCCGAAGATTCACCGCGACGACTACGAGCTCTGCTGGGTGCTCTCCGGGCGGCTTCGGATCACGCTGCCGTCGGAACGGTACGAACTTGCCGCCGGGCAGTCGCTCCAGTTCGACGCGCTGCTGGAGCACACCTATCTGGCGCTGTCCGATTGTGAAATACTCATTCTGCACATTCGAAAGGAGAAGAGGTTCTGAAAATGGCAGACTATCCCCGCATTCCCACCTTCAAGACCGCCGCGCAGTTCCGGGCCCACCTGGCGGAGATCGGCGCGGATATCGAAATCGACGATTCAATTCTGGCCGCTCCCGAAAGTCCGCTGGCGCAACCGGCGGAGTACCACGGGCACAGGATCGGCAACCGCTGGTGCATCCTGCCGATGGAGGGGTGGGACTGCCTGCCGGACGGGAGTCCGAGCGAACTCACCCGCCGCCGCTGGCTCCACTTCGCCGCCAGCGGGGCGAAGCTGCTCTTCGGCTGTGAGGCGTGCGCGGTGATGGAGTCCGGCCGCAGCAACACCCGGCAGCTGATGATCACGCCGCGGACGATGCCGGCGCTCCGCCGCCTCCGGGAGGAGATGGTGGCGCTGCACGCGGAGAAGTTCGGCACTGCGGACGATCTCTACATCGGATTGCAGCTCACCCACTCCGGCCGGTTCAGCCATCCGCACGACGACGCGAAACTCGAGCCGGTGACCGCCTACGCGCACCCGCTGCTCGATGAGAAGTTCCACTGCTCGGCGGCGGACGTGGTCTCCGACGAGGAGATTCAGAACATCATCCGTCACTTCATCGACGCGGCGAAGCTGGCGAAGGAGGCGGGATTTGATTTCGTCGACATCAAGATGGCGCACGGCTATCTGGGGCATGAGTTCCTGAGCGCCTGGACCCGCCCCGGCGCCTACGGCGGCAGTTTTGAGAACCGCACCCGCTTCTTCCGGGAGATCGTCGAGGGAATCCGCCGCGAAGTGCCCGGCCTGGAGCTCGGCATGCGTTTTTCGATCTTCGACTGCCTCCCCTTCGAGAAGGGGAAGGACGGCGTCGGCGTGCCGATGGAGCGCGGCGATATCGGCGTCGGCCATTACTCCTTCGCGTTCGGCGGCGACGGCACCGGGCTGGGCTGGGATCTTTCGGAGCCGGTCCGCTTTCTGGAGCTGGCCCATTCGCTGGGGGTGGATCTTGTCTGCACGACGATCTGCAGTCCCTATTACAACCCGCACTTCCAGCGGCCGGCCTACTACCCGGTTTCCGACGGCTACCTGCCGCCGGAGGAGCCGATTCTCGGTGCGGCCCGTCACATTCAAGCGGTGGCTGAGGTTCGCCGCCGTCTCGAGGGGCGCGGCATGCTCTTCATCGGCGCCGGGTACACCTGTCTGCAGGAGTATCTGGTTCCGGCCGGACAGGCGGCGGTACGCGCCGGGCGGACCGATTTCGTCGGCATCGGCCGGATGGTGCTCGCCTATCCGGAGCTGTGCGCCGACACGCTGGCCGGGCGTCCGCTGGCGACGCGGCGGATCTGCCGCACCTTCGGGGACTGCACGACCGCGCCGCGCAACGGAATGGTTTCGGGCTGTTATCCGCTCGATGAGTTCTACAAATGCCGCCCCGAGTGCGCCCGGGTGCGGGAGGTGAAACGCAAACTTGCAGGTGTGAAATGATTCTCTTTGTCGCAGACGACCATTACAAAACCAGTCCTGGACGCAACACGTACGAGATGATTGCGGCGGATTATCCGCAGATGAAGTTCTTCGAGAACGACTGGAGCTGTTTCACCGCCTTCGATCTTGCGAAGGAGTGTGATCTGTTGATCCTCAACATGATCGCCGATACCTGCGGACTGCCGATTCCGGAGGAGGCCGCGGCGCAGGCGGTGAAGCGCTACTGCGAAGCCGGGAAGCATCTGCTGCTGCTTCACGGCGGCAGCTCCGCTTTCTGGCCGTGGGACTGGTACCGCGATCTGGTCGGATTCCGCTGGGTGCGCGGCAATGATCCGGATGGGTTCCCCGCGTCGTTCCATCCGCACGAACCCTACAAGGTGGTGCGCTCGAAGTGCCGCAATCCGCTCGTGGAGAAGCTGATCGAAATGGATCTGCCGCAGGATGAGATCTACACCGGGCTGGAACAGACCCGGCCGATGTGGACGCTGATGACCACGACGATCTCCAGCGGCACTTTCCCGCAGTGTACCGAATCGGCCACGCCGTGGGGCGGGCGGGTCATCAACTTCCTGCCCGGACACATTCCGGCGGTCACCCGCCATCCTGATTTTGTCGCCAACGTCAAGCTGCTGATCGACGATCTGCTGGCGCGGTAACTCCCGGAGACGGAGAAAGACGAAACAAAAAACGGGCTCCGGCGCTTTGCCGGAACCCGTTTTTTTATATTGCTTCAGCGCAAAAAAACTACCGGCTGTGCCGGTATGTAGCCGA
>ENA-UONW01001912-UONW01001912.1-human-gut-metagenome-genome-assembly--contig:-CS52-NODE-1912-length-22528-cov-9.470209_pt1 | contig 22528 bp, 17 predicted proteins | sample MGYA00242463_ERZ724010 | MGnify/ENA metagenome assembly ERZ724010 | reverse complement strand
TCTACGTGCGCAACCGCCGCCGCACCAAGGAGGTGACCGAATGGCTGCAACAGCAGGGCATCACCGCCGACTTCTACCACGCCGGGCTGGACGACGCCGTGAAGGACATCCGCCAGCAGCGGTGGCAGAAAGGTGAAAGCCGCGTGATGGTGGCCACCAACGCCTTCGGCATGGGCATCGACAAACCCGACGTGCGGCTCGTCATCCACCTGGATCTGCCCGACTCCATTGAAGCCTACTTTCAGGAAGCGGGCCGTGCAGGCCGCGACGAACAGAAGGCCTACGCCATCATCCTCTATTCGAAAGCCGACAGCACAACCCTGCGCAAGCGCATCCCCGACAACTTTCCGGAGAAAGACTACATCCGCGACGTCTACGAACATCTGCAATACTATTATGAGATGGCCATGGGCGACGGACTGGGCTGCATACGCGAGTTCGATATCGAGGACTTCTGCCGCAAGTTCAAGTACTTCCCCGTCCCCGTGGACAGTGCCCTGAAAATTCTGACACAGGCCGGCTACCTGGAATATACCGACGAGCAGGACAACGCCGCACGCCTGCTCTTCACCGTGGGACGTGAAGAGCTGTACAAGCTGCGTGGACTGGGCGACGACATGGACCGCCTCATACAGGCCGCCCTGCGCTCGTACACAGGCCTGTTCACCGACTATGCCTTCATCAGCGAAGAGACGCTGGCCGTACGTACCGGCCTCACGCACAGGCAGGTCTACGAAATGCTGAAGGAACTTTCCCGGCGACGCATCGTCAGCTACATTCCCCGCAAGAAGACGCCCTACATCATCTATACCCGCGAACGGGTAGAAAGCGACCGGCTGAACATCCCGCCTGCCGTCTACGAAGAACGCAAGGCACGCTACGAACGCCGCATCGGGGCCATGCTCGACTATGCCACGAACGAGACAGCCTGCCGCAGCCGCATGCTGCTGCACTATTTCGGCGAACGGAACGAACACGACTGCGGGCAATGTGACACCTGTATCGCCCTCAGAAACAAGAACAAGGCAGAAATGGAGACAAAGGGCCTTCCGGCCAGAATCAGGCAATGCCTGGAACAAGCTCCACTCACCCCGGCCGCACTGGCCGACCTGATTCCCGCCGAGAAAGACCTGCTGGCGGAGACTTTACGCCAAATGACGGACGACCAACAAATATTTACCCACAACGGGATGCTGCAAATCAGAAAATAATTCATTACTTTTGTCCCGCAATTAATCAGAAACAACTATGGGATTTTTCAAGTCATTTTTCTCAGGAAAGCCCTCCAACCCTGAAGAGGAGCTACAAAAGAACAAACAGAAGAACTTCGATATATTCAAATACGACGGCATGCGCGCCCAACGCATGGGACGTGCCGACTATGCCATCAAATGCTTCCGGGAAGCGCTGGCCCTGCAGGAAGACTTCGAAACCATGGGATATCTGGTACAGGTCTACACGCAGACCAACCAGCTGGACGAAGCGCGCCGGCTGCTGGAACGCATGACGCAAGTCGAACCGGAACACGTCAACACATTCCTGAACCTGGCCAACGTGTGCTTCGTACAGGAAGACTATCCTGCCATGGCTGAAGCTGCCCAAAAGGCCATCGCCATCGAGGAAGGAAATGCCATGGCCCACTACCTGCTGGGCAAGGCAACAGACGGACAGGGTGACGGCATCATGTGCATCGCCCACCTGACAAAGGCTATCCTGTTGAAAGACGACTTTACGGAAGCCCGTCTGCTGCGTGCCGAAGCGCTGGTCAGGATGCAGCAGTACAAGGAGGCATCCGAAGACATCGAAGCCATCCTGAGCCAGGATCCCGACGAAGAAAACGCCCTGCTGCTCCGCGGCCGGATCAAAGAAGCAGCCGGACAGCCCGAAGAGGCCGAAGCCGACTTCCGCAAAGTGACGGAAAACAATCCCTTCAACGAACAGGCCTACCTGTATCTGGGACAACTGTACATCGGACAGAACAAACCGGCTGAAGCAATCGCCCTCTTCGACGAAGCCATCGAACTGAACCCCAACTTTGCCAAGGCCTACCACGAACGCGGACGTGCCAAGCTGCTGAACGGCGACAAGGACGGTGCGACGGAAGACCTGAAGAAAGAGCTGGAACTGAATCCGAAAGAAGGCGAAACCTTCAACGGACAATACAACAACCTGCCCGGAGGCAGGCAAACCGACATACTGGGACTCTAATCCCACTACGCAACCCAAAACAAACCCAAACACTATGAGTAAAGAACGGAATAACATAGCTATCCTGGGTACCGGCAACATCGCCGCCAAGATGGCTGCCACCCTGCAACAGATGAAGGATGTGAATTGCTACGCAGTGGCCTCGCGCGAACAAATCCGTGCCGAAGCCTTTGCCAAGGAATGGGGCTTCAAGCAGGCCTACGGCTCGTATGAGGAGCTGGCTGCCGACCCGCATGTGGACCTGGTCTACATTGCCACCCCCCACTCACACCACTACGAACATGCCCGTCTGTGCATATTGAACGGCAAGGCTGTGCTCTGCGAAAAGGCCTTTACGGCCAACGCACGGCAGGCCGAAGAGCTGTTCCGGCTGGCCCGCGAACACAATGTGTTCATCACCGAAGCCATCTGGACACGCTACATGCCTTTCTCCACCACCATTCGCGAACTGGTATTCAACGGTGCCATCGGACGTCCGCACATGCTGACGGCCAGTCTGGGATACCCTGTGGCCTACAAGGAACGCATCGCCAAACCCGAACTGTGCGGAGGCGCCCTGCTCGACCTGGGCGTATACCCCATCAACTTCGCCCGGATGATATTCGGTACCGACATCGAGGAAATCCGGTCGCACTGCGTGAAGAACGCCAACGGTATAGACCTTCAGGAAAGTATCTCCTTCCGCTATGCCGACGGCAATATGGCCGTGATGCAGGTCACTGCCAGCTGTGCCAACGACCGTCAGGGCATCATCTCCGGCGAGAAAGGCTACATCGTGGTGGACAATATCAACAACCCGCAGCAGGCCGCCATCTACGATTCCGACCACCAGCTGGTAAAAATCTACGACTGCCCGCCCCAAATCAGCGGCTACGAATACGAAGTACAGGCTTCTATCGACGCCCTGCGTCGGGGACAGCTGGAAACAGCGGCCATGCCCCATGCCGAAACGCTGGAAATCATGCGCCTGCTCGACAAGCTCCGGCAGGAATGGGGAGTAGTCTATCCGGCCGATCATGATACAACAATTTAAACAAACATAACCATGAAGAAACATTTACTGGCTTACACATTGGCCCTGTGCTGCGGACTTTGTTCCTGCAACCAGGACACAACGCCCGTGCGCGTCATGTCCTACAACGTGCACAACTGCATCGGGCTGGACAACGTACGTGACTACAACCGAATAGCGGAAGTTATCAAACAGGCAGCTCCCGACGTAGTGGCCCTGCAGGAACTGGACAGCGTAACCCAACGTAACGACGGTGTCGACGCCCTGAAAGAACTGGAAACACTCACCGGCATGCACGGCCTCTTCGCTTCGGCCATTCCTTTTCAGGGAGGCAGTTACGGCATTGGTCTGCTGTCCAAGGAGCAGCCGCTGAGCTACAAGAAGATTCCCATGCCCGGACGCGAAGAACAGCGGACCATGATTGTGGCCGAATTCAAGGACTACGTGTTCTGCGCCACCCACCAGTCACTGACGCCCGAAGACCAGTTGACTGCTGTACAGGAAATACTGAAAGCGGTGGAAGGATACCATAAGCCCGTCCTGCTGGCAGGCGACATGAACTCCCGCCCCACCGAAAAGCCCCAAATGGAACTGAAACGGCACTTCACTGCACTGAACGACACCACCGCCTATACATTCCCAGCCGACCGTCCCGACTATTGCATCGACTACATCTACGGGTACACGGCAAACGGATACGACTTCAAGGTGCTGCAACAGAGCGTCCTGCCGGAGAGCGTCGCATCGGATCACCGCCCCGTACAAGTGGACGTGCAGGTACTGAAAAAGTAAAATTGATACGTTTTTCAAAAAAAACATAGAATATTGTTTGCATTTCAAAGAAAAGCATTACATTTGCCGACGAAATAACAACAAAAGCAAGATATGAACCTGTTTACTTACGCATATTACTTCTTCTTTTACTTTTACTTTAGCCACAAAGTAGAGCGGGAGTTTGTATGTGTCAAGTGACAGTGACGCTTAAGAACTGAATAGAGAACTGAAATAAAAGATACGGATCCCGCTCCCATAACTGGAAGCGGGATTTTTTGTTAATACAACGATATGAAACGAATAGCCATCCAAGGAACACTGGGTTCCTTCCACGACATTGCAGCACACCGGTACTTCGAAGGCGAAGACATCGAACTGATCTGCTGCGCTACATTTGAAGACGTGTTCAAGTCCATCCGCCACGACAGCCAGGTCATCGGCATGCTGGCCATCGAGAACACCATTGCAGGCAGCCTGCTCTACAACAACGAACTGCTGCGACAAAGCGGCACACAAATCATCGGCGAACACAAACTGCGCATCTCGCACAGCTTCGTCTGCCTGCCCGAAGAAGACTGGGACGACATTACCGAGGTCAACTCGCACCCCATCGCCCTGATGCAGTGCCGCGAATTCCTGAGCCAACACCCGGACATCAAGGTGGTGGAAGGCGAAGACACCGCCCTCAGCGCCGAAATCATCAAAAAACAACACCTGAAAGGACACGCCGCCATCTGCTCGAAAGCCGCTGCCGAACTTTATGGCATGAAGGTATTGCAGGAGGGTATCGAGACGAACAAACACAACTTCACCCGCTTCCTCGTAGTGGCTGATCCGTGGCAGGTAGACGAACTGAGCCGCCACCGCAACCGCGAGCCCAACAAGGCCAGCCTGGTGTTCACCCTGCCCCACACCGAGGGGAGCCTTTCGCAGGTGCTGTCCATCCTCTCGTTCTACCGCATCAACCTGACCAAGATACAGTCGCTGCCCATCATCGGACGGGAATGGGAATATCAGTTCTACGTGGACGTCATGTTCGACCAACTCTTGAGATACAAGCAGGCGCTTGCCGCCATCAGCCCACTGACCAAAGAATTAAAGATATTAGGAGAATACGAAGATGGAAAATCAACATTGTAATAAAACTACAAGCTACAAGCCAGCCGATCGTCTGGCCTCGGTCAGCGAATACTACTTCTCGCGCAAGCTGAAGGAAGTGGCCCAGATGAACGCACAGGGTATGGACGTCATCAGCCTGGGCATCGGCAGCCCCGACATGCCGCCCTCGGCCAAAACCATAGAGACCTTATGCGAAGCGGCACAGAACCCCGACGGTCACGGATACATGCCTTACGTGGGCATCCCCGAACTGCGCAAGAGTTTCGCCGCGTGGTACAAGCGCTGGTATGGTGTAGAGCTCGACCCGCAGAACGAGATACAGCCGCTCATCGGATCGAAGGAAGGTATCCTGCACGTCACACTGGCCTTCGTCAACCCCGGCGAACAGGTGCTGGTGCCCAATCCGGGCTACCCCACCTATACTTCGCTAAGCAAGATACTGGGGGCCGAGGTGGTGAACTACAACCTGAAGGAGGAAGACGGCTGGATGCCCGACTGGGAACAGCTGGAGGCGCTGGACACGAGCCGCGTCAAACTGATGTGGACCAACTATCCCAACATGCCGACCGGCGCACCCGCCACGCCCGAGCTTTATGAGCGCCTGGTGGACTTCGCCCGCCGGAAAGGCATCATCATCGTGAACGACAACCCCTACAGCTTCATCCTGAACGACCATCCGCTGAGCATCCTCAGCGTGCCGGGCGCCAAAGAGTGCTGCATCGAGTTCAACTCCATGAGCAAGAGCCACAACATGCCGGGCTGGCGTATCGGCATGCTGGCTTCGAACCCGCAGTTCGTGCAATGGGTACTGAAGGTGAAGAGCAACATCGACAGCGGCATGTTCCGCGCCATGCAGCTGGCCGCCGCCACCGCCCTCGAGGCCGACGCCGACTGGTACGAGGGCAACAACCGCAACTACCGCAACCGCCGCCGGCTGGCCGGAGAAATCATGCACACACTGGGCTGCACGTACGACGAGCGGCAGGTGGGTATGTTCCTCTGGGGACGCATCCCCGACTCGTGCAAGGACGTGGAGGAACTGACCGAACGCGTGCTCCACGAGGCCCGCGTCTTCATCACTCCCGGCTTCATTTTCGGTTCGAACGGCGCACGCTACATCCGCATCTCGCTCTGCTGCAAGGACGCGAAGCTGGAGGAGGCGCTGGAGAGAATCAGGAAAATGAAGAATGAAGAATGAGGAACGAAGAATTCCCAACCGCATCATTCGTAAACCACAGAACAATTAATAAACATAAGAACATACAATGATGAATCCGTAAGAACGAGAAGGCCAACACAGCAAATTCTTCCTACTTCATTCATCATTCTAAATTCAATCGTTATGGAACTCGAATTAGAGAAAATTACGCTTCCGGGCGTGGACGACAAGCGCCCCCTGGTGATTGCAGGCCCCTGCAGCGCCGAGACTGAAGAACAAGTGATGGAAACCGCACGCCAGCTGGCCGCACGCGGCATCAAGATATTCCGTGCGGGCATCTGGAAACCCCGCACCAAGCCCGGAGGCTTCGAAGGCGTGGGTGTGGACGGACTGCCCTGGCTCAAGGAAGTGAAGCAGGAAACGGGCATGTACGTATCCACTGAAGTGGCCACGGCCAAGCATGTGTTCGAAGCGCTGAAGGCCGGCATCGACATCCTGTGGATAGGTGCACGCACGGCAGCCAACCCCTTTGCCATGCAGGAAATAGCCGACGCCCTGCGCGGCGTGGATATCCCCGTATTGGTGAAGAACCCCGTGAACCCCGACCTCGAGCTGTGGATCGGTGCCCTCGAACGCATCAACCAGGCCGGACTGAAACGGCTGGCAGCCATCCACCGCGGCTTCTCGGCCTACGACAAGCGCATCTACCGCAACCTGCCGCAATGGCACATCCCCATCGAGCTGCGCCGCCGCATCCCCAACCTGCCCATCCTGTGCGACCCGAGCCACATCGGCGGCAAGCGCGAGCTGGTGGCCCCGCTGTGCCAGCAGGCCATGGACCTGGGCTTCGACGGCCTCATCGTGGAGAGCCACTGCAACCCCGACTGCGCCTGGAGCGACGCCGCACAGCAGGTGACGCCGGACATCCTGGACTACATCCTGAACCTGCTCGTCATCCGCGACACCACGCAGAGCACCGAGAACCTGGCCGAACTGCGCAAGCAGATTGACGAATGCGACGACAACCTCATCCAGGAGCTGGCCAAGCGTATGCGTGTGGCCCGCGAGATAGGTACCTACAAGAAGGAGCACGCCATGACCATCCTCCAGACAGGCCGCTACAACGAGATTCTGGAGAAGCGCGGTTCGCAAGGCGCCCTGTGTGGCATGGATGCCGACTTCATCAAGAAAGTGTTCGAAGCCATACACGAAGAAAGTGTAAGACAGCAGATGGAAATCATTAACAAGTAGCGGTTAACGGTTAGCGGTGAGCGGTTAGTATTCCATACGGACGGACGCTAACCGCTCACCGCTAACCACTTACCGCTCACCACTAACCCCTATCAACATGAGAATCCTGATCCTCGGAGCCGGAAAGATGGGCTCCTTCTTCAACGACGTACTGAGTTTCCAGCACGAGACGGCCGTGTTCGACGTCAACCCGCACCAGCTGCGCTTCATCTACAACACCTACCGCTTCACCACGCTGGACGAGATAAAGGAATTTGAACCCGAGCTGGTCATCAACGCCGCCACGGTGAAGTACACCCTCGAAGCCTTCCGCCAGGTGCTGCCCGTGCTGCCGCGGGACTGCATCCTGAGCGACATCGCCTCCGTGAAGACCGGCCTGAAGGCCTTCTACAAGGAAAGCGGCTTCCGCTACGTGTCCACGCACCCCATGTTCGGCCCCACCTTCGCCAGCCTCAACAACCTGAGCACGGAGAACGCCATCATCATCACCGAGGGCGACCACCTGGGCCGCATCTTCTTCAAGGACCTCTACCAGACGCTGAAGCTGAACATCTTCGAATATACCTTCGACGAACACGACGAGACGGTAGCCTACTCGCTGTCCATCCCCTTCGTGTCGACCTTTGTCTTCGCCGCGGTGATGAAACACCAGGATGCGCCGGGCACCACCTTCAAGAAGCACATGGCCATTGCCCGCGGCCTGCTGAACGAAGACGACTACCTGCTGCAGGAAATCCTCTTCAACCCCCGCACGCCCGCCCAGGTGGCCAACATCCGCACGGAGCTGAAGAACCTGCTCGAAATCATCGAGAAGAAGGATGCCGACGGCATGAAGCAGTACCTGACACGGTTGCGCGAGAAGCTGAAATAGCATCCAATATGTAAAATAATTTCAGCCCATCCATTTTCCTCCGCACCAAGGGGAGGCCGGGCGCTGGCGGAACACACCGTTCCGCCAGTATATTGAAAAACAGCCCATTACAGCAGACGTCAAGTCAGCTGCGGAGACATACGTTTGTCTCTGCCGGAGAGAAACGTTTGTCTCCGCCCGAGAGATACCGTTTGTCTCACCCCATGACATACGTTTGTCTTGCCCGGTGACACACGTATGTCTCCGGCCTGCGGAATCGTGTAAAACATTTTCACCATCCACAGACTGATTTCACTACCCTCCGGGAAATTATCCTCCCCGACGGGAAGGGAATGTCGGAAATTACCCGTACCTTTGCCCGCTGAAATGATAGACCAAGCCACCATAGACCGGATACTGGACGCGGCGCAGATTTACGACGTCGTGTCGGACTTCGTGACCCTGCGCAAGCGCGGCGTCAACTACGTGGGCCTCTGCCCCTTCCACGACGACAAGACGCCCTCGTTCTACGTCTCGCCCGCCAAGGGCCTCTGCAAGTGCTTCGCCTGCGGCAAGGGCGGCAACGCCGTCCACTTCATCATGGAGCACGAACAACTCAGCTACCCCGACGCCCTGCGCTTCCTGGCCAAGAAATACGGCATCGAAATCAAGGAACGCGAACTGACGGGCGAAGAGAAGGCCGCGCAGAGCGAGCGCGAGAGCCTGTTCGTCGTCAACCAGTGGGCCTGCGACTATTTCCGCCGCACCCTGCGGCAGACCGACGAGGGGCGCAACATCGGCATGGCCTATTTCCGCAACCGCGGCTTCCGCGACGACATCATCGAGAAGTTCCAGCTGGGCTACTGCACCGAGAGCCACGACGCCATGGCCCGCGAAGCCCTAGCCAAGGGGTACAAGCAGGAGTATCTGGTGAAAACCGGCCTCTGCTACGAGACGGACGACCACCGCCTGCGCGACCGCTTCTGGGGGCGCGTCATCTTCCCCGTCCACACGCTGAGCGGCAAGGTGGTAGCCTTCGGCGGACGTGTGCTGGCCTCCGCCACCAAGGGCGTCAAGGTGAAGTACGTCAACTCGCCCGAATCGGAAATCTACCACAAGAGCAACGAACTCTACGGCATGTATCAGGCCAAGCAGGCCATCGTTAAGCAAGACCGCTGCTACCTGGTCGAGGGCTATACGGACGTCATCTCCATGCACCAGAGCGGGGTGGAGAACGTGGTGGCCTCGTCGGGCACGGCACTCACCACGCAGCAGATCAAGATGATACACCGCTTCACCAACAACCTGACGGTGCTCTACGACGGCGACGCGGCCGGCATCAAGGCCTCCCTGCGAGGCATCGACATGCTGCTCGAAGAGGGGATGAACATCAAGGTGTGCCTCCTGCCCGACGGCGACGACCCCGACTCCTATGCCCGCAAGCACAACTCCACGGAGTTCCAGGCCTTCATCCGCGAGCACGAGACGGACTTCATCCGCTTCAAGACCAATCTGCTGATGGAAGACGCCGGCCAGGACCCCATCCGCCGGGCCGAACTGATAGGCAACATCGTGCAGAGCATCTCCGTCATCCCCGAAGCCATTGTGCGCGACGTGTATATCAAGGAATGTGCCCAGCTGCTGCACGTCGAAGACCGCCTGCTCGTCTCCGAAGTGGCCAAGCGCCGTGAGAAGGAAGCCGAACGCAAGGCCGAACAGCGCGAACGCGAACGCCGCCGCACTACGGCTGCCGCACAGCCGGCCGACAATACACAGGCACAGGCAGGCAACATCCCCGCCCCTACGGCAGACGAACTGCCGCCCGAGGCCTATGCCGCCCCCTTCCCCGACGATTCTTCTATACCGACAACGGGTACCGCGGAAGCAGCGGACAGCTACACTTCCTTCATCCCCCAGGAAGGCAAGGAGAGGCAGGAGTTCTACCGCTACGAACGGCTCATCCTGCAGATGGTGGTCCGTTACGGCGAGCGTGTCATGTGCAACGTGGCCGACGAAGAGGGCAAGGAAATCCCCGTGACGGTCATCGAGTTCGTGGTAGCCGACCTCCAGCAGGACGACCTGGCCTTCCACAATCCGCTCCACCGCCAGATGATGACCGAAGCCGCCGCCCACCTGCACGACGAAGGTTTCCGGGCCGAGCACTACTTCCTGACGCATCCCGACCCAGTCATCAGCCGCCTGAGCACGGAGCTCATCAGCGACCGCTACCAGCTGAGCAAATACCACTATAAGAATCAGAAGATTGTAACCGACGAAGAACGGCTCTACGAACTGGTGCCGCTGCTCACCACCAACTTCAAGTATGCCATCGTCAGCGAAGAACTGAAACACATGATGCGCGCCCTGCAGGACCCCAAGGTGGTGCAGGACGAGGCACAATGCAACGCCATCATGCAGCGCTACAGCGAGTTGCGCGAGGTACAGAGCCTCATGGCCAAGCGTCTGGGCGACCGCGTAGTGCTCAGCCTCTGACCGCCTGCCTCCATCTGTAGAGGGACAAACGGTGTTTCCTTTACATGTCAAGGATTGATTTCACGCTCCAGCGAATCGATTTTCTCGAGCGTCTGGCCTGCTCCCGTCGAAGGGAAGAGCGTCATGACGTGACGCAGGTAGGTCCGTGCCTTGGTATAACCGGTATCGAACAGCTCCGACAATTCGTCCCGATAGCGTGCATATTGCATCCGCGTGGGCGAAGGTATGCGGCGGTAGTCGGCATCCAGCTTCTTACGTGCATCCTCGGCCTGCAGATAATAATAGTTCCCCAGAAAAATACAGGCCTGCAGATTATCGGCATCCAAGGTGATTACCTTTTCATAGGTTTCGAGCGCGTCCGACAATTTGCCACGGCGTACTTCCATCTCTCCACTGGCTACAAGCAAGTTCACATCGTCGGGCTTATGGGCGAGCTGTTCCTTGTAAAACAAATAAGCCTTGTCATAGTTGGCCGCCTCCCTGTAACGTTCGGCCAGCGAGGCGGCAAAAGGAAGAGCCAAGTCCGAGGACTTGTCTACACGGGTCCAATAAAACATTTCCGCCTGTGAGGCATTGGCCTGACAGGCTTGACGGAACAGGCTTTCGGCATATCCCGTCTGTCCGGAAGCAACAGCCTCCGGCACTTTCTGCAACAAGGCTTCGGCCGACTGGCCATACACAGCCAGCGGAAGCATGCAACAATACAACAAAAGAAAAGTCAAGGTCTTCATAAGGCATCAAATAGTCAGTTCAGTATAGTCTTGGCCCGTCTTCTCGACAAAGCCTCACAAAATTAGCAAGTTTCCATCAGACCGTCAAGTAAATTCATGAGAAATAATGCTAAATCGTATCAGCATTTCCCACCGATTCTGCTTACCTTTGCGCCCGCCAAGCAAAATATGAAAAAGACTGATCGAGAAATACTGGGAATCGCCCTGCCTGCCATCGTGTCGAACATCACGGTGCCGTTGCTGGGACTGGTCGACGTGACCATCGTAGGCCATCTGGGCGATGCCTCCTATATCGGCGCCATTGCCGTGGGAGGTATGCTGTTCAATATCATCTACTGGATTTTCGGTTTCCTGCGTATGGGCACAAGCGGCATGACCGCTCAGCTGTACGGAAAACAAAATCGGACCGAAATTGTTCAGATGCTGGTTCGGTCCGCAGTCATCGGAGGGGGCATTGCACTGGTACTCATCGCCCTCCAGATTCCCATCCGCGAAGGCGCCTTTCTGCTCATCCAGCCTACCGAAACCGTCGGCCGGCTGGCTACAACCTACTTCCACATCTGCATTTGGGGAGCTCCCGCCATGCTGGGACTCTATGGACTGACCGGCTGGTACATCGGTATGCAGAACTCGCGTATCCCGATGCTGATAGCCATTACACAGAACGTGGTGAACATTGCAGCCAGTCTTTGCCTGGTCTATCTGTACGGCATGAAGGTAGAAGGCGTGGCCTTAGGTACCCTCATCGCCCAGTATGCCGGCCTGCTGATGGGTATCCTGCTCTGGATACGCCACTACGGATATCTGCGTTCCAGTTTCCACAGGGAAGGGCTATTCCGCCGCCCGGTCATGACGCGTTTCTTCGAAGTGAACCGAGACATCTTCCTGCGTACTCTCTGTCTGGTAGCAGTCACCCTCTTCTTCACCTCCGCCGGAGCGGGGCAAGGGGATATCATCCTGGCCGTCAACACCCTGCTGATGCAGCTGTTTACCCTCTATTCCTATATAATGGACGGATTTGCCTATGCAGGCGAAGCCTTAAGCGGGAAGTTCATCGGTGCAGGCGACCGTTCCTCATTCTCCACAACCGTCCGACGCCTGTTCGGCTGGGGAACAGCCATGGCTCTGCTGTTCACGGCCGTCTATGCACTGGGTGGACAGAACTTTCTGAACCTGCTGACCGACAATCCGTCGGTAACCGAAGCCGCCGCCGACTTTTTCGGATGGGCACTTCTCATCCCCGCAGCCGGCATGGCCGCCTTCATCTGGGACGGTATCTACATCGGTGCTACCTACACACGCGGCATGCTGCAGGCTATGGGAGTGGCAGCAGCCTTGTTTTTCCTTCTTTATTATAGTCTATATTCTGTTTGGGGTAACCACGCCCTATGGCTTGCTTTTCTGATCTATCTGTCAGCCCGTGGTCTGGTACAAACAATTCTGGCCCGCCGTCTATATCAGAAAGTCTTTCCCGAAAAATAATACCAAGAATCTATTCTGTCTGTTCGACCGGATAGTTCACCAAATAAATGGTACCGGTTGCACGGGTAAAAGCCGTATACAGCCATCGGAAATAATCGGGCGTCAGATATTCTTCCGACAAGTATCCCTGATCCAGAAAGACATTCTTCCACTGCCCGCCCTGTGCCTTGTGGCAAGTCACGGCATAGGCATACTTTACTTGCAAGGCATTGTAGTAGGGATCTGCCTTCATCTTCTTCATTCGGTCACGTTTCAAGGGTATGTCCACATAATCCTCCAGTATGGTTTGGAACAACCGTTCACTTTCGTCGCGCGACAGGGCCGGAGCATCACTATGCAGCGTGTCGAGCAGCAGCCGTATCTCCAGTTCGGCATCCTGCCAGTTCGGGAAACTCAGCAGGACATCGGCAAAACGAAAACCGTACATCTCACTGGTACGACGTACCCGCCGTACCACGGCCGTCTCACCATTGGCTATGAAATCCAGATTCTTCTCCTTCTCTGTCCAGTAATAATTGTTCTTGGCCACCATCAGTATGTCGCCACTTTCCAGTTCCTCCTCCCGCCACAAAATCTGAGAACGGATACCGTTGTTGTAGATATTGGCCCGCTTGTTGGAACGGCACACAACGATGGTTTCGTCTGTCCCGTCACGATCGTAACAGGCCGAGAGCGCGTCTATCAGTTCGTTGCCCGGCAACAATTTGACATCAGGAAAACAGGACACACGGATTTTGGGCAGCACGCCCCATTCTTCTTCCGCAATGAGCTTGCGCAGTTCTGTCGCATTCCACAGGATACCCGACTGCTGTTCCTGACGGACAACTTGAGTCAGGTCTGTTTCCACAACTTCCAACCCATAGCCGCGCAAAGCATCGGTATAGAGAGCCGGACTCAATTCCTCACCCACCGGAGGCAGCTGGGCCGTATCCCCCATCAACAAAAGACGGCACCCCTGACCTGAATAGACAAACTGCACCAAGTCGTCCAATAGTCGTCCAGTACCGAACATAGCCCCCGACAACCCTTCATTGGAAATCATCGAAGCCTCGTCTACTATATATAAGGTGTGAGTTGTCAGATTATCGTTGAGCGTAAAATTCCCCCCTTCCCCCGAATAGGTACGTTCCCTGTATATCTTCTTATGTATCGTAAAGGCCGGATGCCCCGCATAGGAAGAAAAGACCTTTGCCGCCCTTCCGGTCGGTGCCAACAATACGACTTTTTGCTTCAAAATATCGAGTGTACGCACCAAGGCACCCACCAGCGATGTCTTACCCGTACCGGCATATCCACGAAGCAGAAATGCAACATCTGCCTTTGGTGAACAAAGGAAGCCGGACAGCAATTTTATCGCATTTTCCTGCTCAGAAGTTGGCTGATAAGGAAAATTTTCCTTAATTTGCCTTTCTAAATAGTTATTTATCATTTTCGTATAAGAAAAAAGTAAGAGGAACCGATGTTTTTAAATTTATTTCTTTTATTTTTGCGGTGCGAATATAACATTACTTACGAATATAATAAACTAAAAACATATTTATCATGAAAACAGTATTTAATGTTCTTCTGGGCTTGTGCGCTTTAGTGTTGGTTTACATCTGCTACGCCAGTATCATGGGCCCGATCAATTTCGAGAAGGCTGAAAAGGCCAGAGAGAAAGCTGTTATTGCGCGTCTGATAGACATCCGCAAGGCTCAAACTGAGTACCGTAACCTGCACGACCAGCAGTATACGCCGAGCTTCGACACGTTGATTCACTTTGTGAAGACAGCCAAGCTGCCCTTCATTTATAAAAAAGGTGAATTGACCGACAAGCAGATGGAAGATGGTCTGACTGAAAAGAAAGCTGTCAGCATCATCAACAAGGCCAAGAAGACTGGTAACTATGCAGAAGTTAAGAAATGGGGATTGGAGAACTTTGTACGTGACACTTTGTGGACAGCCGTACTTGACACCATTTTCCCAAAAGGCTTCAACGCAGACTCTATGAGATACGTGCCTTTCGGTAATGGCGCACAGTTCGAAATGGCCATCAAGAACGACACTGCCAAGTCTGGTGCTCCTTTCTGTCTGTTGGAAGTCAAGACTCCGTACACTGTTTATCTGAATGGTCTGGATCCTCAAGAAATTGCCAACAAAATTGACTTGCAGAACAAGTTGGGTAAATATGCCGGTTTGATGATTGGTAGCTTGGAAAATGCCAACAACAATGCAGGTAACTGGGAATAATCCTTTCCTGAACAACAATATATGACAGATACGATTGATTTGACCCAATCAAAGCAATATACATTATCCATCCGTCTCAGTACGGATGGATTTTCTTTTTCTGTACTCAACCCTACCGAAAGAGCCATTCCGGTAGTAATAGACTATCCGATAAATGAGTCACTCTCACTAACAGCCAATCTGAAACAGGCTTTCAAGGAAGTCAAAGAACTGACCTGTTCCTACAGACGTGTCAACCTGCTGTTGGCCAACAGACGCTTCACCTTTATCCCTTTGGAATTTTTTGAAGATGAACAATGTGAAACAGTCTTTTACCACAACTTCCCTACACGTGAGAATGAAACCGTACTTTACAATATTCTTCATCGGAACAACATCGTAGTATTGTTTGGCATGGATAAAAGTGCTTGCAATTATCTGCGAGAACAACAACCTGACATCCGGTTCTACGCCCAGGCCAGCGCATTTACAGAATATTTTTCAGCCAAAAGCCGGCTGGGTAATAATCGGAAAATCTATGTGAACCTACACAAAAAAGCAATAGATGTCTACGTTTTCGAACGTGGTCAACTATTATTGGCCAACACCTTTCCCTGTCAGACCATAACAGATAGTATTTATTACATTCTCTACATTTGGAAACAACAGGGATTTGACCAGGAGCGGGACGAACTCCATCTCACGGGACAGCTGAATGAAAAGAAACAGCTTTTGAGTGAATTACGAAAATACATCCGGCAGGTATTCATCACTACCCCTGCCACAAACCTTGACTTTCAAGCCATCACATCATGCGAGTAATCAGCGGTATCTACAAAAGACGAAGATTCGATGTGCCCCATACCTTCAAGGCACGTCCTACAACAGATTTCGCTAAAGAAAATCTGTTCAATGTTCTCTCCAATTACATGGATTTTGAAGACAACATACACGCCCTCGACCTCTTTGCAGGTACAGGCAGCATCAGTATCGAATTGGTATCACGCGGTTGTGAGCAAGTGGTCAGTATTGAAAAAGACCGAGATCATTATGCTTTTATCTGCAAAATAATGAACGAAGTCAAAACCGACAAATGCATTCCCATCCGTGGAGATGTATTCAAATATATCGAAGGAGGACGTGGTCAATTTGACTTTATCTTTGCCGATCCTCCCTATGAACTAAAGGGGCTGGAAACAATTCCCAATCTGATATTCGAACACAAATTGCTGAAAGAAGGAGGCTTTTTCGTGCTTGAACATGGCAAAAAGAACAATTTTGAAGAAAATCCCCATTTCATTGAGCGGAGAGTTTACGGCAGCGTCAATTTTTCATTTTTCAGATGAAGATGCTACAACAGTGGAGACAACAATCGGACCAAACTCTCCAAGGCCTTGCGATGCCAAGGACGCTTGGCCCAAGACTTGGAATGCAATTGAATACATTCACGCTGGTCCTGCAAAAAGATTTCACGCATCTGTAAGGCAGTCTCTTCACTATAGATAAAAGCATTGACTTCAAAATTATGTTCAAAGCTACGAAAGTCCATATTTGTCGAACCAACGGTTGACAATTCATCATCAGATACCATCAACTTGGAATGCAGAAAACCTTTCTTATACAGATAAACTTTCACCCCAGCAGTAAGAATATTGTCCAGATAGGAGCAGGAAGCCAAATGCGTAATCCGTGAATCGGCCTTAAGCGGCAACATCAATCTGACATCAACTCCCGCCAAAGCTGCCGTCTGCATGGCAACAAGTATGGAATCGGTAGGTAAAAAATAAGGGGTCTGAATATAGAAATATTTTCTGGCCCCCGTAATGGCCATCACCAGTCCCTGCATGATTTCTTTCCAAGGACCTACCGGATCACTGGTCACGACCTGAACCAACGAGAGCCCACTTGGTTTTACTTTTGGGAAGTAGCGTGCAGCAGTAATCAGCGTACGGTCTACAAAGTACCAGTCTTGCAAGAACGTTGTCTGCAGGCCGTGAACAGCCTTTCCTTCAAGTAACAAATGCGTATCCCGCCAGATACCCCAGGAGAAACCGTTTACATACCGTTCAGCCAAATTCATACCGCCTATAAAACCAATCCGGCCATCTATAACCACAACTTTCCTGTGGTTACGATAATTCACCTTACTGGTAAACAAGGGGAAGCGCACCTTCAAGAAACTGCGGACTTCGATTCCAGCCTCACGCATTTCTTCAAAGAAACGATTGGGAACATGCCAACAGCCGACATCATCATAGAGCACACGCACTTCAACACCCATACGGGCCTTTTCAATCAAAACATCACGCACCATACGCCCCACTGCATCATCTTCAAAAATATAAAACTCCAAATGGATATGCTGGGTTGCTTTCTGCAGCTCCCTTAGCAGAGATTGCAGCATTGTACGACCGGATGTATAAATTTCCACCCGATTGCTGTCAAAAGGCAACGACTGATTGGTATTACGGAAAAGAGAAATCAAACGCCCGTAGGCCAAAGGTAATATACTGGAAGTCTGAGCCATATATTCCAGCAAGGACTTTTTCTGCAAACTATCATAACTTTTTTTACTGATAATCCGCTCATGCCTCTGGCTGCGACCGAGAAAGAAATAGAGAACAAGTCCCACAATGGGAAGGAACAACAGGACCAACACCCAAGCCAGTGTTTTGACAGGATTACGGTTTTCCAGCACAATCACTAGAATAGTACCCAACACCAGGCCGAAGTAGACTATATCGAAAGCGACTGTCGCAATCAGACTTAATATGGAATTCCAATCAAACATTTGTTTCCCATGTCACTATATGGGAAACAAATGTATGAAAAACATCGGATAAAAACAACATAATTCTTTAGAAACGATGCCCACCGCCTCTGGGGCCTCCATAAGGACGATGTCCTCCACCAGGACCAAAGCCGGGTCCCATACGCTTATCACTTGCCTGCTTTCCACCAAAGATATTCAGACGATAGATAAAGTGCAGCATACAATAGCTGTTCACACCATTGTATTGGTACACGGAACGACCGCTGGCCGTCAACGAACGGGTAATGTTACTTTGCTGCTGCAAAATGTCATACATTTCAAAACTGATAGTGGCATTTCCTTTGAGGAAAGTCTGCGACAACTGTGCATTCCAAATCAGTTCGTCGCGGTTCATACTAGTATCAGAATAACCGCGACGACTCTGATTGGCAATATTGGTAGAGAGACTCATGCCCCACGGCATATTTACAGTTGTCGTGGCACCATAAGAATAGGTATAGGGTTGCTGGTTGTTGGAAGGAGTCAGTTTATCTTTCTCTATAGAATAGGAGAAGGTACCGTTCAGACCGAATTCAAACCAGTCATTGCGGTAAGTTCCGTTCAGACGTTCATTCAAAGACAGGTTGGTTGTCGTATTCTTCTGCTGAACGGCATCCGCGCCATTACCTGTCGTCAGGAAACCTACATTATTATTATAAGAGAGGTTACTGAACGAACCGATATTGAACTTTTTGTTCTTCAAAGCCGAATTGATGCCGAACATACCAAAAGCGCTCCAGTTGCCATTGATATTTTCCGGCTTCGTCACCCATCCACCGGTCGAAGCATTATAAGTACGCGAACTACTGATACTGTTTTGTGTCATCTGCATATTGACATGAGAGAAGATACTCCGCTGATGGTCTACATCATAAGTGTTGTAGAACATACGCAGACTATGGTTGAAGGAAGGTTTCAAATACGGGTTACCCTTCGTTATATTCAACGGATTAGAGTCATCGGTCACATCCAACAGATTTTCCATTCCGGGCTGCGAACTGCGACCACGATAGGTGACACGCAGCTGGCTCACTTTCGAGAAGCGATAACGGAAATCCAGATTAGGAGCCACATTGAATACATTACGTACCGCCAACGTATCCATTGCATCTTTCTTATAAGACAATGAAGTCTTCTGCGGTTCAAGATCGGCCCCCACACTCAGCTGATAATTCTGACGGATAAAACGCAAACTGGGACTGAAACGATGGGTGTAAGTCTTGTATTCAGCAAATTTACTCAAGCTCATATCGTAACCATCCTCGTAATCCTCGGGAAGTTCCTCACCAAAATTCCAGTCTTCACCCAAATCATAAGCCTTCTTGTCGCTCTTGCTGTAACTGTAATTGAAGCGATAGCGGAATTGCAGGAAAGTAGCCTTCCAAAGCGGTTCGCTATAAGTCAGCTCCAAACTATAGTTATAACCGTCGGTAGGAGTTGTCATATAACGTCGAATGATGTCTTCAGGAGTTACCGTTCCGTTTTCATTTTCCTGGAAGTAACGGGTGTTGGAAGAAGTATATTGTGTACTTTCCGATTCATCATAACCTACAGTTCCACGGAAAGTAATGTTACGCCCCATAGAATTCAACTTACGGTTAACCTGCAAAGTTGCATCGGCCGACAATGTATTTCCATCACTGCTCGACAGACTGTTAGACGTATTGACACGAATATCTCTCAGAGGATCATTTTCGTCATTGTCACTGAAAAGTTCGCTGGAAAGATCCATCTTGGCCAACGAAGTGATATCCAAATAATCGTTCGGATTGGTCACCACCGCATAAGGGTCACTATTGAAAGTTCCCGATTTGGAATCAGACGTACTGTAACTCTTTCCCCAACTGAAATTCGGGCGGAAAATGATATTGGTCAGCGTATCGGGTTTCCATTCCATTCGGAAATCAGCATTGAAGTCCTTATTCCCGCTCAGATTTTTAGACCTGGAGTTATTGAATGAAGAAGCAGCCCCACCAGTCAGGAAGTTTTCAGTATATCCGTCACTATAAGCATCATTCCCACGATAGTTATAGCGTACACTACCCCCCAATTCAATTTTTTCCCGTTCGGTTGCAAAGTTCAGACCCAATTCTTTAGTAGCCGTCAAACCATTGTTCCGCCGCCAGCGGGGACCACCGCCACCAGCCGAAAAGCCTTGGTCGTTCACATTGTTGGCACCGGCTATCAACGAAACCTGCGTTTTGTCGTAGAAATAGTTCACCATCGCACGCCCCATATAACGGTCGTGTGTACCTCCAGACAAGTCAATATTGCCGAAGATACCCTTATTCATTCCTTTCTTGACAGTCAGGTCGAGCACGGTTTCTTCTTCACCATCGTCAATACCGGTGATACGTGCCAAATCTGATTTCTTGTCGTAGGTTTTCAGTTTATCAATCATGTCTACTGGCAGATTTTTCAACCCCGTCTTGACGTCACCGCCAAAGAATTCCTTACCGTCTACCATGATTTTGGAGATATCCTTACCATTAATCTTCACATTGCCGTCGTCGTCAATCTCGGCACCCGGCAACTTCTTCACCAATTCTTCGAGCATAGCCCCTTCCGGCGTACGATAGGCCGAAGAATTGAAGGCTACCGTATCCTCAACCACCTGCACCTGCGGGGCTTCGGCTACCACAACCGCTTCAGCCAGCATGATGGCATCGGATTCCAGTTCCAACGTACCCAAACGCTTATTGGGAGTAGAAGCGCTCAACTGCAATGGAACATACTTGGTTTTGAAACCGATATAGGAAACCTTCATCACATACTTGCCAGCCTTAACTTTAGGCAGCGTAAAGGTTCCATTGTTTGCACTTGCAATACCGGCCGCATAAGCACTGTCGGGCAACGAAAGCAACTGTACAGTTGCCTGTGCTGCCGGTTCTTTGGTATCATTCTCAATCAGTCGTCCCGAAACCGTAATGGTCTTGGTCTGTGCAAACACCGACAATATTGCCGCCCATAGCAACATCGTCAGTACAAAAATCTTTCTCATTGTGTCTATTCTTTGTAAATTGGTAAAACGTCATTAAAATACTTTCCCTTTGACGGCCATTACAAAGAAAGGTTTAATCGAATACTAGTTCATTTTGATATTTTATCGACTATTCCGCTTAAACAATCGATTAACTGAGGATTTTTTCAGACCAAACTCCAGACAAAGCACATTTACCAGAAGAAATATCAGAAAAGACGAACTGTCTACCGTAAGAATATCCCCCTGAGAGACTCTGTAGAGCATATTTCCAAAGACATACAGCACAGTCAGGAACATGGCATTGCGGACTGCCCGATTGCGCACAGCCTCTGTCTCGGGCGACTCATGCCGGCTCAACGCAAAAATAATCATCAGAGCTCCCATCATCATCAACAGTTTGGAGCATTCCTTGTAAAACAGCAGGTTAGCATCTGTCATCTGCCCCATCATCACCATCAGAAAGGGAAGAAACATAGCAAGGGCAATGATAAAGTAACCCAAAGGACGGCAATACACCGGCAACAACGCTTTCATAAGTTTATTCTATTTTTTGTTCAACAATACACCTGCAAAGATACGCCTTTCGAAGATAAGTCCTATCTTTGTCCACAGAAAAAAGCAGATACAACATGAGCAAACAAGAAGTCATCCTATGCCGGGAGCTGGAAAGCAACCTGGCACAAGCCGTCGGCCGCTGTCCCCACGACAAGCTGTTCATCCTGACCGACGAACATACCCATCGCCTGTGCCTGCCGCGCATCCAAAGCCTGCCGGCACTCGAAGGAGCCGAAGAAATCGTCATCGGAGCCGAAGACATAAACAAGAATCTGGAAACACTGGCCGCTGTCTGGCAAGCACTGAGCAGCCGGGGAGCCACCCGCCACTCACTCCTCATCAATCTGGGAGGCGGCATGGTGACCGACCTCGGCGGTTTTGCAGCCGCCACCTTCAAACGCGGCATCGCCTATATCAATATTCCCACCACTCTGCTGGCCATGGTCGACGCCTCAGTAGGCGGAAAGACGGGTATCAACTTCAACGGACTGAAGAACGAAATCGGGGCCTTCGCCCCAGCCGTCAGTGTGCTGCTCGAGACAGAATTCCTGCGGAGCCTCGACGCCCACAACTTCTTCTCCGGCTATGCCGAAATGCTGAAGCATGGCCTCATCAGTACACCCCACCATCTCGACGAACTGTTGGCCTTTGATACCGACCAGCCTGACTATAGCCGGTTGAAAGACCTGGTAGGCCAATCCGTACAAGTCAAAGAAGATATTGTGGAGCAAGACCCCAAGGAACACGGCATTCGCAAGGCCCTCAACTTGGGGCATACCATCGGCCATGCCTTCGAAAGCCTGGCTTTGGCCGAAGACCGTCCTGTTCTTCATGGCTATGCCGTGGCGTGGGGCCTGGTGTGCGAGCTCTACCTGTCGCATCTCAAGACCG
>ENA-UONW01001909-UONW01001909.1-human-gut-metagenome-genome-assembly--contig:-CS52-NODE-1909-length-22572-cov-7.256828_pt1 | contig 22572 bp, 13 predicted proteins | sample MGYA00242463_ERZ724010 | MGnify/ENA metagenome assembly ERZ724010 | reverse complement strand
ATGCCGGAGAGCTGCCGCGACCGACCGAGCCGCTGCTATGAGCATATCTTTTTACTGACGAAATCAAAGAAATATTACTATGACGCTGCCGCCATTGCGGAGCCGATCGCGCCGGGAACGGCAGCGCGGTACCGGCAGGGGCGCAGCGCAGGACACAAATACGCCGAAATTAGTGAAATTGCGAACTTTGGCCGTGTGTTTAGATCCTACAGGATATTTTTCTTCGATGTCTTTCCAAGGATCTTCTTTGAGCTGTTTGATACCCAAAGACATCTTTCTTTCTGTACGATCCAAAGTCAGCACGACAGCTTCAACTTCGTCACCTACTTTTAAGAAATCCTGAGCAGAACGCAGGTGCTGGCTCCAGCTCATTTCGCTTACGTGAATCAAACCTTCAACACCCGGAGCTATTTCAACAAATGCGCCGTAATCTGCCATAACGACTACCTTACCTTTAACTTTGTCGCCAACTTTCAAGTTAGGATCCAAAGCATCCCAAGGATGCGGAGTCAATTGCTTCAGACCAAGGGCAATGCGTTTTTTCTCCTCATCGAAGTCAAGGATAACAACATTGAGCTTTTGGTCAAGCTGAACGATTTCTCTAGGATCATTTACACGGCCCCATGAAAGGTCGGTAATGTGAATCAAACCGTCTACGCCGCCCAAGTCAATGAAAACGCCGTAAGAAGTGATATTTTTAACGGTACCTTCAAGAACCTGTCCCTTTTCGAGCTTAGAGATGATTTCTTGTTTCTGAGCTTCGAGCTCAGCTTCGATAAGGGCTTTGTGTGATACGACAACATTTTTGTATTCCTGATTGATTTTTACAACCTGGAATTCCATAGTCTTACCTACGTATACGTCGTAGTCGCGGATAGGTTTAACGTCGATCTGGCTACCCGGCAAGAATGCTTCAATACCGAATACATCAACAATCATACCGCCCTTCGTACGGTCCTTGATATAACCTTTGATAATTTCTTTGTTTTCAAGTGCCTGGTTGATGCGCTCCCAAGACTTGCTAGCGCGAGCTTTACGATGAGACAAGATCAACTGACCTTTCTTATCTTCCAGACTTTCGGTGTAGACTTCTACTTTGTCGCCTACTTTTAAGTCGGGGTTGTAGCGGAATTCATTGATAGGAATGATACCATCAGACTTATAACCAATGTTTACTACAACTTCGCGCTTGCCGATTGCAATGACAGTACCTTCTACCACTTCGTGTTCTGCGATACTGTTCAATTTCTTTTCGTAGGCTTTGGTTTGTGCTTCGCGGCTTTCCTGATTTTCGGTTGAGCCGTTTTCAAAAGCATCCCAGTCGAAATTTTCAACCGGCTGAATGTTTTTTAAATTTTCCATTAATTAAATGAGTTTGACAATTAATAAAGTTAGACTTTATGTGAATTATAAATCGGGTGCAAATTTACGCTATTTTTCCAAAATACAATTACTTATATCCTTAAAATATAAAAAACTTTTTAGATGTGACGTTTTTTTTCGGTCTTTCGTTGCGTCCGAATTAAAAAAATAGTACTTTAGCAAGTAAAGTAAGACTATATTATTTATCAAAATGAAAGAAAAAGCCTATTTTGTTTGTCTAATGGGGGTATTGGCTCTCTGTACAGTCTTTGTTTCCCGATGTGGAATGCAAGAGAAGAAAAAGGGGGAGGAGGTTGTAGCGGATTCGTCGCGACAGAGTTTTGTCCAAAAGATACCACGAGATTCGACGATATATGGAGTTTCTGATGAATTTGGTATGAGCACATTTACATTGATAACGAAAAGTGGAGATACGATTTCGTTAGATAGAGATCATGAAGATGGTACCCCATCTAAAATATGGGGAGATTTGGATTATGATGTGCATTATGCATTGACTACTTGGGATAATGGGAATTCAATAGGAACTTTAATTAATATTGACCAATTGAAATTATACTTTAAGAATTATAAGTTATATAATGGTCGTGTTTTGTTGAACAATACCAAGGATACCATAGATTTGGTTTCTTTATCGGATGAGAGGCTTGAATATAAAGACCGTGATGGCAATTTACACAAAATGTCGCATTAAGTGTTGGAGAGGTAATATTGTGTGATTACAACAATAAAGGAATAAAAAGGGCTCAGAATGGCATTATATATTCTGAGCCCTTTTTATTCCTGTTGGTTAGGTAAGGCTATGCTTCTTCTTGAACCCATTCAATCATGCGCTGTCTTGTTTCATCTCTTACGGGAACAAGGGGTAGGCGTAATTTATTTTCGCACTTGTTTAATAAAGACATTAAACATTTAATACCTGCCGGATTTCCATCAACAGAAAGCAATTTGAACATTTCATTAAAGTGGCGATGAATAGTGCGTGCTCCTTCTATTTCATTGGCTTGTGCTTTTTTTACCATAGTACCAAACTCGTACGGGTAAGCATTTCCTATTACGGAAATAACGCCAACAGCGCCAGCACTGAGTAATTCCAATGTAATGGCATCATCTCCGCTAAGTACCTCAAAACCTTCGGGGGCGTTTTGTAAAATTTCATCGATTTGTGCAATATTACCTGAGGCTTCTTTTACTGCAACTATATTGTCGCAATCTGTTGCCAATCGCAATATGGTCTTTGCTGAGATATTGGTGCCGGTTCTTCCTGGAATATTGTATAATACAATTGGTAGAGGAGTTACTTTGTCTAAAGCTTTAAAATGTTGGTAAATACCTTCTTGTGTAGGTTTATTGTAATAAGGGCAAACCAAGAGCACACCATCAATTCCGGTGAAGTCTGCTGTTTGTAAATATTCGGCAATTGCTGCCGTATTGTTAGTGCCGCATCCTAATAAGATAGGTACACGCTTTTTGTTTACTTTTACTACAGTTTTTATAACTTCGTTTTTTTCTTCCGTCGTGAGGCAGGGCGTTTCGGCAGTTGTTCCTAAGATACAGAGAAAATCAATGCCTTTGCTTATTTGGAATTCAACAATTGATTCCAATGCAGTGAAATCTATATTACCATCGGCTTTAAATGGCGTAATTAATGCTATACCCAAGCCTTTAAAAATATTTTTTGCTTTCATTTTGGAGGGGAATTGTGATTCTATTGCAAATTTACGAATTATTTTTCTTATGCGTTTGATTTATAATTACTAATGTTACTAATGAATTTTAAAACACGACCTTCTTTTGAGCTTATTTGCTGTTGGTCCTATTGGGGCTTGTCAAGGTTTAATTTTTTTAAGAATGAATCTTCATCAACAAGAGGAATATTGAGCATTTGAGCCTTTTCTTTTTTTGAAGGACCCATATTTTCACCCGCCAAAATAAAGCTGGTTTTTTTTGATATACTGCCTACATTTTTTCCGCCATATTGTTCTATGATATTTTTATATTCATCTCGGGAATGATGTTGGAATGTACCGCTAATGACAATGGAGAGTCCTGCTAGAACTTCATTGACTGTTTCGGCTTTTTTCGCCGTCTTCATTTGTACGCCAGCGGCTTTTAGTCGTTCTATTAATACAATATTGTTATTATTATTAAAAAATGTCATGACACTTTGTGCTATAACTTTGCCTATTCCATCTACATGTATCAAGTCGTCCAACGAAGCTTTTGATAAGACTTCTATTGAGCAGAAGTGGCGTGCAAGTTGTTTCGCTGCAACTTTTCCTACGAATCTGATGCCTAAAGCGTATAAGACTTTTTCAAAGGGTACATTTTTACTGGCAGCTATTCCGTTGATGATTTTTTGCGCAGATTTTACTTTCGTGCCATTTTCACCACATAGGTCATTTATTGTCAGATTATACAGATCGGCGACGTTGTGAATTAATCCTTGTTGGTAGTATGCGTCAATTGTTTCCGGGCCAAGGGAATCTATGTTCATGGCGTCTCTGCAGATATAATGTTCTATTCTTCCTTTTATTTGTGGTGGGCAGTGAGTGTCATTGGGACAATAATAAGCGGATTCGCCTTCATAACGTACAAGTCGTGTTCCACATTCTGGGCAATGTGTAATAAAGTGAAAACTTTCTGTTGGAATGTTATTTCCTGTTCGTGCATTTATGTCTACGCCTACAATTTGAGGAATAATCTCACCAGCTTTTTCAATATATACGTAATCCCCCTTGTGTAGGTTAAATTGTGCCATAATGTCAGCATTGTGTAGTGACGCCCTGCGCACAGTAGTGCCGGCTAGTAGCACTGGTTCCATATTAGCAACAGGAGTAACAGCACCTGTTCTTCCTACTTGAAATGTTACGTCTAATAATTTTGTACGTGCTCTTTCTGCTTGAAATTTGTAAGCGATAGCCCATCTGGGAGTTTTTGCTGTGTATCCTAATTTTTTTTGTTGTTGTAGAGAATTGACTTTTAGTACGATTCCATCGGTGGCTACAGGGAGTTTTTTGCGTTCTGTATCCCAATAATTGATATAGTCATAAATTTCTTCAAGAGTTTTTACCACTTTCATCTCTTTTGAGATCTTAAATCCCCATTGGGCAGCAGCTTGCAAATTCATGAAGTGGCTGGTATAGGGAAGATTTTCCCCCAAAAGGTAATATAAGTATGCATCTAATTTCCTTTTTGCAACTGTAGACGAATTCTTGCTTTTTAGTGTCCCTGCAGCAGCATTTCTTGGATTTGCAAAAAGAGATTCTTCATTTCGTAGCCTTTGTTGATTTAAGGCTTCAAAACTTGTCCATGGCATTAGGACTTCTCCTCGTATTTCAAAACGTTGCGGGTATCCACTTCCTGCTATTAACTCGAGTGGAATGGAATGAATGGTACGTATGTTGTTGGTGACATCATCACCTACGACTCCGTCACCTCGTGTTACAGCACGTACCAATTTCCCATTCTCATAAATAAGCGAAATGCTCAATCCGTCAAATTTAAGTTCGCAACATATTTCAAAAGGTTCATCATTCAATCCCTGTTTGACTCGTTCATAGAATGCCGATATTTCTTCTTTATTGTATGTGTTTCCGAGTGACAACATCGGATATTGATGTGGCACTTGTTTAAATTCATAGTTGATATCGCTTCCGACACGCTGAGTGGGGGAATTAGGGTCGTAGAGATCCGGATGTCTTTTCTCTAGTTCGATAAGCTTATGCATGAGCTCGTCGAACTCGTGGTCTGATATTTCGGGCGTATTTTCTACATAATATTTGTAATTATGTCGAGTTAGAATTTTCCGTAGTGAAATTATTTCCTGGACTTCTTCAGATTCGGTCATAAGGTATTTATTTGTTGAGTTTATGGAATGTTTTCGGCAGTAGTTAATCCTTACTGTTTATAACTAGTCGTTGACAAAAATACTCAAAAACAACGGAATATAGAAATCATATTTGTATGGGTGAGCTATGTTGCTCAATTAGAAACGTCTTAATGAAGAAAATTATATGGAAAAGATTCTTTAATCCTTTTGTGCTATAAGCCTAAAAGTCATATTTTTATCGTATTTTTGCGACAAAATATAATAAGGAATGTTACGAATTGATGTAATTACGGTGCTTCCTGAGATGTTGGAAGCTTTTTTCAATACTTCTATTTTAGGACGAGCACAAAAAAAGGGGTTAGTGGAAATTCATCTGCATAATTTGCGGGATTATACGCAAGACAAACATAAACGTGTTGACGATTATCCATATGGCGGCTTTGCGGGTATGGTCATGCAATGTCAACCTATTGATGCATGTATTTCTGCATTAAAGGCTGAGCGGGATTATGATGAGATTATTTATACTTCACCAGATGGTGAGAAATTTGATCAACCAATGGCAAATACCTTGTCCTTGAAGAAAAATATTATAATATTATGTGGACATTATAAAGGCATTGATTACCGTATTCGTGAGCATCTGATAACCAAAGAAATCAGTATTGGCGATTATGTTTTGACAGGAGGAGAGTTGGCTGCAGCAGTAGTAGCTGATGCAATGGTACGTCTGGTGCCGGGAGTAATTGGAGATGATCAAAGTGCACTTTCTGATTCTTTCCAGGATGATTTACTGGCTGCCCCAGTTTATACTCGTCCTTCTAATTATAACGGATGGCAAGTACCTGAAGTCTTGCTTTCCGGTAATGATGCTAAGATTAAGGAATGGGAATTGGAACAGTCTATAACTCGTACCAAGAAGTTACGTCCTGATTTATTGAAATCAAAATAAAAGGAAATTGATTCCCCATCAGAAATCTAATAATTCTGATGGGGAATCAATTAATGTGGTAGCGCCTGATTTTATTAAGAAATCGCTATCTCGAAATCCCCAAGTTACACTTATGCAATCAACGTGCGCACGTCGTGCTGTTTCAATGTCTACCTCAGAGTCTCCAATGTAAACGGCTTTTTCGTGGGATACTTGTGCATGGTTAATAGCTGCCAGCAGGGTATCAGGACATGGCTTTCGCCGGATATTTTCGCTTTCGCCAATGGCATAGTCTACGTATTTACTGAAATAATGTTTGTATAATTCTTGTACAGCATTGTTGGGCTTGTTGGATATAATATATAATTTGGCACCATTGGCTTTAAGTTGTTCCAAAACATTTTTAATACCTTCATATGGCGCAGTTTTGTCCATACAATGTTGAATGTAATGTGCTCTGAACGTTTCCAGAACTTCATTGTAACAATTTTCATTCGTATTAGCAGGTACGGCTTCTGCTATAAGCATTTTGACGCCGTTTCCTAAGAATTTTCGGATTTCTGTTGTATTACGTGGCGGTAAATGATGGGTGGCAAGTGCATAATTAACGGATGTGGCTAAATCTGTTAGCGTATTAAGAAGTGTTCCGTCCAAATCGAATAAATATGCTTTGTATTTCATTTTTTTTCAGGCTTTTTGCAATGCTCTTACGTGCAAAGGTAGTAAGAATTTTATTGGAAAGAAAGATTTAGGCCAAATGATAACCATTCGCTGAACTGAAAATAGCTATGCCCATCTGTGCGGGTGACTCCGTCATCATATCTCGGATATACGAAGAGTTTGGTGGATAAAAATTTATTGATGGTTAGAATAAACGTGTTTTCCCACTCTGCTTGAACTTTTTTATAATCGGTAAAATAGTAGAAACGGCTTGTCCATTGTATATTTTTAGCAATATTCCAGGTATAATTGGCTGTAATATTGGAACCGATTGTATGTTTTGCATGTTGACCCTCTTTTAGTCCAAAGCTGGTAGATAGAGTAGAACGTCCGACATAGCGCATATTGTAGGCAAATGGTGATAATGTGATGTTCATGTTCGCTTTTCGGAAAGAGGTTTTGTAGTCCATACCGATTGTAAATACGCAGTCTAGCGGCGATAAAAAATCAGAGTATACAAAGGCATCATTTGATTTATAGCCTGGATAAAATTGTGTCCAACTTTGTAACATGAGCGTATAGGACCAATGTGAGGTCGCACGTAGACCGAATTTGTTGGTCATACGTAGCAAGTCATTATTAGTCTTGAATTTATGCATTTTGTCACTTTTTGATGTTTGAAATCCTAATTTCATTTCAAGTTTATTATCAAATGTAATTTTTTGCTTATTATTATAATTGGCTTCAATGTTCCATGTACCTAGTAATGAAAAATTACTTTCACCTCCATTGTACCAGTTCTTAGATACATGAGTTTGCATGAATTGCATAGAAAAATCGGTTTTGAATGACCAAAAATTAGGCTTATAAGTAATAATATCTATTGCGCCAGGAATGGCGAAGTTCTCTGTTATTTCGTTATCTGGGGTAGTATTCATTTTATTTTGAATGGTCTCAGAGGAAACATCGGATGGTGAGAGAACATTTATGTCGTTCTTGTTAACATTTTGGAAGTCTTCGTATTGAAAGGCTGATGGTATTTTTACATATGACTGTAGAATAATACTTTCAATTTCTTGCTGAATATTATTATATTTTGTATTATCCTGCATGGACATTGTTCCTTTAAGTCGTCTGCTGCTTACAATTGTGGGGCAGAATAAGTGAAAGTAATAAGGATTGGCGAGTGTATCAGAATGGGTATATTTCCATTTTTTTTCATAGTATTGACTAATACTGGAAATAGAGTCTCCATAGTTTTTGGTTATGAGGCTGATTTTATTGGCAATGATATTTTTTCCTTCTTTTTTGTTCTTTTGCGCGAATCCCGCATGCGGGAATACGATTCCTGATACGAAGCAAAAACAAAAGAAACAAGTCTTGTAATTCATACTTTATGTGGTATTGTTGCTTTGCAAAGGTAAAATATTTTTTTGATAGCTAAAAATAAACGCTTTTTTTTGTACCTTTGCCTACTTAAAATGGTATGTATATCACGAATATATAAAAACAATTTTTCAATATGACAGACACAAAGTATATTTTTGTTACCGGTGGTGTAGCTTCTTCTTTGGGAAAAGGCATCATATCTTCATCCATAGGCAAACTGTTGCAGGCGAGAGGATATAATATTACCATTCAGAAGTTTGATCCCTATATTAATGTGGATCCAGGCACACTTAATCCCTACGAACATGGAGAATGCTATGTGACGGAGGATGGTCAGGAAACTGACTTAGACTTGGGGCATTATGAACGCTTTACTGGCATTCATACTACTCGCAATAACAATATGACAACGGGGAAAATATATCAAAGTGTCATAGAGAAGGAAAGACGTGGAGATTATTTGGGCAAGACAATTCAAGTAATTCCCCATATTACAGATGAGATCAAGCGTGATATGCTTTTCCTCGGTAAGAAGAATCGTTATGATTTCGTGATTACCGAAATTGGTGGAACTGTAGGCGATATAGAAGGTCTTCCTTTCCTTGAGGCTATACGTCAGCTTAAGTGGGAACTAGGAAAAAATGCTATTTGCGTGCACCTTACTTATGTGCCTTATTTGGCCGCTGCTAAAGAATTGAAAACTAAACCGACACAACATTCAGTTAAAGAATTGCAGAGCGTTGGTATTCAGCCTGACATATTGGTTCTTCGTACTGAGCATGAATTGGGAAGTAGCTTGAAGAAAAAGGTTGCGAATTTCTGTAATGTCGCTCCTGAAGCTGTGGTTGAGAGCTTGGACCAGCCTACAATATATGAAGTTCCATTGCGTATGCAGGAGCAGGGACTTGATGCTACTATTTTACGCTTGTTGGGAATGGAGGTCGGACCAACTCCGGGACTTGGTCCATGGCGTTCATTCTTAGAGCGCCGTCACAAGGCAACGGAGATCGTGAATATTGGTTTAGTCGGAAAGTATGATTTACAAGATGCCTATAAGAGTATCTTGGAAGCACTAAGTCAGGCTGGAACTTATAATGACCATAAAGTAAAGACTCACTTTATTAATTCCGAGAAGATTACGGACGAAACTGTTTCGGAGATGCTTTCGAATATGGATGGTATTGTTATCTGTCCGGGCTTTGGCCAGCGTGGCATTGAAGGAAAGATTACAGCTGCTAAATATTGCCGTACACATGATATTCCTACTTTTGGTATTTGTTTAGGTATGCAAATGATGGTTGTTGAATTTGCTCGTAATGTATTAGGTTATGAGGATGCTAATAGTTCTGAAATGGATTCGAAGACACCTCATAATGTAATAGATATTATGGAAGAGCAGAAGAATATAACCAATATGGGAGGAACTATGCGCTTAGGTGCTTATGAATGTGACTTGCGTGAGGGCAGTCGTGTATATGAAATTTATGGTAAGAAGATAATTCATGAGCGTCACCGTCATCGTTATGAATTTAATAGCGATTATATTCAGGAATATGAAGATCATGGCATGCAGTGTGTAGGTCGCAATCCAGAGTGTGATTTGATTGAAATCGTAGAAATTCCAAACCTTAAATGGTATATAGGAACTCAGTTCCATCCAGAATATAGTAGCACGGTTCTTCATCCGCATCCGTTATTCTTGAATTTTGTTAAAGCGGCAATAGAAAATAAGAAAAAGTAGAGTAATACTAATTGGTAATGGATAAAAATACTATAGTCGGTTTTTTGTTGATAGCTTTAGTGCTGATAGGCTTTTCTTACTATTCCAGTACGCAGGCTCCAAAACAAGATGCTACCGCAGTGCAGACTGAAGAGATTCAGTCGCCTCAAAATACTCAAGCACATTCTGTCGCTCAAGCCGTAGTAGATACGACAGGTTTGTTTGCTGATCATCTTAAGGGAGAGTCACGTGTTATTACACTCCAGAATAATAAGGTAAAGGTTTTCCTTTCTACTAAAGGAGGCATCATTTCTAAAGTAGAATTGAAAGAATATAAGAATCAGCAAAAGACCAATGTGGTTCTCTTTTCTGATAAGACAGCTTCCTTGGACTTTACCTTACGTGGTAAGGATAAATTGTTACATACTAAGGATTATTACTTTACGCCTGTACAATTAACAGATACTTCTGTCGTTATGCAATTAACTGACTTTGAGGGGAAATCTTCATTTATGATGAAGTATTCCTTGAAGCCAGATAATTATATGGTTGATTTTACGATATCTTCTCATGGCTTATATCCTTATTTAGATTCTTCCGTGAAGACTCTTGGTATACAATGGGATGACCGTGTGGCTCAGCAGGAAAAAGGTTTTATGTTTGAAAATCAATATTCGACGTTGACTTACATGGAGGATGGCGACAATACTCAAAAGTTAAGTGAAACCAAGACTTCTGAGGAAACTGCAGAAAAACCTGTCCGTTGGGTTGCATTTAAGAATCAGTATTTCAGTGCTATATTAATTGGATACGATAAGTTTACCGAAGCTCGTTTTAAGAGCGTTCAGGAAACTGAGGGAAGCGGTTATCTAAAGGACTATAGTGCGACGATGGAAACGCCGTTTGATCCCACTGGACAGAAAGTAACAACGTTGCAGTATTATTTTGGACCGAATCAATACCGCCTATTGCAGCGCATGGATAAGTTTAGCGCTGATGGAAGCGAATTAGGCCTGGAGAACCTAGTCTATTTAGGTTGGCCAATCTTTAAGTGGATTAATCGTTATTTCACTATTTACGTATTTGACTGGTTAAGTCAGTTAGGTCTGCCTATGGGGGTTGTCTTATTGTTGATAACGATTTTGTTGCATATCATTGTATATGTGCCACGTAAACGCAGTTATATAAGCAGTGCCAAAATGCGCGTACTTAAGCCCAAAGTGGATGAGATTGCTCGTAAGTATCCCAATCAGGAAGATGCTATGAAGCGTCAGCAAGAAACGATGGCTCTTTATAGTATGTATGGAGTAAGTCCTATGGGAGGCTGTTTGCCGATGTTGGTACAGGCGCCTATTTGGATTGCCATGTTCAACTTCGTTCCGAACGCCATTGAACTTAGACAGCAAAGTTTCCTATGGGCAGATGATCTTTCTACTTATGATGATGTAATTAGTTGGTCTGTTAACTTGCCGTTTATTGGCAATCATTTGAGTCTTTTCTGTTTGTTGTTTTGTGCGACGAACTTGGTTTATTCTCTTATGACCATGCGTATGCAGCGTGAATCAATGTCGCAGGAGCAGGCGGGCCAGATGAAAGTAATGCAATGGATGATGGTGCTAATGCCGGTATTTTTCTTCTTTATGTTCAATAAATATTCAGCTGGACTGAATTATTACTATTTTGTTTCGCTGCTGATTGGAGCCTTGTGTATGTGGTATTTGCGTAAAACTACCGATGATCAAAAGCTTTTGGAAAAATTAGAGGCTAATTATCGGGCAAATAAAAACAATCCCAAGCGCAAAATGAGTGGTATGGCAGCCCGTTTAGAAGCATTACAGAAACGCCAGCAGGAGATTCTTGAGGAGCAGAAACGTCGCGGTAATAAGTAATGACTACGGCATATAACGAATAACAACACTCGACTGTGCAGTTTCATCTTAAAAAAACTGTACAGTCGTTTTTATGTAGAATATATTTTATTGATAAATAAAAGGTTATGTTTCGCAAGCGATTATTGGTGCAGTTATTGGGGCTTCTAGTCTTAGGACATGGAGCAGTTGCACAACAAACAACAACTATGATTACAAAAAATGAGGTACCGGCCGATGTCAACAGATTGACGCCTGAGGTCTTGTGGGCAATGGGACGAGTAGGTTCACTGGTGGTTTCGCCTGATGGTAAGACTGGAGTATATACGGTTAGCTACTATTCAGTAAAGGAAAATAAGGGACATACAGTTCTTTATCTAATTGATCTTAAGACAAAGAAAACTACGTTGCTTACGCATAGCGCACAAAGTGAGTCTAGTCCGGTATTCTTGCAGAAGGGGCATAAGATTGCTTTTTTAAGTAGCGAAAGTGGTTCTTCACAGGTTTGGATGATGAATGTTGATGGCAGTGAGCGGCAGCAGTTGTCTCATGAAACGAAAGATATTAGTGGTTTTGCCTTTTCGCCAGACGAAAGCAAAGTCTTGCTTATTATGGAAGTTCCTTCAACTACTTCCATTCAAGCAAATGATGCTGATTTACCTAAAGCTACAGGAATGGTAATTAATGATTTAATGTATAAACATTGGGATCAGTACGTGAAGAGCATTCCACATCCGTTCGTCGCTGATTTTACGGGTGAAAAAATCACGCAGTCACATGATATCCTAGAAGGTGAGCCATACGAATGCCCTATGCTTCCGTTTGGAGGTGTTGAACAGCTGGCTTGGAGTCCTGATTCCAAATCTGTGGCATACACTTGTCGTAAAAAAACAGGTAAGGATTATGCGATCAGTACGGATAGTGATATTTATTTGTATGACCTTACAACAAGTAGCACACGTAATCTTTGTAAGCCGAACAGTTACAAGGCTCCTGCGGTAGAGGCAGACAAATCTTTGGCAGGGCAGTCTGTTAATCATCTGACTACAGATTACAATATGGGTTATGATCAGAACCCTCAATTTTCTCCCGACGGACATTATGTGGCCTGGTTGAGCATGGCGCGTGACGGATACGAAAGCGACCGCAGTCGTCTTTGCGTTTATCGTCTATCTGATGGACAAAAAACTTATGTGACCGAGAATTTTGAAAGTGGTGTTGATGGTTTTGTTTGGGCTAATAATTCGCAAGATCTTTATTTTACTGGATGCTGGCACGCACGTGTGCAGATTTACAAGACCAATCTGAATGGCAAGATTAAGCAATTGACTGATAATGTGTGTGATTATGCACTTTGTGGCCTTAGTCCTGATGGGAAAACTCTTTATGCCACTCGGCACAGTATCAGTCAGGCTGATGAAATTTATAGCTTGAGTACGTCCGGCAAGAACTTGGAGCAGCTGACTGATGAAAATCATGACTTCTACGCTAAAATCCAAATGGGAGAAGTTAAGGAACGCTGGGTGAAAACTGTTGATAACAAAAAAGAACTTTGTTGGGTAATTTATCCACCTCAGTTTGATCCGAACAAAAAGTATCCTACTTTACTTTATTGTGAGGGAGGTCCGCAGACGCCGGTCAGTCAGTTCTGGAGCTATCGTTGGAATTTCCAGGCAATGGCTGCACAGGGCTATCTTATTATTGCTCCTAATCGTCGCGGTTTGCCTGGTTTTGGAATGGAATGGCTTGAGGCTATCAGTGGCGATTATAATGGACTTTGTATGAAGGACTATTTGGCTGCTATTGATGATATCTGCAATGAACCTTATGTGGATCGCGATCGTTTGGGGTGTGTCGGAGCAAGTTTCGGAGGTTACAGCGTATATTGGTTGGCAGGTCATCATGATAAGCGCTTCAAATGCTTTATCGCCCATGATGGTATTTTTAATACACAGCAACAGTATGTTGAGACCGAGGAAATGTGGTTCCCGAATTGGGATATGGGTAGTGCTCCGTGGACTGAGCAAGGGCGTAAGGCTCCTGTATTTATGGATTCACCTCATCTTTCGGTTGACAAATGGGATGCCCCTATACTTTGTATTCACGGACAGAAGGATTTCCGTATTGAGTACACTCAAGCAGAATCTGCTTTTAATGCAGCTAGGATGCGCGGAATTCCTGCACAGCTTTTGTTATTGCCGGATGAGAATCATTGGGTACTTCAGCCACAAAATGCCATACTGTGGCAGCGTACATTCTTTCGTTGGCTGGATAAATGGTTGAAGCAGTAAGTTGAAATAATTCCTGAGTAAAATAATCAAAAAATAAATAATATGACTGTAACACAAAAAATACAAAAAAAGCTTAGTGATAGCCCGGCTGCTAGATGGACCGCGTTGGTTATCGTATCATTTACCATGATGTGTGGTTACTTCATTACCGATGTGATGTCATCGCTTGAGGTAATGCTTACAACGCCTGTAGCGCAAGGTGGATTAGGATGGACAAGTTCAGAGTATGGATTCTTCTCTGGTTCCTATGGGTATATTAATGTATTCCTACTTATGCTTTTCTTTGGAGGCATAATTCTTGACAAATGTGGTATCCGTTTTACGGGTATCATGAGTAGTGTATTGATGTTGGGAGGAGCTCTGATTAAATGGTATGCATTGGCATCAGATTTTGGAACTGCAACATTTTTGGGATATCATATGCAAGTTATGGTGGCTAGTCTTGGCTTTGCTATATTTGGAATGGGTGCAGAGATTACGGGTATAACAGTTTCTAAAGTGATTATAAAATGGTTTACGGGGCATGAGGTAGCCTTAGCCATGGGACTTCAGGTGGCCATGGCTCGTCTTGGTACGGCTGCTGCGTTAGGATGTAGTCTTCCTATGGCTCGTGCTATGGGGGGAGTTTCTTATCCTGTGCTTTTGGGTGCTGTATGCCTTTGTGTGGGCCTGTTAGCTTATTTGGTATATTGTGTCATGGATAAAAAATTAGATAAATCTGTTGAAGCAATCAGTGAAACAAAAGAAGAGGGCTTCCAGCTTAAGGATCTCGGACTTATTTTTACCAATCGTGGCTTTTGGCTGATTACTTTGCTTTGTCTTATGTTTTATGCCGGCGTGTTCCCATTCTTAAAATTTGCGACTAAATTAATGATTGCTAAGTATCATGTAGAACCAGGATTGGCAGGTCTTATTCCTGCTATGTTGCCTTTTGGTACTATTTTGTTGACTCCTTTATTTGGTTCACTTTATGATCGCATCGGACGTGGTGCTACGCTAATGTTGATTGGTTCAATAATGCTTACCGTTGTTCATCTGTTCTTTGCTATGCCGATTCTTAATGTGTGGTGGTTCGCTATTATTATTATGATTGTATTGGGTATAGCTTTTTCGTTGGTACCTTCAGCAATGTGGCCTTCTGTGCCTAAGATTATCCCGATGAAACAGCTCGGATCGGCTTACGCTATAATTTTCTATATACAGAATATTGGGCTTTCTATGGTGCCTTTGCTTATTGGTTGGGTCATCGAGACGTATTCTACCATATCCACTCCAGAGGGTACCAAATATGATTATACTGTACCTATGTTAATTTTCGCGGCTTTTGGTGTGATTGCAATAATTATTGCAATGATTCTTAAGCGTGAGGATGCGCGTAAAGGATATGGACTTGAGGAAAGCAATATTAAGAAGTAATATTTAGTTACGTCGTTAGACGTATAGATAGAAAGAGACCTTCTATATATCCAAGAGGATAGAGTGGAGGTCTCTTTTTTCATACTTTTTAGTCTGTCGAATTGTCGATTTTAAGTAGTAAGGAAAAATTATAGGGGAGTTATGATTAGGGCGCCCTAAAATATTTTAGTAGTTGGTAATTTTTTCTATTGGCCATTCTTATCCTGTTTCATTCCGGTGGTTTTCGCTGCTTCATGCATTATTACAAAGAATATATCAGTAAGCATAGTGCCTTTTTCCAAGATTGAAAATCAATGATAAAGGAGAGATTCTTAATTTTATGTTCATACGTGGATAATCGGGAGCTTTTAAAGCAGGATTAGGATAAGTTTTTCAGAACATTAAAGGAAAATGTTCAGACAAAAAATATATTGACTAAGCTTAGTTTGAGAATATTTTCCTTAATGGAATACAACTTTGTTACAAAGATTAAGAACAATATGAAGGACTCACTGATGAGTACCGACAAGATCCTGTTCAGAAAAAGAGCCCTGATTGAAACTGTCAATGACGAACCGACGAACATTGCACAGATAGAACATACCGGACATCGTTCATTCAGTAATTGTATTGTTAATTCATTATCTGCCATTGTAGTATACAGCTTTTTGAAAGAAATTGTCCGCCATTGACGTAAATTTTGTCAATGACGGACAATTTCTTATTTCATATCAAACTTACGTTATATTAAATAGTACGTAGGTAAAATTATTTTTAAATAACTTCAACATAATAGAAAATAAAAGAGGTCCATAGCAGCATAAGCTATGAACCTCTTTGTTAGAGTTAGAGATATTATTTGTTTTGTAGGTACTTGTCAACTTTTAGTGCAATCTGGTGAGCACTAGCCATGGCTCTAACTACTAGTGAAGCTCCATTAGCGGCATCTCCTGCAATAAATACGCCTTCAGGTAATTGAGGGTGTTGTGGACGGATAAATCCCATGGCTAATAAGACCATGTCGCAGGGGATGATTTCCGTTTTTCCACTATGAATCATATTGGGGCGTTCACCTTCTTTAGGTTCTGACCAAGTGATTTCTTCAACTTCAGCTCCTGTTACGTGTCCGTTTTCACCAATAAAGCGATTGGTATTGAGTAACCAGCGACGTGTACAACCTTCTTCGTGTGAAGAAGTCGTTTTCAGAACCACAGGCCATTGAGGCCAAGGCGTTTTGGGATTTTTGCCTATTGGTGGTTTGGGCATGATCTCTATTTGGGTAACATCAACGCAGCCCTGTCGATGTACGGTTCCGATACAATCAGACCCTGTATCGCCACCACCGATAACCAGGACTCGTTTCCCTTTTCCACTTATGCGTTGGTCTTCAGGATAGGAATGACCTGCAAGTACTTTATTTTGTTGCGATAAGAGCTCAAGAGCTAAATGAATACCTTTTAATTCGCGTCCGGGTATATTTAGATCACGAGCAGTTGGTGTGCCGGTTGCTACTACGTAGGCATCGAATCCCGTGGGCAGTTGCTGTAAATCTATCTCCGTGTTGCAACTGAAAGAGATGCCTTCTTGCTTCATTACGTTGAGTCGACGGTCAATAATCGCCTTGTTGAGCTTGAAGTTTGGTATGCCGTAGCGAAGAAGTCCTCCCGGTTGTTCTTCTTTTTCAAAAACTGTTATTAAATACCCCATCTTATTGAGTCTGTTAGCCACAGCTAATCCGGCAGGACCTGATCCAATTACAGCCACATTATATCCGTTTCGCTTGGGCTGTGCTATGTGGATGTAGCTTTCAGTAAAGGCACGTTCGGCAATGGCACACTCATCTTCTCGGTTGGTTGTTGGCTCTCCGCAAGATAGGTTAAGGACACAACTCTTTTCGCATAATGCTGGGCAGATACGACCTGTAAATTCCGGAAAGTCGTTGGTGCGTTCCAATATGCGGTATGCTAGTTCCCAGTCACCTTTATATAGAGCATCATTCCATTCTGGCACTTTATTTCCAAGTGGGCAAGCCCAGTGACAGAATGGTACTCCACAGTCCATGCAACGACTGGCTTGTTCTTGACGGTCGCGTGAGTTAAGCGTCTGTTCAACTTCGCCGTAATCATGTATACGATCTTGTACGTCGCGATATCCGGCTTCTTTTCGCGGTATGGTTAGAAATGCTTTAGGATTTCCCATAGTGTATATAGTAGTTCTATATTTTCAGTTGTTTAAATATCTTTCCAGATGTTGTCAATGCGCTCTTTGAGCAGGCGGTTCTTTTCATCTTGTAACACTTTCTTGTATTCGATTGGAATTACCTGAATAAATTGGGTAATGTGATGATTCCAGTCATCGAGAATAGTGCGTGCAATGTGTGAACCTGTGTGAACCCAATGTTGGTGGAGTAATTCATGTAATTCTTTTTGACTACTGCGATCTTCAACCAAATTTAATTCTACCATTTCCATATTGCAGAAATAATCGAATGTGTGGTCCGGATCCCATACGTAGGCAATGCCGCCACTCATTCCCGCAGCAAAGTTGCGACCGGTTTTTCCCAGTACAACAACACGACCACCAGTCATGTATTCACAACAATGGTCGCCTGTCCCTTCAATGACAGCAATGGCACCAGAGTTACGAACCGCAAATCGTTCACCTACTTGTCCGTTAATATACATTTCACCGGAAGTTGCACCATAGAGACCGGTATTACCCGCTATGATATTATCTTGTGGGGCGAACGTTGAGCGCATTGGGGGAAGTATAGAAATTTTACCACCGCTTAATCCTTTACCAAAATAATCATTGGCCTCACCTTCTAGACGGAAATTGAGACCTGAGGTTAAGAATGCGCCAAAGCTTTGACCCGCAGATCCTTTGAATTTAATATTAATAGTAGAGTCTGGTAGGCCCTGTTCTCCGTAGCGTTGGGCTATTTTACCTGAGATCATAGTTCCAACAGCACGGTCTGTGTTTTTAATGGTGTATTCAACTGATACTTCTTGTCCGTTTTCTATGTTGGTGGAAATATCTTGCAAGATATCTTCGTCCTTTACGTGTTCCAGTTTATGGAAAGGACGATGATCAAAGTGTAATTCACCTTCTTCACGATGTAGTAATCTATTGAAATTAAGGGTGCGTTGCTTTTCAGTGAGGAATGGGCGGGGAACAATAAGATCGGTACGTCCGATAATATCATCGAATGACTCAAATCCCATGGCTGCTAGATTTTCACGTACCTCTTGCGCTAAGAATCGGAAGTAGTTTACTAAATATTCCGCACGACCACGGAAACGCTTACGCAATTCTGGATCTTGTGTGGCTACACCAACCGGGCATGTATTTGTATTACATTTACGCATCATGACACATCCCAAGACAATCAATGGTAAGGTTCCGAATGAGAATTCGTCAGCACCAAGCATCGCCATGATGATTACATCATGGCCAGTTTTAATCTGGCCGTCAGTCTGCAGGCGAACGCGAGCGCGCAATCCATTCTTTACCAAAGTTTGTTGAGTTTCTGATAAACCAATTTCTGGTGAAATGCCAGCGAAACGCATGGAAGAGGCTGGGGAAGCACCTGTACCACCTTCAGCTCCAGAAATAACAATTAGGTCAGCTTTGGCTTTGGCTACTCCTGCTGCAATCGTACCAACACCACTTTCTGCTACTAGTTTTACACTAACAGCTGCTGTCGGGTTTATATTTTTGAGGTCGTAGATCAGTTGTGCCAAATCCTCGATAGAATATATATCATGATGGGGTGGGGGAGATATAAGGGAAATTCCTGGAATGCTGTGGCGGGTTTTTGCAATGATATCATTCACTTTGAAACCTGGTAGTTGTCCACCTTCACCCGGTTTTGCACCTTGAGCCACCTTAATTTGGATTTCTTCTGCATTTACTAAATATTCTGCCGTTACGCCGAATCGTCCGGAAGCAATTTGTTTCGTCTTGCTGGAAAGAGATATACCATTAACCGTTTCATGGAAACGCTCGTTGTCCTCACCACCTTCTCCGGTATTACTGCGGGTTCCTAATTGGTTCATGGCAAGGGCAATAGCTTCATGAGCTTCTTTACTAAGAGCTCCAAAACTCATGGCTCCTGTGACAAAGCGCTTTACCAAACTTTCAACTGATTCAACGCGATTAATATCAATAGGATTTTGAGCGCGTTTAAAATCAAAGAAATCACGAATGAAAATAGGATTTTCCTTATGATCAACTAAATGAGTAAATTCTTTGTATTTTTTGTAGCTTCCCAAACGCGTCGCTAATTGCAGGGTAGAAATAGTTTCTGGATTCCATGCATGTTTGATGCCATCTTTTCGCCATGCAAACAAACCATTGTTTTTCAAATAATTTGTGTCATCTTCATTCTTAGGGAAGTAGGCTTTGTGGTGGAAGGCAATAGCATCTTTTGCAATTTGTTCTAATCCGATACCTCCAATTGTGGACACTTCAGTTCCGAAGTAGGTACGCAGCAAGTCTTCACTCAAACCTATACTTTCAAATATTTGTGCACCTCGATAAGAGCGTATGGTGGAAATTCCCATCTTAGACATGATTTTATAAAATCCTTTACATACGGCTTTGATATAGTTCTTTTCTGCTGTATTATAATCTTCTTGTATTTTTTTGTTCTTTACGAGATTATTAATAATGGCAAATACCATGTAAGGATTAATAGCGGATGCGCCATAGCCTAATAGCAGCGCAGCGTGCATAACTTCTTTGATTTCACCACTTTCAACGATTAATGCTGTTTGTACTCGTTTTCCAGCATCAATGAGATAATGATGTACGGCACTTACAGCTAGCAATGATGGGATAGCTGCATGTTGGGCATCGATGTCTCGGTCAGAAAGAATGATATAATTGTAACCATTATCAACGCTTTCTGCTGCTTTTTGACAGAGATTATCTATTGCTTGTTTTAGGCCTTCAGATCCCTTTTCGTATTCAAAGAGTATAGGAAGACGTATAGGGTTGAATCCTTTGTATCGGATATTACATAGGATATCAAGTTGTGTATTGTTGAGCACAGGATGCGGTAAGCGAATCATTTTGCAGTTGCTAGCATCAGGATTCAAAATGTTACTTCCCACCGTGCCAATGTACTCTGTGAGAGACATGACAAGCTGTTCACGAATTGGATCGATAGCGGGGTTCGTGACCTGAGCAAATTGTTGTCTGAAATAGTTGAAAAAGATTTGTGGATCTTCGCTTAATACCGCTAACGGTGTGTCATTTCCCATGGCCGCTACTGGTTCGGAACCGTTGACGCACATTGGGGTAATAGTCTTGTCAATATCTTCTTGTCCAAATCCAAATACATGAAGCTTGATATTGTAATCATCAACATCGTTGCTTACTTTGCGGCCACTTTTGAGTGTTTCTAATTGAATACGATTTGTATTAAGCCATTCTCCATAGGGGTGTTCATGGGATAGTTGATCTTTGATCTCCCCGTCGTAATATATCTTACCCTCTTGAGTGTCAACTAATAGTATTTTTCCTGGCTCAAGTCTACCTTTCTTAACTACTTTGGCATCGTCAAATTTCATTACACCCACTTCACTGGCAACCACCATGGTGCCATCAGAGGTGATGATATAGCGAGCCGGACGTAATCCATTACGATCGAGCATACCACCTGCGTAGCGACCATCGCTGAAAAGTAAGGCAGCAGGTCCATCCCATGGTTCCATAAGGATAGAATAATATTCATAGAACGCTTTGAGTTCTTCGCTAATAGGATTGCGATCATTAAAACTTTCGGGCACTAGAATTGACATAGCTTTAGGAAGGCTAAGTCCGCTCATTACTAAAAACTCGAAGACATTATCAAGCGAAGCTGAATCACTCATGTTAGGCTGAACAATGGGGACTATGTCTTTAATATCTCCAAGTAAGCCGGAAGAAAGTACAGATTCGCGGGCCTTCATCCATGCACGGTTACCACGTACTGTATTGATTTCTCCGTTGTGTGCTAATAATCGGAATGGCTGTGCCAAGGCCCATGTTGGAAACGTATTTGTAGAAAAACGAGAGTGAACGAGTGCCAATCCACTGGTAAAAAATTGGTCTTGTAAGTCTGAGAAGTACTTTCGAACTTGCAAGCTGGAGAGCATTCCATTATAAATAATATGAGTTGAGCTTAGTGATACGATGTAAAAATCGGGGTAGTTACTACTTTTATTTTCAATTTTTTTACGCATCAAATAAAGCTTACGCTCTAGTTCATCTTGGGGTAGTGGAGCATTGGGTATCACAAAAACCTGTTTGATGCAGGGTTCTGTTTCCTGAGCAGATTCACCTAAGACTTCACTATTGGTCGGAACTTCACGCCAGAACATAACATGCAATCCTAGTGCGATAGCTTTCTCTTCGAAGATTTTTTCTAGGTCTTGTTGTATTTTTTCGTCTTTAGGTAAGAATACGAGTCCGGTTCCATAAGTGCCTTTTTCAGGAACGGGGATTCCCTGTAACAAAATAAATTCATGCGGTATTTGCAGTAGAATGCCCGCACCGTCGCCAGTTTTTTTATCTGCTCCTTCTGCACCACGATGACGCATGTTTTCAAGAATAAGCAAAGCATTGTCAACCAATTGATGCGATTTTGTACCATTAATATTGACAACCATGCCTACTCCACAAGCGTCGTGTTCATACGAAGCATTGTACAGTCCTTTTTCTATCATGTAGTTGTTAGCTTGATTTTCCATTTTGTTTTTTTGCTTTCGTTTAGCAGAGTGCTCTTTTATTAAGCATTACCAATATGCAAAAATACGGAAAATAAATTGAATAGATTGCTTTTTGCCTATATAAACGCACTTTCACTTTCTAAAAACTGTAGTATAAATAAAAAAGTAGTCGTTTTGCCATGTAGAAGTTTCAGCTTTTCTGTTTAGCTAATAATGAGGTTGATTAATAAATAGCTCTAGTGAATGAGAATAAACAAATAATAGGAATTTTCGGATATGCTGTTATGTTATAAAAATAAAGGAAGAAATAATTTATTTCTTCCTTTATTAGAGTGGGCGCTGACGGATTCGAACCGCCGACCCTCTGCTTGTAAGGCAGATGCTCTG
>ENA-UONW01001901-UONW01001901.1-human-gut-metagenome-genome-assembly--contig:-CS52-NODE-1901-length-22623-cov-8.584057_pt1 | contig 22623 bp, 17 predicted proteins | sample MGYA00242463_ERZ724010 | MGnify/ENA metagenome assembly ERZ724010 | reverse complement strand
CGAGCCGCGAAGAATTTTTTTCGAGCCGCGAAGAATTTTTTTCGAGCCGCGAAGAATTTTTTTCGAGCCGCCGAGTTTTTCGTTTATCCTACTCGTCAAACGAGTAGGATAAACGTATTCTTGGGCCGACTATTTCTTTCTGCTGGGCAGCTATACGCTTGCGGCGTGGAATCTGGCCGAAGGAATTACGGTGAGCGGTACTATCTTCGACATGGCTACCGGTACGATCGTCGTAACTGCTGCATCATCAGAATCGCCGATTACCATGCAGCTTAACGGCGCTACCACTTCGCAACTCACCATCCTCCCACAGGAAGTAGCCATTCCTCTTATCCTGAAAGTGTCTCATGCCTTCGGACGATGCACTCGGCGAGGTGCAGAGCCTCTACATATAGTGTACCTACGAAAAAGGCCAGGCCAGACAAGGTTCGCAAGAGGGCTGGATAGAGATGAAGCCGTGCAAATCTAACGAGAACGGCGCCACCATCCTCTGCTGGTAGGCGAATGTGGTGCTCGGTTATGTCATTTCGAAGCTGTTGGCGAACGGTAGCATGGAACGCGACCTCTCCGCTGCCATTCCCACCTCCCGAGGTGGGTAAGTTCTACGACATAACGCTGAACTAAGACCTAGACTATACCGAAGTGAGCGAAGGCAACTACATCGTGGACAACGAAAATGGACTGAGAAACCTTGTTAAGCTGGTGAAAAGCGGTGATACCGATATCAACATCACTCTCGATAAGGTGGAATAGCTGGAAACTGTCAAACAGCTGGCAATATTATTGGCTGCTCGTCTTCAGTCAGGATCCAAGGAGGAAGTGTAGGTGGTGTATCAGGCGCTGCAGTAACTAATGTCACCAGGATAAGGCGACATCGGAGGTGCTATAAGACAGAATATCGGTGGTGTCTTAACCCCTGCTATTGGAGCGACTAGGGCAATGGTATTGGTTGGAGCAATGGTGGCATGGGAACCCAACGAAGGTGGACGACACGACCGTTACCTGGCAGAAAGCCGTTGATGCCAAGCATACCGCCTGGCAGAGCGTAGGTTCAGAGTGGCGTTACGAACTCAGCGGAGCGCTGCCTACGCTGAAAAAGAATCAATAAGAAAGTAACATGAGTTAGTAAACAGTAAATTGCAAGTCTCTCGGATCCGCAAGATACAGACAACTTACGCTGCACGGCCGGATAAATGTCTGGCTTGCTCACACCGGCAGCCTGAAGAGGGTGACCAATGGCAGTCTGATGGACTGGCGAGCAAGGTCTCCAAAGTTGTTGGGGGAATTTCTCATCAATCTGGAATGAGAAACCTGCGGCGGCTATCTTCAAAAGGCTTGTGGACGGCTAATAATTGGGGTATACTTATGGCTTTGTCATTTTTTATTTGTACTTTTGTAAGCCAAAATAGCAGATGGACAACCCGTCGCTTGCATCTTGGTGGTGTAAGAGGAAAGTCCGGGCAACAGAGGGCAACCTGCTTCTTAATGGGAAGTCATCCGTGAGGGTGAACACTTGCAGAAGAAAATAACCGCCACTTTTAGTGGTAAGGGTGAGAAGGTGGGGTAAGAGCCTACCAGTTGTATGGTGACATACAAGCTGTGCAAGTCTGGTGTTGAAAGTTCATGTATACCGGTGTTTAAGAGCGGCCCGTTCAAGTTCTTTCTGTAAGACAGAGGGATACATCGGAGGGTAGAACGATTAAGTTTATTGGTGACAATAAATTTAGATAAATGACGGGGGACCGTTTGGCTGTTACAGAACCCGGCTTACCGTCTGTCTGCCTCTTTTTTTGGTCACACAAAGGGCTGCTTAAAATAATGAATTAAGCAGCCCTTTGTGCGTGTATATGGGGACGGAAGGGGGCTGCCTTATTGCGGCGTCATCATTTTGCTGATTTCTTCAAATGGCTGGCCCATGTTCAGGTGCAGGTAAATCTGGTAGAGGAGGGGCGCCCATTTTTGCGTGTCATTAGGCCGGATTTTCCGGTATTTCTCGAGGTAGGGCAGGGCTTCCTGATAATAGGTTTTCCTGTTTTGTGCTGATTTTGACTGGCCGGCTGAATATAAGTTGGCCGGACGCTTGATGGATTCGGCCAGTTTGCAGTAGCAGAATCCGACGTGGAAGAAGGACTCGATGGCTGTGGTGTCGATGCTGATGATTTTTTTTGCGCAGTCGATGGCTTCCTTGTATTTTTTCAGGTCGATGAGTGCCAGGCTCTTTCCGTAAAGATAGCTTATGTTTTGCGGGCGGATTTGCAGAAGAGAGTCGGACAGGGTAATGAGGCGGTCGGCCTTTTTTTGCCCAATAAGGTTTTGCGCCAGATTGTTGTAGTAGAATTCGTTGGATGGGTACAGGCGTAGACCTTTGGCGAGGTATTGGTAGTAGTGGGTGGTGTCGTTGGTGGCCTTTGAGGAGCGTGCCAGTATTTCGTTGATGATGTCGGCGTGTAGTGTGTCGTTTGCCGCCCGCTCCTTATAGGAAAACACGTTGTGGTATTGTCGGGTCAGATAGTTGCACTGCATGCCCAGAAACGCGTAGTAGGGAAATTCTGCAAAGCAGGTTTCCGGGACGTCTTCCACGAGGCCGTTGCCAGGAGCGTTCAGGTAGTAGTCAATGTAGCGAAGAGCTTCCTGATATTGTTTTTTTCGATAAAAATATTTGGCACCTATGCCCAGATTGAAATAGTATCTGGAGAGTTCGTGACTGATTTTCTGTTGCCATTTGTTCTTTTCCTTGGGCTGACTGACATTATACAGCGACTGCTGACACTTGACGCCGTAATCAAAAATGAGCTTGATGCTGTTGAAGAAGTTGGCAGTGTCGTAGGCTTGTTTCAGATAGGCTTTTTCGTTTTCGGCGCGGTTGGTAATTTCGGCCGCCTCGATGCCGAGCCAGTACAGTTCGTGCAGTTTGATGTGGAGTGAGTCAGCCTGGCTCTCGGCTGTCGAGATTTGCGTAAAGGCATCGCTGGCTTTTTTGTCCTTGATGCACTTTTTGATTTCCTTTAAGGGATCGGTGCGCTTTTTCTGGACGGCTGCTTGTAGGTCTGTCGGCCAGATGGTGGCGAGCAGCATGAACAGAAGTGAAAACAAGTGGATACGCTTCATTTTTTATTTGAGATACCTCTTCATAATAAATATCAGTATTTCCTTATTGCGAAAGAAATAAGGAAATACTGATAGGGTTAAAAAATATTTGCTGTCTTTATTTCTGGCTGGCTGCCTGACGAAGGAGCTGGTCCATTTCGTTGGCTTTTGCTTTCATGCCCAGGTTGGAGTACACGTTTTGCAGATTGGCTGCCCAGAGTTTGATGTCGTCCGGTTTCAGCTCTCTGGCCTTTTCAAAATAAGGCAGGGCATTTTTGTAGAATACTTTCATTTTTTCGATATCGGCATTGTACTGTTTTACTTTGGTACGGTCGGTGCAGTACTCGCCCTTGTTCCTACGCGCAATGACCTCGTTGATGTAGCTGACGCCCATGTTGATGTAAGATTCTACGAACTTGTCGTCCATTGAAATGGCTTTTTCAAAGCATTCGCGTGAGGCGGGGAAGTCCTTTTGCAGGTTCAGTAGCACGCAGCCTTTCATGTAGTAGCCGTTTTTGGAGTTCGGGTTTTTCTCAATCATGGCGTTGGCTTGGTTCAGGGCATCCTGAGCATCGTTCTTCTGGATGTAATAGTACAGCAGGTTTTGGGCGAAGCTGGTGGAGTTGTCCAGGCGTTCAACGGCTTCCTGCATGGTAGTAACCCATTTGGCGGTATCGCCTTTGGCCAGGCAGGCCTGTGACTTCATGATGTAGAGGTCGTTGAGATTGTTGTCGCTTTTTAAGGCCTCGTCAACGACTGAGAGCAGCTTGTCCCAATCCTTGGAGCTGTAGGCTAGACTGGCGATATTGTATGAGGCCTGATCGTACTCCTTTTTGTTGGCCTTGTAGATGGAATCCTGTTCGGCTTGACTGAATACCGGATTCTTGTACATTTCGATGAATTTCTGGAACATGTCGGCGGCTTCATCCTTCTTGCCGTTGTTGTAGAGCATGATGCCGGCATAGTTGTAGTAGGGTAACATGGCAGTGATGCGCTTGTGGTTGTCCTCCTGGAATTTGGGCTTTACGTTACCTTTTTTGTCCGGCTGCACGTCGTATTCGTGGCTCTTGGTGTAGTACTGCACGGCTTTTTCCAGAGACGAAACGAACAAGGCTGTATCGCAGGGCTGCTGCTGGGCAGCCTTGATTAATTCCGGCTGCAGGAAACGAATCTGGATACTGCCGGCCAGATTGTACATTTCGGCCAATTTGGTGGATTTGGGATTGGTTAAGGCCGGAGTGATGATTTCTTCAGCTTCCTTCAGCTTGTTTTCATCAATTTTTGCTTGTGCCTTGTATATGGCCATATTCTGACCGTAAGCACAAGTCATGGCCAAGGCTAAGGCCATAAGGGAATACATTCGTTTTTTCATGACTTATTTATTTTTCAGAGTGATTAAATTTTTTGTTCTTCAGTAGTTTCTTCGGAAGCGGGAGTGGCTTCGGGCTCATCCTTGTCGGTAAGCACTTCACATACGCTGCTGATGGAGTCATTTCTCTTTTCCAGATTAATCAGCTTGACGCCTTGTGTGGCGCGACCCATGACTCGCACATCGGCCACGCGCAATCGGATGGTGATGCCGCTCTTGTTGATAATCATCAGGTCGTTATCGTCGGTGACTGACTTGATGGCTACCAGCTTGCCGGTCTTGTCGGTGATGCTCATGGTCTTGACGCCTTTACCGCCGCGGTTGGTCTTTCGGTAGTCTTCAATCTTGCTACGTTTGCCAAAGCCTTGCTCGCTGACTACCATCACGGTTTCGAGTTCGGTGTTGTGTACGCAGATCATGCCGATTGACTCATCGTCGTCGCCATCCAGCAGCATACCGCGTACGCCGGTAGCGGTTCGGCCCATGGTGCGGACGGCATCCTCGTTGAAACGGATGGCACGGCCGTTTTTGTTGGCTATGATGATTTCGTCGCTGCCGTTGGTGAGGCAGACGCTGATGACCTTGTCGTCTTCACGAATGGAAATGGCATTGACGCCGTTTACGCGCGGACGTGAGTACTCGCTCAGGCACGTTTTCTTGATAACGCCTTTCTTCGTGCAGAATATGACATAATGGGAATTGCAGAATTCCGGATCATTCAGTTTCTTAATGTGAAGGCAGGCGTTGATGGAGTCGTCTCGGTCGATGTTGAGCATGTTCTGGATGGCACGGCCCTTTGAATTTTTGGTGCCTTCGGCAATTTCGTAAACCTTCATCCAATAGCACCTGCCCTTGGCAGTGAAGAACAGCATGGTGTTGTGCATTGTGGCGGGGTAGATGTATTCAATGAAGTCTGATTCGCGCGTGGTGCCACCCTTGCTGCCGATGCCTCCTCTGGACTGGGCATGGAACTCAGCCAAAGGCGTGCGCTTGATGTAGCCTAGGTGGCTGATGGTAATGACCACTTCATCGTCGGGATAGAAGTCTTCGGGGTTGAATTCTTCGGCCGACAGCTTGATTTCGCTTCTTCGGGCGTCGCCGAACTTGTTCTTGACCTCAATGAGCTCATCCTTAATCAGGTTCATGCAGAGATCGTCGTCGGTAAGGATTTGCTCGTAATAGGCAATCTTCTTTTCCAGTTCGGTATATTCGGCATGCAGTTTTTCCTGTACCAGACCGGTCAGCTGGCTCAGGCGCATTTCGACAATGGCCTTGGCTTGCCGGTCGTCCAGTTCAAAGCGGTTCATCAAGTTCTCGATGGCATTTTGTGGGGTGCGGCTGCTCTTGATAATCTGGATGACTTCGTCGATATTGTCGCTGGCAATGATGAGTCCTTCCAGAATATGGGCCCGCTCCTGCGCCTCACGCAGGTCGTGCTGGGTGCGGCGGATGACTACGTCGTGACGGTGCTCAATGAAGTATTTGATGCAGTCTTTCAGGGTCAGCAATTTGGGACGGCCGTGAACCAGCGCAATGCAATTGACTGAGAAACTGCTCTGTAGCGCTGTCATCTTAAACAATTTATTTAATACGACGTTGGCGTTTTCATCACGCTTGACGTCGATGACGATGCGCACACCTTCCTTGTCGGTTTCGTCATTGATATTACTGATGCCCGTGATTTTCTTTTCATTAACAAGCTCTGCAATACTTTTGATTAATTCCGCCTTGTTGACACCGTAAGGAATTTCAGTGACAATGATTTTGTCATGCTGGTCGTCGCTCTCAATTTCGGTTTTGGCCCGCATGACAATGCGGCCACGCCCCGTTTCGTAAGCGCTCTTGACTCCCTGCATGCCCATGATATATCCGCCGGTTGGGAAATCGGGGGCCTTGATGTACTGCATTAATCCTTCGACATCAATATCTGGATTGTCAATATAGGCGACGCAACCGTCAATTACTTCTGTGAGATTATGGGTCGGGACGTTGGTGGCCATGCCGACTGCGATACCGCTTGCTCCGTTGATTAGGAAGTTGGGGATGCGGGTAGGCATGACGGTCGGCTCGTCCAGCGTGTCGTCAAAGTTCTTGGTCATGTCCACCGTTTCCTTGTCGAGGTCTTGCATCATGGCTTCGCCGACAAGGCTCAGGCGGGCTTCCGTATAACGCATGGCTGCTGCAGAATCTCCATCCATGGAACCGAAATTGCCTTGACCGTCGACCAGCGTATAGCGCATGGACCAGTCCTGAGCCATACGTACGAGGGCGCCATATACAGAGCTGTCGCCGTGAGGGTGATACTTACCGAGTACTTCACCAACGATACGGGCGGATTTCTTGGTGGGTTTGTCATGCGTATTGTGCAATCCCATCATACCATACAGAATACGTCTGTGTACGGGCTTGAAGCCATCCCTTACGTCGGGGAGGGCGCGGGCAACAATAACGGACATGGAATAATCAATATAGGAAGATTTCATCTCTTCTTCTATATTGACCTTAATAATTCTGTCACTATCAATCATTTCTTTATTTTTTCTTTGTATATATTAATTATTCACAGAATGCCCAAAATGCTGAATTGGGTAAGCAAAGATACTACATTATTCTTTTATTTGAGTTTTTTAATGCAAGACTTTTTTGCTTTATGGTGAGCGAAGCCGGATGAAGATTCCGTTTTTACGCCATTTACGGGGAACCGGCGGAAAAATGACGGATTCACCAAGAAAATCCATAAAGTTCATATTTAATTTGTTTTTGGCCTGTCCCTTATATTTTTTGTAGTGTGCCTTGGAAGCAAGCATAAAAAAGTAGTATATTTGCATAATCTATACACCATATCAACCGACTCAATCACAAAAAATGTTGAATAATTCTTCTTTTTTCCGTACATTGAATTCAAGTGCCATGAAAAGTGGCTTGTATGCAGGAATATTGTGGATTATTGGACTGGTCTGCTTTTGTCGAAGCTTTGATTCGGCCTTTTGCAATAATGTGTTTGTGATTATTGTGATTTTGTCTCCTTTCCTGATCGGGTATCTGGCTCATCGGTTTCAACGTGAATATCTGCCGAGGAGCCAGCGCGTGTACAGCAAGTTGTACTTCTATTCGTTAATGACTTATGTATATGGCGGAATCATATTGGCTGTGGCCGTTTTCGTGTATTTCCTGTATTGGGATAAGGGTATTTTTTTCGATTCCTATCTGAATCTCCTGAACAGACCGGACATCAAGAGTCTGCTGGATGCCTCTTTCAAGGGTAGCGGCAACGGCATAAGCGTGGAGGTGCTGAAAGATTCGGTCGTGCAGATGAGTCAGATGAAAGTATCGGTGTATGCCCTTACCGTGTTCTATATGAATATGGTATGTGGAATATTCGTGTCAATTCCTATTGCTTTGGTTTGTAATATCATAAAAAAATAAATATGGATATCTCGATAGTTGTGCCGTCTTTTAACGAGGCAGAAAGTATTCCTGAATTATATGAATGGATTGTAAGGGTCATGAAGGCGAATGCCTTTACCTACGAAATTATTTTTGTGGATGACGGAAGTACGGATTCATCGTGGAATATTATTGAAGGTTTGAACAAGAAGGACCCGTGTGTAAGGGGCATAAAGTTCAGACGCAATTACGGAAAATCGCCTGCCTTGTATTGTGGCTTCAGAATGGCTAAGGGAGATGTGGTGATTACTATGGATGCGGATTTACAAGACTCTCCGGATGAGATACCTGCCTTGTACAAGATGATTGTAGAGGAAAAGTATGATTTGGTATCGGGTTACAAGCAGAAAAGATACGATCCGCTGTCAAAGACCATACCGACCAAATTATTTAACGCTACGGCAAGACGCGTGAGCGGCATTAAAAATTTGCATGACTTTAATTGCGGATTGAAGGCTTACCGGTCGGATGTGGTAAAGAATATTGAGGTATATGGCGAGATGCATCGCTATATTCCGTATATAGCTAAGAGCGCCGGTTTTTCGAAAATCGGTGAGAAAGTCGTGCATCATCAGGCACGTAAGTTCGGGCATACGAAATTTGGCGGTCTTAATCGCTTCTTTAACGGGTATCTGGACTTGCTCAGTCTTTGGTTTCTGAACAGCTTCGGATTAAAGCCGATGCACGTATTCGGCTTTTTGGGCTCCCTGATGTTTTTCTGTGGTTTTATTGCCGTGGTAGTGGTTGGCGCCATTAAGCTGGTGGCTTTGAATGAAGGCGTGCCGGCTCCGTTGGTAACGGATTCTCCATATTTTTACATTGCGTTAACGATGATGATATTGGGTACTCAATTGTTTGTGGCCGGTTTTTTGGGCGAACTGATCAGCCGAAATTCTGAACGTCGTAATGAATATCAAATCGAAAAAGAATTGTAAGGTCCTCGTTCTCGGCCTGTTGATGCTGACGGTCGGGTGCAGGAATATAGATTGTCCGTTGGATAATACCGTTCTGGTTGGAGGAAAGCTGTATCCTCTGACAGAAGGCGCTGTGGCCACCGGACAGGACTCCTTGCTGATTACCATGGTGGGGTCTGACAGCTTGTTGTCCTATCAGAAGACAAGCGCACAGATTCAATTTCCGCTGCATTATGTTTCCAATCGTGATACGCTGCTTCTGAACTTTGTGAAGAACGGCAGGGTGCATACTGTAGATTCGTTGTTTATCCATCACGAGAACAACATCCATTTTGAAAACATTGATTGCCCTCCTGCGATTTTTTCGCAATTGAAGAGCGTGACTTGGAGTAATCAGCCTTCAGGCAGAATTTGGGTGGACAGCGTCACAATTTCATCGCCAATCGTAAATTATAATGAAACAGAGAATCTTAAAATATTTGTGCATTATAATAATTAGTGCATTTGCGCTTGAAACGTCTGGCCAGGTGAAGTCGGATACCTTACAGAACAATAGGGTGAGAGGCATTCAGTACGAGAGCGAGACAAATGAAAAGGCTTCTGTGACGACATTACCCGTATTTGTCGGCTTATCGGTTTCGGTAGACCTGGCCGGGGCTATGATGGCACAAGTGGCTTCGTATGGACAGTATGAGGCTGTCTTGCGCTTGAATTTTAAAGAAACGTATTTTCCGGTTTTTGAGCTGGGCATTGGAAATACAAACCACACGGATGAGACGACCCTGCAACATTATAAGGTTCACAGTCCTTACTGGAAAGTGGGTTGTGATTACAATTTCGTGAAAAACAAGCTTAGTTCCAATCGCCTGTACGGAGGACTGCGTTATGGCTTCAGTTCCTATAAGTACAATTTGGACGGACCGAACATTGAAGATCCGGTGTTTGGAGGCGAGGTGCCCTATCATTTTGAATCATTGTCGGCCAATGCGCATTGGTTGGAGCTGGTAGGGGGGCTTGAGACAAGAATCTGGAAATTCATCAGACTGGGATGGAGTGTAAGATATCGCAAAATGATCAAGCAGAAAAATGCCACTCCCGGAAAATCTTGGTACGTACCCGGATACGGAAAAAATAATGACAGTAACTGGGGCGGAACCTTTAATTTAATTTTTGAAATCGGACGCCATGGGAAAAAATAGAAAAATAAAGGCCGGACATATAATCTTGCTGGCCGTATTGATACTGGGAAGTTGCTTTATCTTAATCAGAAAGAACCATTTGCACTATTATGAGAATTCCGGTAAGGTTTTTGGAACGGAGTACCATATAAAATATGAATCTTATCATGATTTGCATGATAGTATAATCGCCGTATTGGGGCAGGTGGACAATTCGTTGTCTGTTTTTAATGACGGGAGCATTATTAGCAAAATCAACAGAAATGAGCCGGTAGTTCCCGATAAGATGCTTCGTGACGTGTTTAGCCAGGCTCAGCAAGTCTCGCTGCAGACAGACGGGGCCTTTGACATCACTGTGGCTCCATTGGTCAATCTGTGGGGATTCGGTTTTAAAAAGTCGGCGTCTGTGAGTAAGACTCTTATTGACAGCGTGATGAATATTGTCGGTTATCAGAAAGTTTTCATGAAGGACGGTCGCATTGAAAAACAGAATCCGAATGTTATGCTGGATTGCAGTGCGATAGCTAAGGGATATGGCGTGGACATGGTAGCACAACTGTTGGACAGAAGCGGTGTGAACAATTACATGGTAGAGATAGGTGGCGAAATTGTGGTTAAGGGGTATAATGACGTCAATAAAATCTGGAAAATCGGAATAGAGAAGCCTGTTGACGACAAAACGGGAAGTGGTAATTTGCAGGTGGTTCTGCCTATTACGAATTGTGCTTTGGCCACGAGTGGAAATTATAGAAATTTTTATTTTAAAGATGGGAAAAAATATGCCCATACCATTGACCCTAAGACAGGTTATCCTGTACAGCATTCGCTGTTGTCGGCTTCAGTGATAGCACCTACTTGTGCAGAAGCTGATGCTTATGCTACCGCTTTTATGGTCATGGGGATGGATAAGGCAAAGGTATTGTTGAAAAGGCAGAAGCATCTGAAAGCCTATTTTATCTATTCCGATGCTGCAGGAAAATATAAGGTCTGGACCAATATAAGGGATTTGAAGTGAAATAACACGTTTGTGGGTACAGATTAGAAGTTGCGTATGGAACAACAAGTATATATTAAGGAAGAGCAATTAGTGGAGGCTGCTCAGAAAGGCGTGGATGACTTTTTGAACGTAATAGTCACTGCCATAAAAGAAGCCGGAAATAATATTCTGGATAGTCAGGCCTTTAATTCGCTTAATGGCGATCAGATCACCTTGTGGGGATATTTTATTTTGCGTGACGAACTGATGGATGGAGGATTCATCCAATTAATATATAACGGGTATGGCCCGTTCTTCTTTGAGAATCCGTTTGCAAAGGCCATGCGAATGTGGGGGCTAAAGGATTTTTCAAAACTGATTTATAAGGCAAAATCTTATTACGATTTGTATAAGGATGAACTGGTGAAGCCGTGTAGTGATGAAGATTTTATGGCTCTGTTTGAAAAGTATCCGGAATTTGATACTTTGGATGACAGATTCGTTGAAGAGGAAGAGGATATTACGAATCACATAGCTCACTATGTAGATGAGCACATAGAGCGATTTGTAACGATTGAAAAATGATTGAGAAGCAATGAGCAAAAAGAATGCACTTCGTTCGAAGAACGTAAATATAAAAAACAAAAAGGCGGAATTTGATTATCTGGTTATTGATAAATATACTGCCGGTATAGTTCTGACAGGTACAGAAATTAAAAGCATTCGCGCAGGAAAAGCCAGCTTGGTTGACACTTTTTGTTATCTGAACAATATGGAAGTATGGGTGAAGAACATGTATATTGCGGAATATGCTTTTGGCTCATATAATAACCATGCGGCGCGTCGTGACCGAAAGTTGCTGTTACAGCGAAAGGAGATATTGCAACTGGCCAAAAGTACGGCTTCTCCGGGCTTTACGATAGTACCTCTTCGGTTGTTTATTGACGATAGCGGACGAGCAAAATTGGTGATCGGTCTGTGTCGGGGAAAGAAGGAATACGATAAGCGTCAGTCCTTGAAAGAAAAGGATGATCGGCGTGAGATAGCGCGTGTAATGAAACATTATTGATTGGTTTATTCAAAATTGCATATGAAGATGTCGCTGGTAGATTTGTTGAAGGAGCGTATACTGATATTGGATGGTGCCATGGGCACAATGATTCAGAAATATAAATTGTCGGAGGATGATTATCGTGGCGAGCGTTTTAAAGATTTAAGTGGACAGCAAAAGGGAAATAATGATTTGTTAACCTTGTCGCGAGCTGATATCATTTCAGAAATTCACCGAAAATATTTGGAGGCCGGAGCTGATATTATTGAAACCAATACCTTTAGTTCGCAGCGTATCTCTTTGGCCGATTATCATTGTGAAGACCTTTGTAAAGAATTGAATCGTGCTGCGGTAAAATTGGCCAAGAATCTAGCGGATGAATATACTCGAAAGAATCTGGAAAAGCCCCGTTTTGTCGTGGCATCAGTAGGTCCAACCAATAAGACCTGTTCGATGAGTCCGGACGTCAATGACCCTGCTTTTCGGGCTATTACTTTTGATGAGTTGGAAAGTGCGTATGAAGAGCAGATGGTGGTGTTAATAGAAAATGAGGTGGATGCCATCCTGATAGAAACGATTTTTGATACCTTAAATGCCAAAGCCGCTCTGTGTGCTGCTGAACGTGCGATGAAATCATGCAAGCGAGAGGTTCCGTTGATGTTGTCTGTGACGATTGCGGATAAGTCCGGCCGAACATTATCTGGACAAACCCTCAAGGCCTTCCTCGCTTCTATTATGTATTATCCAATTTTGTCTGTTGGCTTAAACTGCTCTTTTGGTGCTGCAGAAATGAAGCCGTTTCTTAAAGAGTTGGCACAAACGGCGCCATTTTATATTTCAGCCTATCCGAATGCCGGATTGCCCAATTCGGTGGGAGAATATGATCAGACGCCTGAAGAAATGGCTCGAGAAATTAAAGAATATGTAGACGAAAGGCTGGTTAATATTATTGGAGGATGTTGCGGTACGACAGATCAGTTTATAGCTCAATATCGTGATATTGTTCAACAGAATGGGGTATATGTATCGCCACATGTTCCTGTAGCAAAGCCACATGATTTATGGCTTTCTGGACTGGAGCAACTGGTAGTCAACAAAGAAAAAAATTTTATCAATATAGGCGAACGTTGTAATGTAGCCGGTTCGCGAAAATTCCTTCGGTTAATAAAAGAAAAAGATTATGATGCAGCCTTAGCCATAGCGCGTGCTCAAGTTGAGAATGGTGCGCAGATTCTTGATATTAACATGGATGACGGTTTGTTGGACGGACCGTCTGAAATGAGACACTTTTTGAATTTGTTAGCCTCAGAGCCGGATATTGCGCGTGTTCCGATAATGATAGACTCCTCAAAGTGGGATGTGGTTCTGGCCGGACTTAAATGCGTGCAGGGAAAATGTATCGTTAATTCGATTTCTCTGAAAGAGGGTGAATCGGTCTTTTTGAAACATGCCCGGGATGTACAGCAGTATGGAGCCGCTGTGGTGGTAATGGCATTTGATGAGAAAGGGCAGGCTGATACTTTTGAACGTAAGATTGAGATTTGTCAGAGAGCATATAGATTGCTGGTTGACGAGTTGAACTTTAATCCATGCGACATAATTTTTGACCCTAATGTGTTGGCCATTTGCACGGGAATTGAGGAACATAACAATTATGCTCTGGACTTTATCAATGCCGTTGGATGGATTCGTCAAAATTTACCGTATGCGCATGTAAGTGGAGGAATTAGCAATTTGTCTTTTTCTTTGCGTGGCAATAATTATCTGCGGGAAGCCATGCATGCCGTTTTCTTGTATCATGCTATAGGAAAAGGACTTGATATGGGGATAGTAAATCCGTCTACTTCAGTGGTTTATGATGATATTCCTGCAGATTTACTGGAAATAATAGTGGATGCTATTCTGAATCGTTCTGCAGAAGCTCCTGAGCGGTTGATTGAGTATGCCGAACAGATGAAGAAACAAAGCAGTAGCGCTTCTGCGGAGGCTGAGACACATGTTGATGCTTGGCGTTGTGATTCTTTGGAAGAGCGATTGTCTACCTCCTTAGTGAAGGGCATATCTGCGTATTTGGAGGAGGATTTAATGGAAGCCTTGAAAAAATATGCGAAAGCCGTTGATATAATAGAAGGACCTTTAATGGCCGGCATGAATAAGGTCGGTGATTTGTTTGGAGCAGGAAAGATGTTCCTTCCGCAGGTTGTAAAAACTGCACGAACGATGAAAAAGGCGGTAGAAATCTTGCAGCCCTATATTGAAGAGGATAAAGTCAGCGGAAATATTGCCGGTAAGGTCGTATTGGCAACCGTTAAAGGAGATGTACACGATATAGGAAAAAATATCGTATCGGTCGTTCTGTCTTGTAATAATTATGAAGTAATAGACTTGGGCGTAATGTGCCCGGCTGAGAATATAGTGGAAACAGTTATTCGTGAAAAGGCCGATTTTGTAGGTCTAAGCGGATTGATTACGCCAAGCCTGGACGAGATGGTGAATGTGGCTGTTGCTATGCGTTCGGCAGGATTGAATATTCCTATTTTGATTGGTGGCGCTACGACTAGTCGCATGCATACGGCTTTAAAAATCGCGCCTTATTATGACGGACCTGTAGTTTGGACCAAGGATGCCTCTCAAATTATACCGGTGTTGGCACATTTGGTAAATCCGCTTACCAGAGATAAGTATATATCGGAGCTTAAGGAATCCTACGGAAAATTAGTGGAAACGTATAAAAATCAGTCAATTAAAGTTTCTGATTTGTCTACGGCTCGTGCTAATCGACTTAATTTATTTGATTGATGAAGCGCTTTGTTTTAATTATCTGTTGTTCTTTCTTTATACATATACATTTTGCTTTTGCTGCTGATTTTGTAAGCGTAAAGGATAGTTATTTCTTGTATAAAGAACGACCTTATTATTTTTGTGGCGTAAATTGGAATGTAACCGAATTGTTGCAATTTTTGCCACATAAGCAGAAAAACAAGGTGATTGCCGAGGAATTAAACCTAATGGTGCGTTACGGAATAAATGATTTGCGAATAACGGTTGGTATGGATACTCTAGATGTTTCCAATAGGGAAGATCGTAATGTCAAGTCATTGATTGCCGGATTGGATTATTTGTTGAAAGAAGCCAGCAGGCGAAATATGCATATTATATTTTGCGTGACAATAAATGAAAATTCTTGGGAGGGAAATGGGGATGCGGTTCGGCATAACCTAAAATCTTTTGTTCAACATAGTAATATCTATACGAAGAGCGCATACAATACGGATCCTTCAATTATGGCTTGGGAGTTGTGTTTTGATTCAGAAGTCCATAATGCTTTTACAACTGATGTATCGAAATTAAACGCCATTGTGTCATATATAAGAAATCTGGTTCCGAAACAATTGTTGACGGTGGCAGGTAGTCATGCTTTACATAATGACGAAACGTGTTTCATGCAGCTTTTTAATAACCCTCAGGTTGATTATGTTACGATTAATATCATGCCCAGTGAATATGGTTGGGTAAGTTCGGATAGAATTTTTGAGGATTTGAGTAATGCATACGTTCAGACTTCAGAATATATTGGCAGAGTATCATTTTGGGCAAACAAGTGTCGAAAACCTGTCGTGATTGATGAATTCAGTTATTTGCGTGATCGATATAGACGCATACCCTTTACTTCGACGTATTCGCGTAATGGATTTTATACATTTATCTTGAACAAGATATTTCAGGGAAAAAATAATCAGAATGGATTAACCGGTGGCTTTCTGGGTGCATGGGGAGGGTGGCATATTCCTGGTGATTACAGGGTTGAGAATATAATATCGTTGTTGAATCGAGAAGCTAACCTCTATCCGTATTATGTTTATGGAAATGATTCCTTAACATTGGGAGTTATCGCTCAAGGTATTCGGACACTGAATGAAAAATAGGAAGAATGCATGCCTTTTGCTGGAAAAAACATTGTTTTTGTTTCCCTTTCAGGTATTTCTTTGTTATCTTTGCATATGCAATTCATGTAATGAAACAGGAAGTGCGTTTCACTAGCATAATAATAGACATTATATACTAATTTCACTTTTTAAAATTAGAAAAATGGAATATTCAAACGAAGTTAAGAACATGTGTTGCGTGGCCAAAGGCCCCAAACATGCAAATGCCCCTATTCCTGAAGAGGGTAAATGGGTACATGCTAAAGAAATTAAAGATATTTCAGGTTTGACTCACGGTGTGGGATGGTGCGCACCTCAGCAGGGAGCTTGCAAATTAACACTGAATGTTAAGGAAGGTGTTATTCAGGAATGTCTTGTTGAGACTATCGGCTGTTCTGGTATGACGCATTCTGCAGCAATGGCTTCTGAGATCCTTCCGGGTAAAACTATTTTGGAAGCTTTGAATACAGACTTGGTTTGCGATGCCATTAATACAGCAATGCGTGAACTTTTCCTTCAGATCGTATACGGTCGTACACAGAGTGCTTTCTCTGAAGGTGGTTTGGTCATTGGAGCTGGTTTGGAAGATCTTGGTAAGGGACTGCGCAGCCAGACCGGTACTCTTTATGGCACCTTGGCAAAAGGTACTCGTTATCTTGAATTAACAGAGGGTTATATTACTCGCATGGCTCTTGATAAGGACGACCAAGTAATCGGTTATGAATTTGTTCATATGGGTAAATTCATGGAAGAGATCAAGAAAGGTACAGATGCGAACGAAGCTCTTAAGAAAGTAACGGGCCACTATGGTCGCTTTACTGCCGAGCAAGGTGCTGTTAAATATATTGACCCGCGTAAAGAATAAGAGGAGGATAAATTATGATAAGAGAAGTAAAATTCGAAAGCCAGGATCGTCGTATTAAACAAATTATTGCGACTCTCAATAAACATGGTATTAAGGATATAGAGGAGGCAAATCAAATTTGCGAGAATTACGGTTTGGATCCTTACATGACCTGCCAGGAAACACAGGGTATTTGCTTTGAAAATGCAAAATGGGCTTATGTAGTAGGTTCTGCAATTGCTTTAAAAGAAGGTGCAAAAAGCGCAGTTGAAGCTGCTGAGTATATCGGCGAAGGCCTTCAGTCTTTCTGCATTCCTGGTTCTGTAGCTGATGATAGAAAAGTAGGTATCGGTCATGGTAATCTTGCTGCTCGCTTATTGTCTGAGGAGACTCAGTGCTTTGCCTTCTTGGCTGGTCACGAGAGCTTTGCAGCTGCAGAAGGAGCTATTAAAATTGCAGAAATGGCCAATAAGGTTCGTAAGAATCCTTTGCGTTGCATCTTGAACGGTCTTGGTAAGGATGCCGCTATGATCATTTCTCGTATCAATGGCTTTACCTATGTTCAAACTCAGTTTGACTATTATACGGGTGAGTTGAAAGTTGTTAACGAAACTGCTTACAGTGATGGTCCGCGTGCCAAGGTAAAATGCTATGGTGCTGACGATGTACGCGAGGGTGTTGCTATTATGTGGAAAGAGGGCGTAGATGTTTCAATTACGGGTAACTCTACTAATCCTACACGTTTCCAGCATCCGGTTGCCGGAACATATAAGAAAGAGCGTGTATTGGCCGGCAAGCCTTATTTCTCTGTTGCATCTGGTGGTGGAACGGGACGTACGTTGCATCCTGATAATATGGCTGCAGGTCCTGCTTCTTATGGTATGACTGATACGTTAGGCCGTATGCACTCAGATGCACAATTTGCAGGTTCTTCTTCTGTACCTGCTCATGTTGAAATGATGGGCTTCTTGGGTATTGGTAACAATCCTATGGTAGGATGCTCTGTTGCATGCGCCGTAAATGTAGATTTGGCTTTGAATAAAAAGTAAATTATAAGAATTGAACAAAAAAGGCCACCCAATTTCATCAGGTGGCCTTTTTTGTTTCTACTCTTCAATTAATTTCCCTTCTTTTTCCAGAGCATGCCATATATTAAATCGGGCTTCACTGTTAAGCTCTTCTATTTTAGAGAATAAATTTTTTATCGTGTTTCTTTTACTCGCCGTGTCGTAAGGACAAATTTTGATGAGGGGACAATAATTACTTATTGATGCCCAAGATGCAATATCCGTCTCCTGTATTCTGCATAGTGGTCTTATAATTGTTATGGGGAATTTTTTCATTTTTATTTTTACTGGCATGGTGGAAAAATTCCCTTCGTATAGGAGATTCATAAACGTAGTATGCAAAATATCATCTTGATGGTGTCCTAGCGCTATTTTGTTGGCCTTGATTTTTTGAGCCGTTTCAAAAAGAATCTTTCGTCTATTCCAGGAACATAAGAAGCATGGTGAACGGCCTTTTTGTTTATCTTCTTTAAAAGAGGTCTCTTTTAAGATAAAATCAATGTCCTGTTTTTGGCAGAATGATTCTAGGTATTGACAGTCGGAACTATAGAAAATATTTTTCATCTTAACGTGTAGAGCCGTAACCGAAAAATTGTAATTGTGTTTTTTTCGATATTTTCCTAATAATTCAACAAGGGCGAGTGAATCCTTGCCGCCTGAAAGGCCAACAAGGATCGAGTCGCCTGGTTGAATCAGTTGGTACTGTTTGATACCTTTTCCAAAACGGTCCAACAATTTTTTTTGTAGAATGTAGGAGGTTGAAGTTTTATCCATTTAGCGATTTTGAAGCTGTTTGTGCATAGATTGTGCAGCTTTTCGGCCGTCTCCCATGGCAAGGATAACTGTCGCTCCGCCTCTAACAATGTCTCCTCCGGCATAAATATATTGTAAAGAAGTGCTCATATCGTCATTTACGATAATGGTCCCTCGTTTACTGGTTTCCAGTTCTTTTACCGAATTGGGGATAATTGGGTTGGGGGACACGCCAATACTTACAATTACCAAATCTGTGTCAATAGTCTCGGTTACGCCCTTGATTGGTACAGGACGTCGTCTACCAGATTCATCCGGCTCACCTAATTCCATTTTTTGTAGCACGACTTGTTTTACTTTTCCTTCTTCATCTGTCAGGTATTCAATGGGATTATGCAGCGTTAAAAATTTAACTCCTTCTTCTTTGGCATGGTTGACTTCTTCAATACGTGCTGGCATCTCTTCCTCTGAACGGCGATAAATGATAGTAGCACTTTCAGCACCAAGTCGTACCGCTGTACGTACAGCATCCATGGCTGTATTTCCACCACCTACTACAGTGACATGTTTGCCGAATACGATTGGCGTGTCGCTTTCTTCTTCAGATGCTTTCATTAAATTGATTCGAGTCAGATATTCATTTGAGGACATTATATTTATGGCATTTTCACCTGGGATATTCATGAAGCGAGGCAAGCCTGCTCCCGAGGCAATGAAAAGTCCTTTAAAGCCTTGCTCTTTGAGTTGGTTGATACTAATTGTTTTACCAACTATACAATCTTTAATGAAGTGCACCCCTTTTTGTTGTAATTTTTCGATTTCGTAATCTACAATTTTATTAGGTAATCTGAATTCGGGAATACCATATTTTAGCACACCTCCAATTTCATGTAGTGCTTCAAACACTGTAACATCATATCCCAATTTGCACATCTCGTTTGCAAATGATATACCAGCAGGGCCAGATCCTACTACACCAATTTTGATATAATTGGGTGTAGTATGAGAAGTTTCCAGATTCTTATTGTGTGAGCGCGAATAATCGGCTACGAATCTTTCCAAATAGCCAATAGCTACTGCTGGATGCCCTGTTTTCGTGTGGATGCATTGTGATTCGCATTGTTTCTCTTGAGGGCAAACTCTTCCGCATACAGATGCCATGGAGCTGCTTTCTTCTATTGTTGCAGCTGCTTTGAGAAATTCATGAGCTTCTACGTGTTTGATAAATCGTGGTATATCAATATTTACAGGACACCCCCTCACACAACCCGGATTGGCACAATCAAGACAACGTGAAGCCTCTACAATAGCTTGCTCCTCTGTCAGACCTTGGTTAACTTCTTCATATAAACTCTTTATGCGATAGTGTGGAGGAAGTTGAGGCATTACGCTTCGAGCTATTTGCATTCTTTCTTTTGCAGTCTTGCTTTGTCGGAACTTTACGCGCCAAGACGCATTCCGTGATTCCTCAGAAGGCGTTTCCTCGTCGAGTTTGTGCATATCACGCGTTTCTGATGCCTTAAATGCTTTCTGACGTTTCAGCATTTCATCAAAGTTTACCTTATGTCCATCAAACTCGGGACCATCAATACAAACAAATTTTGTTTGGCCGTCTACCGAAATGCGGCATGCACCACACATTCCTGTTCCGTCCACCATTATGGTGTTTAAGGATACTTCTGTTGGTATGTCATATTTTCTGGTTAATTCACAAACAAATTTCATCATTATTGCAGGACCGATGGCATAGCATTTATCTACATGCATTCTATTAATGATATCTTCTATTCCCTGCGTTACTAACCCTTTCTTTCCATAAGAGCCATCATCTGTCATAATGATAACTTCATCAGAGGATTTAGTTATTTCTTTTTCTAAAATAATAAGATCCTTTGTTCGGGCTGCTAATACACTGATAACTTTGTTTCCTGCTGCTTTCAGGGCTTGTACAATGGGGAGTAGAGGGGCAACGCCCACACCTCCACCTGCACATACTACCGTACCGAAATTTTTTATGTTAGTGGGCTTCCCCAATGGGCCGACAATGTCGGTAACAAATTCGCCAGCGTTCAATTGGCATAATTTTGTAGATGATAATCCAACTTCTTGTACAATTAATGTAATTGTTCCTGTTTGCAGATTAGCCTCAGCAATGGTGTAGGGTACACGTTCGCCATTTTCGCCTACTCTTACGATGACGAAATGGCCAGCTTTGCGAGATTTTGCAATTAGATGAGCTTCAATTTCTAGCTGAAAGACTCGTTCTGATAATTGTTTTTTTGAGATGATTTTATTCATATGTATGGATATATAATTTTTTATTGTATATTGATTTCATCAATGAAGATAAATGCGGGATATCCGGCTCCACTATGCCAAGATGGTAAAGTTCCATTTTTTAATATGACTTTTACGTAGCGTGACTCTTCCGAGTTAAAATGGAAGGTTTGCGGATATATCCCATCTTTGTCCGATGGTGTCAGTTCTGGTATTGTTTGTGACAAGACTTCGTGGAAGTTCTTACCATCGTTGGAGAGGCTTATACAAATTGCTTTTGGCCTCATTATCCAGTCGCCTTTGACCACATTGGTGTTGAAAGCAATACTACTTATCCTTTCAGTATGTTGTAAATCAATTATAGCCTCAACATCACGACCTTGAAATCCTAACCATCGTCCTGTCTTATAATTGGTTGAACCGTACAAGCCGTCTGTTAGCACAGAAGCTCCTTGATAGGCATATTCAGGGTTGGGTTGATATTTTAGTTTTATGGGTTTCATGGCAGATTTGCTGAACGTAATTTTTTGTGTATAAATTCTGCTATGTTTTCCATTGGGGCGCAGTGCTATTGCTTTCAGGGTGGCATCGTGCCGGATGTTGATAGGCTTGGTCGGATGGTAAATTTGACTGTTAGAATCAGGTTCCGAGCCGTTTAATGTATAATAGATTTTTCCTTTGCCTAGAATATTAAGTGATATGTTGAGACTGTTGCTTATTGTATCAGGATTATATTGTGCAGATATGCCCAACATGTTGGTTGCGTAGTTCAGTTTGAGCTGATCGTATATATCTATCATATGCAATATGCGCAGCTGAAAATACTTATAATTTTTTTGCTGTGGAAGTGACCATTGTATTTCAGATAAAGCAGAGATGCGTGGTAATATCATATATTCAACCTGTTTGAAATTTGGAATATATTCGGTCCATAAGTTCGCTTGAACTCCAATTACGTAATGCTTTTCTGCATTAGGAATTCCTTCTGTAGGCTCTAGTGAATATACACGTTCTACAGGAATGTATCCACCAATGGCCATTGGCTCGCGTTCTGTATCAGTGGTTTGATAATAATCAAAGTATACATGCGAATTGGGCGTCATAATGACATTATGATGTTGCCGTGCAGCACTGATGCCTCCATTCATGCCTCGCCAGCTCATTATGGTTGCATTGGGAGCAGGCTTTCCTTCAAGTATTTCGTCCCATCCTATAATATGTTTACCCCTATTTTCAACATAATGTTCTATTTTTGTCATTACATAACTCTGTAAATAATCTTCAGCGCTATGCTTCTTGTCACCCCTTATTCCTAACTGCCGGATACGCTCTTGACATTTGGGGCAATTTTTCCATCGTTTTTTGGGACATTCGTCTCCTCAGATGTGGATGTATGGTGATGGAAATAATTGAATGACTTCATTGAGTACGCCTTCTAGAAAATGTATGGCATTTTCGTTTCCTGCGCAAATGACATCATCAGATATTCCCCATTGTGTCCATACTTTATATGGGCCTCCTGTACATCCTAATTGAGGGTATGCAGCTAACGCGGCCTGTAAATGGCCGGGAAGATCTATTTCGGGTACAATTGTGATATGTTGTTTTGCTGCATAGGCAACTATGTCCTTAATTTCTTTTTGTGTATAATATCCTTTGTATATTTTTCCATCATAGTGGCAAAGTTGGCACTGCTTTTAATGAGTCCGTATCCTGTTTTTTTCAGGAATTTCA
>ENA-UONW01001882-UONW01001882.1-human-gut-metagenome-genome-assembly--contig:-CS52-NODE-1882-length-22856-cov-9.340687_pt1 | contig 22856 bp, 24 predicted proteins | sample MGYA00242463_ERZ724010 | MGnify/ENA metagenome assembly ERZ724010 | reverse complement strand
CCACGGACAAGCAGCGCCTCGTGCAGCTGCTCCAGCAGAAAGGAGCCGTGGTAGCTGTGACGGGTGACGGAACGAACGACGCGCCTGCACTGAATCATGCCCAGGTGGGCCTCTCTATGGGTACAGGTACCTCCGTGGCCAAGGAAGCCAGTGACATTACTCTGCTGGACGACTCGTTCAACAGCATCGGTACCGCCGTCATGTGGGGCCGTTCGCTTTATAAGAACATCCAGCGTTTCATCGTTTTCCAGCTCACCATCAATTTCGTGGCCCTGTTCATCGTGCTGCTCGGCTCGCTGGTAGGTACCGACCTGCCCCTTACTGTGACGCAGATGTTGTGGGTGAACCTCATCATGGATACCTTTGCTGCCCTGGCGCTGGCTTCCATTCCGCCCAGCGAGAGCGTGATGAAGGAGAAGCCCCGCAAGCCGACCGATTTCATCATCACCAAGCCCATGCAGGTGATGATTTTTGGCGTGGGCTTGCTCTTTGCCTGTGTCTTGATGGGCATGCTGCTCTATTTCGAACAAGGAAGCATGACGGTACGCGAGCTGACCATCTTCTTCACCTTCTTCGTGATGCTTCAGTTCTGGAATCTCTTCAATGCCCGCGTGTTCGGCACGACCGATTCTGCCTTCAAGGGCATTTCGAAATCCTACGGTATGGAATTCATTGTGTTGGCCATTCTGGTGGGGCAGTTCCTTATCGTGCAGTTTGGTGGAGCCGTGTTCCGTACCGTGCCGCTCGACGGGCCGACGTGGTTGTTGATTATTGCCTCCTCGTCGCTGGTGCTTTGGGTGGGCGAATTGGTGCGCTGGGTACAGCGTCTGCGGAAGAAATAATGAATAACAAAAGATGATTGTGATGGATTTACAAGGAATAGATACACTGATAATAGACTTTGGCGGCGTGCTCATCGACCTCGACCGTCAGCGCTGCCTCGACCGTTTCGACGAGCTGGGCATTCCCAACGTGCAGGCCATGCTCGACGTGTGCCATCAGCAGGGCTTCTTTCTGCTTCACGAGAAGGGGCTGATCGGTGATGCGGAGTTCCGCGATGAAATCAGAAAGATGGCGGGTGTTTCTGTGACCGATACCCAGATTGATGAGGCATGGAACAGCTTCCTGGTGGGCATTCCTGCCTATAAGCTCGACCTGCTGCTGGAGCTTCGCCGGCGTTACACCGTCTACCTGCTGAGCAACACCAACGACATCCACTGGCAGTGGGCGTTACGCAACGCTTTCTCCTACAACGGTCATCGGGTGGAAGATTTCTTCGACCGTATCTTTCTTTCCTACGAGATGAAGCTGGCCAAGCCCGACGTGGCTATCTTCAAGCAAGTACTGGCCGATACGGGAGCCGATCCGTCCCGTTCGCTCTTCATCGACGATGCCGAGGGTAACTGCCGTGCAGCCGAAACCTTGGGTATCCGAACCTACATGCCGAAGGCGCACGAAGATTGGAGTCATTTGTTCAAAAACTGAAGCAGGCCGTGCAGCAGATTTCCGATATCCCTGTAGATAGGATTCGCCCCAGCGTGGCAACCATCGGCTTTTTCGACGGCGTGCACCGCGGTCACCGTTACCTGCTCAGCCAGGTGCAGGCTGTGGCGGCGGAGCGCGGACTGGCTTCGACGGTCATCACTTTCCCCGTTCATCCGCGTTGCGTGATGCAGCCCGACTTCCGTGCCGAGCTGCTGACCACCTGTGCCGAAAAGCTGGCTTTGCTGGACGAAGCGGGACTGGATTATTGCCTGTTGCTCGACTTTACGCCCGCACTGGCTGCGCTTTCCGCCCGTCAGTTCATGGAACTGCTGGTGCGCCGTTATAACATCCGTGTGCTCTTCATCGGCTACGACCACCGCTTCGGGCACGACCGTTGCGAGGGATTCGACGACTACGTGCGCTATGGCCGTGAACTGGGCATTGAGGTTTTGCCCGGCGAAGCTTGTCTGCCCTCGTCGTTGGGCGTTTCGGGAGAGACTGACGACAGTCTGCGTGTGGGTTCATCCAGTATCCGTCGTCTGCTTCACGAAGGTGAGGTAGGCCGTGCGGCCGATTACTTAGGCTACCGTTACTTTCTGAACGGAACGGTGGTGAGCGGTTTTCAGATCGGGCACAAGTTGGGTTATCCGACGGCCAATCTCGATGTGGATGATCCCTGTAAACTCATTCCGGCGCATGGCGTCTATGCCGTCCGGGCGCTTGTAGACGGGCAGTCGTATGGCGGCATGTTGAACATCGGCTGCCGTCCCACGCTGGACAACGGTACCAACCGCACCATCGAGGTGCACATCTTCGACTTCGACGCCGATATCTACCACCATCCCCTGCGCCTCACCTTTGTGCAACGCATCCGTCCTGAGCGGAAGTTCGCTTCGCTCGACGAACTGGCGGCACAGCTTCATCGCGATGCCGCCGAGGCACGTGCACTGCTTGCCCTTTCTTGTTGATAGTTATCTAAGCAGTAAGCTAATCTTTCAATAAAATAATCAATTTGTTGCTTTGTGACACACAGTGGAGGTAATATTCTCAGAATGTTCGTCCCTGAATATCCGGTAAAAATGTGGTGCTCAAATAGTAACGATTCACGAATCTTAGAGATAGGAATGGTAAATTCGATTCCTATCATAAGTCCTCGTCCTCTTATTTCATTTATCAAAGGTGATTTCAGAAATTGTAATTGTTGTATAAAATAGGTTCCTGTATTGTTGGCATTCTCTATTAAATTTTCATCTTTCATGATTTGTATTACTGCCAAAGCAGCGGCACATCCCAACTGATTTCCGCCGAAGGTAGTTCCGAGCATTCCTTTTTTAGGGGTGAAAATATCGCTGATCAAAACTCCGGAAAATGGAAATCCGTTGGCTATACCTTTTGCTATAGTGATGATATCCGGTTTTATGCTACACCATTGATGGGCAAAGAATCGACCTGTACGGCCGTATCCCGATTGAATCTCATCCAGAATAAGTATTGTCCCATATTGTTGGGTAATATTTCGTAATTCTATTAAAAAATCAGCCTTCGGTATCCTGATTCCTCCAACCCCTGATATTCCTTCTATAATTACAGCGCAAATATCTCCATTTTGTAATACATTCTTCACCTCATTTATATCCATGTTGGAAAAATATACATTATCGTTAGAATTTAAGGGGGCTGTAATCAAAGGATTGTCTGTCGCTTCTACCGCTGCCGATGTTCGGCCATGAAAAGCATTTTTGAATGCGATTACTTTTTTCTTCCCTGTATGGAAAGAAGCAAGTTTGAGGGCATTTTCATTTGCTTCGGCGCCCGAGTTAACAAAAAAAGCACTATACTCAGGATAGTTGGATATATTTCCTATTTCATAAGCTAATTTTTCTTGTAGTTTGTTTATTACGGAGTTAGAGTAAAACATTAAATTCTGCATCTGTTCGTACATGCATTTAATCAGGTATGGATGAGAATGTCCTATTGATATGACAGCATGTCCACCATAAAAGTCCAGATATGGCTTTCCTTTTTCGTCGTAAACATAGCATCCTTTACCCCGAACTATATTTATGGGGAATACAGAATATACATCAAATAAATTCATGGCAAATTCTTTTTTAATCCAAAATTAGTTTTCCCGTTTTGGTGTATTTTCTCATTTTTTTGTATTACTTCATTCTTCCGTATTTCATTTCTTCACCGTCTTTGTCGTATTGTTTTCGCTTACCTGTTGGAGGAGCTGACAGTGTTATTCTTACTACAACTGTACGATGAAGACTTCTTTCGACTGCAGCCTCGAAAGCAGCCATGTGTTTAGGGAGAAAACGTTCGCTTATTAATTTCAAGGCCAGGATTTTCTCATCACTATCAGTTACGATTTCAGCCTTTCCGAATGCTATTGCGGAGCGATACTGAAGAGTGAAGCTACCGTCTTTGGGGCCAATTGTGGGTTGGCATTTTGTCACGGCTGAAAGGCATACTTCAGGATGTTCTGCTATGGCATTCAGTTTATCTCCTTCTGACGCACAATGAAAATACCATACATGATCATTTTTACTTGCCAGAGAAAGAGGTACACCGTATGCTGTACCGTCTGCCCGGGTAAAACTTACAGTAATATAAGGCGCCTTGCGCATTACTTCAATCGCCCACTGCGAATCCATTTCACGACTTTTTTTTCTCATATTTATCTCAAGATAGTTAAATGGTTAATTGTATTTGTAATAAGAATAGATATCATCGTCACTGACGGTAGGTAATACATTCATCTATCTTGCAAAGTTACTATAGAGAAAAGTAATAGAATGTAATAAAAATGACACTATTGCTATTTCTTCGGAAATATTTGATGAAAATATGATGTGTATGAACCAGGAGAATCCTGCAATCAGGATTAATATAAAAACGGAGCAAGTTTCATGATGTTGGAGAAATCATTAACTTTGTAAGTTCCCTCAAAATAGACTAGTATGGAAGTAATAGATTTCAATGATTATTATAAGGACATATTATTCTCAATACCATTGTTTTGTGATTTGAGTCTCCATATAAAGAAAAGGCTCATCCGAGAACTGGATTTTGGACTGTTTCGTTTTCCTGACAATGAAATTATTGTGAAGCAGGGAGAAATCTGCTCCAGACTCTATATCCTTTTGAAAGGTGAGCTGGAAGCCAATATCATAGATGCAAACGGAAATGAAGTTCTGATAGAAAACATTGTTGCTCCACGTGCATTTGCAACACCTCATTTGTTTAAAGAAGACAATAGGTTTCCTGCAACATTTAAGGCAGTTAAAGAGTCTGTTCTCTTGACCGCGACCAAAGAATCTACCTTTCGTCTCATTAGTGAATGTCCTGATGTCTTGAGGAATTTCCTTTGTGTCTCAGGGAACTGCAATGTATGCACGACAGTGAGACTGGATGTCTTATCCAGAAAAACAATCAGGGAACGTCTTTTGGTCTATCTGTTTAAAAAGAGGGCCAATAATTCTAATGTCATTAAAATGCCTCATACTCTGACACAACTGGCAGAATATCTGAATGTAACCAGACCTGCATTGTCTACAGAATTTAATAAAATGGAAAAGGAAGGTCTGATTAGGAGAATATCTAATGGCAACATAGAATTGAACTTAGCAAAAGTAAAGAAGCCCATTTGATATGAGTCATTTGTATACGACGAATATCCATAGTTCTTATGAGCCAGCATATCGTGGTGGAAACTATTCGATTTCGAAAACACCTTGCAGCGGCAGGTTGTCCGAAGCGCCTCCTATCATTACCTTATAGCGGCCCGGTTCGGCCACGAAGTGCAGATTCCGGTCGGTGATGGACAAGTCGTTCCGCGTAAGGAAGAAGCTGATGTCCTTGCTTTCCCCTTTCTTCAGGAATATTTTCTCAAAACCTTTCAATCGGATGGGAGGAACGGCAACCGAACTCACCGGGTCGTTGAGATAAAGCTGTACGACCTCTTCGCCGTCTTTGTTGCCTGTATTGGTGACCGTGCAGGTCACTTTCTGCATGATGTCCTTCCCGTTCCCCTCCTCGAGACGCAAGTTGCTATAGGCAAAGGTCGTATAGCTCAAGCCGTAACCGAAGCTGAAAAGAGGTATGCCCGGACTGTCCATATAGTCCCGTTGGGGACCTTGTGAGTAGTGTACGGGCAGTTGTCCTTCGTTGCGGGGCACGGATAGGGGCAGGCGGCCGCTGGGGTTGTAGTCTCCCAGAAGTATGTCGGCTATGCCATGACCTCCTTGTTCTCCGGGATACCATGCGGTGAGCAGTGCATCCGATTTCTCGTTGGCCAGGTTCATGTTCAGCGGACGGCCGGCAATATAGACGGTAACCAGCGGTACCCGGGTAGCAGCCAGTGCACCGATCAGTTTCTCCTGGTCGCCCAGCAGGTTCAGGGTGGCGCGGTCGAAACCTTCGCCGCATTCCATATCCGGCAGGAGGTCCTTGCCGGCATCGGAAACGGTGGCGGCACCGGTCTGTATGTATTGGGTCTTGAAGTCGCGGGCACTCGATCCGCCTACCACCAGGATAATCACATCCGCACCTTGGGCGGCCTTCACGGCTACCTCGATGTCGCTCTGGGTCGTGTCGCGGATGGCACAGCCCTTGACGTAGGTCACGGTAGCGTGGGGCAGTCTTGCACGTATGGCGTCGAGCACGGTTACAATCTTCTTCCGTTCCTGGGGAGCGGTATAGTCGCCCAGGTAATTGTACATCATGTCGGCATTGGGACCGATGACGGCGACACGTTTCAGTGCGGAGGGGTTTAAGGGCAGGATGCCGTCGTTCTTGAGCAGCACCGTACCTTCGCGTGCCACCTTCCGGGCCAGCATGCGGTGCTCTTCGCAGTTGACGGTCTGCTTGGCCTGTCGGGGCGATACATAGGGGTTCTCAAACAATCCCATCCTGAACTTCAGCCGCAACACGTTTTTCACGGCGCGGTCGATATAGCTTTCCTGAATCAGGCCTTTTTCCACGGCAGCCGCAAGTTTCTTGTAGGCATTGGCCCCCAAGTCCATGTCCGTACCGGCCTTGATGGCCTGTATGGCTGCATCCTCTATGTCGGCAGCCACGTGGGCGCCCGCTATCCCGTCGATGCTGGTGAGGTCGGAGTATACCATTCCTTCGAATCCCCATTTCTTCCGCAGTACCGAGTCCAGCAGGAAGGCGTTGCATGTGCAGGGTATGCCGTCTATGCTGTTGTAGGAAGTCATGACGGTGGCCGCCTTGGCTTCTTCTACCGCCTGCCGGAAGGCGGGCAGATGCTCGTCCATCAGGGCCCTGTAGCCGATGTCGGCCGGATTGCCGTTGTGCCCTCCCCGTGGAATGCCATAGGCGGCAAAATGCTTCAGGGTGGAATAGACGTGCCTGCCGTCCCTTATATCCGCTTCCGTGCCTTGCATGCCTTTGACCAGCGCGGTACCCAAGGCTCCTGTCAGATAGGGGTCTTCACCGAACGTCTCTTCCACGCGCGACCATCTGGGGTCTCTGGCCAGGTCGAGTACAGGCCCGTAGCCGATGTTCGCTCCTTGCGAACGCGCTTCCAGAGCGATGGCTTGTCCGGCCTCCTGAATCAGCTGCCTGTTCCAGGTGGAGGCCTGGCTCAGGGAAGTGGGGAATACGGTCGCACCTATGGCCATGTGTCCGTGCGGGCATTCTTCCGCAAACAGGATGGGGATGCCCAGGCGGGTTTCTTCGACGGCATATCTTTGCAAGGCGTTCAGAGCCTTGGCCGCCAGTTCCGGGTTCAGTCCTGTTTCGAGTGTCTTCTGTGTCCAGGGGTCGGCTCTGAGGACGGCCCAGTAGGAGCCGATGGGGGCTTCTGCCATCTGTTCCTTGTATTTTTCGGAAACGGTTACACTGTCGTCACCGATTTTGGTATACATTTCCCAGCCCAGCGGACAGCATATCTGGCCTATTTTTTCTTTCAAGGTCATTCTGCCCAGCAGGTCGTCCACGCGTTCTTCGATGGGAGCCGATGCCTGGCGATACGTACAAGGGTCGTTTTTCTGTGCATGGACAATCCCTGCTGACAAGACAATCCCGCATATAAGAAAGAATGTTTTCATATTCAGAAGAATAGATACGTTTGTTTACGGGCTTAAAGTTACGTCTTTTTTTTGACATGAAAGATGTTTTTCTCCATCATTTATCGTGATTCGGGGGATATCTCAGCAGGTCGTTTGTCCTAAGGTTCTATCTATCCTTGCACAAGATGCCATCTTGAGCAGCATGAGATGCCATCTTGTGCAGCATGAGATGCCATCTTGTGTAACATGAGATGCCATCTTGTGCAATATAAGATGGTATCTTATGCAGGATATCCTTCAATCCTGCGGTAGCTTACCGGCAGGGAAAGACCGGCCTGCATGCGTGGTTAAAGAATCGGGCGGCGATGCTTTTATCGTTTTTCGATAAATTTTTATCGTTTTATTTGGTAGTTTTGGAAAAACATTCTTTCTTTGCATATCGAAAAACGATAAATGCTTATTGAAAAACAGAAATTGTATCATCTAAAAAAGGTTTGAGTTATGAAAGCAGTCAGCATGTGTATCACGGTCTTGGTTATGTTGTTCACCATTTTGGTAGCGTTTGTCAGCGGGCTGATAGCCGGCATTTAATAACGGATGGAGGAGAAATACGTCATGAAGACCGTTGTCAAATTAATCCTGATTTATTATCTGTTGCAGATATTGGGCTCGCTGGTGGCCGCGCCCTGCGTGATGATTTACGACTTTGCCACGACCGGCACGCTCGATATGGCTGCGGCACAGGCTCAGGTGATGGCTCCGGCCATGCTGCTGGGCTTTGTGTTCATTGCCGTCTTTGTGTGGAAGGCGGGCTATCTGACGGACCTCGGCCGGATGTTCTCGCCCGTCTCTGCGGGCTGGACGACAGGCGCCGTACTGGCGGGTGTTTCGCTCATCGTGTGGGCCGACTTCCTGGTGGCGCAGCTCACGTTCCTGCCCGACTGGATGGAACAGACGTTCCAGACGCTTCAGGCCGGTTGGCTGGGCGTGCTCTGCATGGCGGTGCTGGGACCGGTGGTCGAGGAAGTGTTCTTCCGCGGCGTGCTGACCCGCGAATTGTTGAAACGCTATAAGCCTGCGACGGCCATACTGGTTTCGGGCCTGGTGTTCGGCATCATTCACATCAATCCGGCACAGGTGGTGGGAGCCTGCATCTCGGGGTTCTTTTTTGCCTGGCTGTACGCCCGTACACGCAGCATTCTGCCGGGTATCTTCATTCACATCCTGAACAACGGCTTGTCGGTCTATCTGATGCGCACGTATCCCGAAGTGGAGACGGCGGGCGAGCTACTGGGCACTACGGGTTATGCGGTACTGCTGGCTGTGTCGGCAGTGGTGCTGATACTTTCGATGGCCTGGCTGTTGCGCAGGCAGAATCATTTTAAACCGGAGGAATTATGAAAAGAAGATTGAACATACTCTGTGCCATCGTCCTGCTGGTGATGGGCTGGTCGGTGGGCTTGTCGGTCTATTACATGGGGCTGGGCATGACAAAGGGTGTCCAGATGGGGATGGACGCTGCGCGCGAGAAGCTGGAAGGCGGAAACAGCGTCCAGTTGGAGCGGGTGAGCAACCTGCAGACGGTCTCCGTGCTTCCCAAGTTTCTGGATGAATGGGAGGGAGACCTGTTCACCGACTCGGTACGCAACGAGAAGACGGGTCGCTACGTCCCGATGGCTTATACCAACCTGATGGTCAGCGTCCCGGTGGAGACACCTGCCTGGCAGAAGGTGGTATCTACGCTGATGGGTCTCCTGGTGCTGGTAGCGAACGTCTGGGCGTTGGTACTGTTCATCCGTCTGGTGGTGTCGGTCAACCGTTCGGACATCTTCAACTGGCGCAACGTCCGTCGCCTGCGCCGCTTGGGTGTACTGCTGATTGTGGGCTTTGTCTGCGTGCTGCTGCCCGAATACCTGTCGCTTTGCAGTCTGCGCGAGGCTTTTGCGCTGGAGTCTTATGACCTGATACTCTCCGATTCGGTCAAGGTCACGAATCTGTTGTTGGGACTGATTGCCCTTATTGTGGCGGAAGTCTTTGCCATCGGGCTGAAGATGAAGGAGGAGCAGGATTTGACGATATAATAAGGAGATAGAAATATGAAAGGTAAATTCGAAATAAAGAAGAGTTCGAAAGATGAACTGGAGTTTCTGATGTATTGCTTGATAATAATGTGTGTCAGCTGTCTGCTTTTCGTCTTTTTTCGCAATCTGAACTTATGCTACGATTTGGGTAAGGACGATACCGACAATTTGATAGTAAAGCTGCTGCCCGAAAATGTGACGTTGTTGGCGATGGCCGTATGCAGCGTGCTCATTTATCTGATGCTGCGCAATGTGAAGAAGGGACAGGTTTTTACCAAACGAAATTCGGATCTGATTATGTCAATCGGGCTGACATTGGAATGCAACAGTATCTTGCAGATGACATTCAACACTTTTTTGTCTGATGCAATGGGTGGAAATACTACTCCGATGATTTATCTGTTGTTGGGTGTATTCTTCCTTTTCATCGCCTGCCTGTTCAAGGTCGGCATACGGATGAAGGAAGAGCAGGATTTAACAATTTAAGGAAGGAGGTACGCATGAGTAGTAGTATTTTTCATACAGACCGCAAATGGGTGTCAGGTCTCTGCTACGTCGGTTTTCTTGTGTTGACGTTGATGGTGGCGGCGTTCGTGTTTTTTCTGGTGATGAATTTGTGGGTAGATAAAGATGCCAAGTCTGTTCGTATTCTCGGGTGGATGGCCTGGATTTATGGTTGGTCGTATCTGTATCACCGCTGGGTGAGGCGTTGCACCACGTGGTTGGCATGATTAAAAGGAGGACTACAGTTATGAAGAGATTAAAGAGTTGGTATCAACGTTATAAGGGCATGGGTACCCTGTTTTGGGTAGTATGTATCATATTGTTTTCAATCGTTTGTTTTATATCGGTGATAATCGATCTGATACAGGCTGGGGGTGATGAACGGCTGCAGGGTTGGGCGTATGTTTGCAACCTGCTGGCCCTGGTGGCGCTTTGCGTAAGCATTCTGCGGCTGGATTGTCGAAACTTGTTGAGCCATAAGACAGCCGATTCGTTGGATCTCAGCGGCTATTTCATCATTCTGATGATGCTGATACGCAATTGGATTGTAGGCAGGAGTGATGCCTTGAGCGACAGCTGGAACTATTCGCTGGATTGGATAACCATACTGCTGTTCGGTTTCCTGTTGCAGTTTGTCGGCAAGATTGTCCGCCGTGCGGTGAAGCTGAAGGAAGAACAGGACCTAACCATTTAATCGCCTTGCCTATGCCGATTGTAGTGAATTTGGATATTATGATGGCCCGCCGGAAAATAACGCTGGGCGAGCTGGCGGAGAAGATTGACATCACTCCCGCCAACCTTTCCATCCTGAAGACGGGCAAGGCGAAGGCCATCCGATTCTCCACCCTCGAAGCCATCTGCAAGGTGCTCGACTGCCAGCCGGGGGATTTGTTGGAGTACAGGGAAAATGAAGAATGAGGATATATCAGAAGAAAGCGAATTCTTGTCTTGATACATCCTCATTCCTTATCCTTTATTTATTTAGCTTTCCTTCGCCTTGAACGCCAGCGCATACATCCGCATCTGCTTCACCATGGACAGCAGGCCGTTGCTGCGGGTAGGTGAGAGGTGTTCCTGCAGGCCGATTTGGGGAATGAAGTAAAGGTCGGCTTCCAGTATCTCGTCGGGAGTGTGTCCTGAGAGGACCTTGATGAGCAGGGCGATGATACCTTTCACAATCAGGGCGTCGCTCTCGGCCTGGAAGATGATTTTGCCGTCCTTTTCGTCGGCCTGCAGCCACACGCGGCTTTGGCAGCCTTCTATCAGGTTCTGGTCGGTCTTGTACTTTTCGTCGAGGGGTTGCTGTTCGTTGCCCAGGTCGATGAGCAGCTGGTAGCGGTCCATCCAGTCGTCGAAGTCGCTGAACTCGGCGATGACTTCGTCTTGCATTTCGTTGATGGTCATATATTTCAGTTTTTAGAGATTATTTTTCGTTGTAAATCACTTCCAGTACGGTCTGTCCCACAGCCATCAGGGTGTTCTTGTCTATCACGTCCATGTTGTCGTCCGTGGTGTGCCAGAAGTCGCCGAAGCCCGTGTCGCACTTCGGGTCGTAGTTGATGATGTCCACGCAGGGAATTTTGCGCAGATTGTACACATAGAGATGGTCGTCCGTCACTTCCGTCCCGTCTTCCTTGGGGAAGAAGCTGCCAAAACCCAGCCGGTGGGCGGCATCCCAGATCTTCTTGACCTGCTTGCCGGCCGTACGTTTGGAGAAAGCCTCCTGGTAGAAGGTGGCATTCTTGCCGCCTACCATGTCCAGCAGGATACCGAAGCGGGCATTGTAGTTGTTCACGTGGGGTACGCGTCCCCAGTATTGCGAACCCAGACACCAGGTGTCGGGCTTGTACTGGCCCTTGTAGAAGGTGGGGATACCATAGTCTTCGGCATCGAAGAAGATGATGTCGATACCGATGGCCGGTGCCTGCTTCTGCAACTGGCGGGCCACTTCGAGCAACACACCCACGCCGCTGGCTCCGTCGTTCACGCCCAGAATGGGGGTCTTGTGTTTCGACGGGTCCTTATCCTCGTCGGCATAGGGGCGGCTGTCCCAGTGGGCGAAGAGCAACACACGGCGGCGGCTGTCGGGATTGTAGGCACCGATGATGTTGCGTGCCTTCAGAATGGTGTTGTCGTAGGCCACAAGGTCGGCATACTGGTTGTAGACCTTGGCGCCGAACTGTTCCAGTTTGGCGGCCAGATAGTCGCCACAAGCCTTGTGGGCGGCTGTATTGGGTACACGGGGACCGAAATCGGCCTGCTTTTGGACGTAGGTGTAGGCACTGTCGGCGTTGAACGGGGGAACATTGACCGTTTCCGTCTTGTCCTTGTCTTCTTCCTGGCTGGAGGCATTGCTCTTGTTGCCGCAGGCTACGGCAGCCACAACCATCAGCAGGAACAGGGAAATTGAAGTGTATTGTTTTCTTTTCATCATGGGAATTTTTTTGTTTCTGATTGGGAAAATATTTTTCTCTAACTGGGGAAGCAGCGGATTACAGTTGGAAGGTAAGTCGAACTTCTTTCTTACCGGCCTCCAGCCGGACGGGCGCACCGCTGACGAGTGGCAGGTTCATCGGGACGTGCCCCACAGGAAAGTTGAAGCAGACGGGGTAATCGTATTCCTTTACCAGGTCGGCCAGGGCACCGTAGAGTTCCTTGCCCAGCTGTTTCTTCTCCTCGTATTCGGTGAACTGGCCGATGATGAGGCCAGACAGGCGTTCGAGCACGCCACCCAGCTTCAGGTTGTACATCATACGCTCGATGGCATGGGGACGTTCGCCCACATCTTCTATAAAGAGCACGGTACCGTCGGCCGGGATGTCGTAGGGTGTACCGCGCAGGCCGTTGAAGACGGCAAAGTTACCTCCGCGCAGGATGCCTTCGGCTGTACCACGGCGGTTCAGCTTGTGGGCGTCGCAGGTATAACTGAAGTTTCCTTCGGGCGCGACGATAGCTCCGGTCAGTATGTCTCGCAAGGCCTGCGTACAGAAATCATCTTCGGGCTCCACGGTGAGGTGGCGTGCCATGGGCGCATGCAGCGAAGCGAAGCCTTCCTTCTGCCACAGGTTGTGCAGAGCGGTGATGTCGCTGAAGCCGATGAGCCACTTGGGTGACTCCCTGAAACGGCTGAAGTCCAGCTTGCCTACCAGATGTACTGCACCATATCCGCCGCGGCTGCACAAGATGGCCCGTGCGTCAGCATCGTCCATTGCTTCCTGCAAGTCTTCCAGCCGCTGGTTGACGGTACCTGCGTAAACACCGTTGGAGCTGCCTGCGTGGCGTGACAACACGGGATGCAGGCCCCATGAAGTCAGCCGCTTGACGGCTCCCTTCAGGAACGACTTGTCTATCTTGCCGGAGGGCGAGAGGATGACAACCTTGTCGCCTTCGTGCAGGTAAGGAGGAATAATCAGCTTGTCCATATGCGTTCATCGAATCTATGTTGCTGCAAAAATAGTGAAAGGTGAGAGGAGAACAAAATATTGAAACTTGTTTCGGATATTTTTTATCTCGAACCGCATCCTATTTTATCTAAAAATAGTGAAAGGTGACTATGCCGAATCGTATCTTGGCTTATTCTTTTGTTTACCACAGATTACGCAGATTCCCACAGATTTTTTTATGTATACTGCTACCAGAGGAAAATTCTGTGTCCATCTGTGTAATCTGTGGTCAGCCTTAGTGCAAATTCTGTGGTGAAAAAGATACGCTGTTGTCAAAATGTTATTAAACAGACGTAAAAATCGAGTGCCAGATGCTGGATTTCTCGACATTTTTTCGGATATTTGCTAAAAATCTAACGGTATGAAACCTATACGCAACTTTAACCAACTGACGGAACACCTGAAGACACTGAACCGCAGGAAACGCATTGCTGTGGTCTGCGCCAACGATCCCAATACCGAGTATGCCATTGCAAGGGCCCTGGAAGAGGGCATTGCTGAGTTTCTGATGATTGGCAATTCGTCTATCCTTGAGAAATATCCTTCGCTGAAGCAATATCCCGACCACGTCCGTACCATTCACATCGAGGACTCTGACGAGGCGGCCCGCGAGGCGGTGCGCATCGTGCGTGAGGGTGGTGCCGACATTCTGATGAAGGGCATCATCAACACCGACAACCTGCTCCGTGCCATCCTCGACAAGGAGCATGGTCTATTGCCCAAGGGCAAGGTGCTGACTCATCTGGCCGTGATGCAGATACCGACTTACGACAAGCTGCTGTTTTTCTCCGATGCTGCCGTCATCCCGCGGCCCACGCTGCAGCAGCGCATCGAGATGATCTGGTATGCCATCCGCACGTGCCGTCACTTCGGCATCGAGCAGCCCCGCATCGCCCTGATACACTGCACGGAGAAGGTCAGTGCCAAGTTCCCTCATTCGTTGGACTATGTGAATATCGTCGAGCTGGCCGAGGCGGGCGAGTTCGGCAACGTCATCATCGACGGCCCGCTGGACGTGAAGACCTCGTGCGAGAAGACCAGCGGCGACATCAAGGGCATCGTGTCGCCCATCAACGGCGAGGCCGACGTGCTCATCTTCCCCAACATCGAATCGGGAAACGCCTTCTACAAGGCTGTCTCCCTCTTCTCGCATGCCGATATGGCGGGGTTGCTGCAAGGTCCCGTCTGCCCCGTGGTGCTGCCTTCGCGTAGTGACAGCGGGTTGTCCAAGTATTACAGCATAGCTATGGCGTGCCTTACCAGCAATGGGCAAGATACCATTGAATGACAGGAAAAGAGCAGTTTGACCGTTTACCATTAAGTATTAACCATTCTCATGAAGATATTAGTCATCAACCCAGGCTCCACATCGACCAAGATGGCCGTTTTCGAGGACGAAAAGCCTGTATTTGTCAAGACGCTGCGCCACTCTGTAGACGAGCTGGTGCACTATCCGCGTGTCATCGACCAGTTCGAGTTCCGCAAGAATCTGGTGCTTGCTGAGTTGGAGCACGAAGGTATTCCCTTTGTCTTCGATGCTATCATCGGGCGGGGTGGCCTGCTGAAACCCATTCCCGGTGGCGTCTACGAGGTGAACGATGCCATGATCAATGACTGCATGCATGCCATGCGTACTCATGCCTGTAATCTGGGTTGCCTGATAGCCTCCGAGCTGGCTCATGCCCTGCCCGATTGCCGGGCATTCATAGCCGACCCCGGTGTGGTGGACGAACTGGACGAGGTGGCCCGCGTCACGGGTTCGCCCCTCATGCCCCGCATCACCATTTGGCATGCGCTGAACCAGCGTGCCATTGCCCGCCGCTATGCTGCTGAGCGGACGGCGGAACAACCCGACAGCCCCGTTCGTTACGAAGACTTGAACCTGATTGTCTGCCACCTGGGCGGCGGTATCTCTGTAGCTGCTCATCGCAAAGGCCGTTGTGTGGACGTGAACAATGCCCTCGACGGCGAAGGGCCCTTCTCACCCGAACGGGCGGGTACTTTGCCTGCGGGCGACCTCATTGACCTCTGCTTCTCCGGCAAGCTCTCGCAGAGCGAGCTGAAAAAACGCATCTCGGGCCATGCGGGCCTGGCGGCTCATCTGGGCACGACCGACGTACAGGCCGTGGTGAAGCGTATCGAGGAGGGCGACGAGCATGCCCGGCTGGTGCTGGATGCCATGATTTATCAGATAGCCAAGAGTGTGGGCGCAGCGGCGGTTGTGCTCTACGGAAAGGTGGATGCCATTCTGCTGACGGGCGGCATCGCCTATTCGGACTACATCACCTCGCGCCTCAAGGAACGTGTGTCCTTTTTGGCGCCCGTCTGCGTCTATCCCGGCGAAGACGAGCTGGAAGCCCTGGCCCTGAATGCGCTGGGCGCGTTGCGGGGCGAGCTGGAGGTACAGGTATACAAGTAGCAGTATAAAGGAAGTGTGTATATGGAATCAGATGAAATCAATCTTCCTCACAACAATGATGGCGATGATTATGACAGCGATGGCGGCCATGCAGGCGCCGAAGCCGATGGCATGCAGGAAGTTGTCCTCTATATACTTGATGTAGATCCAGAAGGAAAGGTAGGCGGAGAGCCCGCCTGTGCTAAAGCAGGTCCAGAACGGCAAGGGTTCCTTGGAGGGACGGATTGTCCTTCCGCATTGCGGACATTGGATTGAAAAATTGATTCCGCGCCAGGCATAAACCAGTCGTGTGCGGAGGCTGATGGTGCTGTGGCAATGTGGGCATTTTCTTTTCATCTTATCATATTTAGGGTTGGACATTTGTTTCTCATTTCGTTACCAACATCAGTCCCACGCCGCGGACGGTCTTGATTTCGATGTCGGCGTCAGCCTCGAAGAGCTTGCGCAGCTTGGAGACGAAGACGTCAAGGCTGCGCGAGGCGAAATAGTCATCTTCCGTGTTCCAGCAGCGGCTCAGAATGGCTTCGCGGCGTACGGTTTCGTTTTTGTTTTGGGCCAGGATGTGCAGGAGCTTGGCCTCGGTGACGGTCAGCGTCTGGCTCCGGCCGGTGCGGTCGTCGCGCAGGGTGTTGTGTTCGGTGTCCAGCGTGTAGGAGCCAAACTGGCAGAAGCCGGTCTCCGTGCGCATGTGCGTACCCTGCGTCATCTTCAGGATGGCATGTATGTGGGCATCCAGTTCGTCGGCGATGAAGGGCTTCTTCACGTAATTGTTTACCCCCAGCTGGTAACCGTATCTCACGTCCTTGGGCGAGGTAAGGGCCGAAGCGAACAGGATGGGTGTGTCGGCATCGGTTTCGCGGATGCGGCGCACCATCTCAAAGCCGTCCATTACGGGCATATCGATGTCGCTGATGATAATGTCGGGCTTGAACGAGGCCCATACCTTCAGGCCTTCTTCGCCGTTGGCAGCCGTCTGTACATCGTAGCCGCCGATGATGTCTTCCAGTCCGCACTGCACCACGTAGCGCAGGTTGGGGTCATCTTCTACCAGGAGTAGCTTGATCATGGTTATTGTCTGTTTTTGCGCAAAGATATGGATTTTACAGCTAATAAAGTCATGTTTACATCTTAATTATAAAAAGAAGAGGGTGCTCCGCCGTGGCGGGCACCCTCTCTCGATTCGGGTTATAGAAAAAGATTTCTATCCGTTAGTTATTGGATTTCTTTTCTCTTCTGGGTCTTTCGGGCTTTTCCGTGTAACCTTCGGGTTTCGGGATGAGCACCTTGTGAGACAGCTTGAACTTACCTGTCTTCGGGTCGATGTCCAGCAGCTTCACTTCAATCTCGTCGCCTTCCTTAAGTCCGGCTTCCTCGACTGTTTCGAGGCGCTTCCAGTCGATTTCAGAGATGTGGAGCAGACCGTCCTTACCCGGCAGGAATTCAACGAACGCACCGTAAGGCATGATGGAACGGATTTTGCCTTTGTAGACTTCGCCTACTTCGGGTACGGCTACGATGGCCTTGATCATGCGGATAGCATCGTCGATGCTCTGCTTGTTGGTACCGGCAATCTCGATTTTGCCCACGTTGTCTTCTTCTTCGATGGTGATGGTAGCACCCGTCTCTTCCTGCATACCCTGGATAATCTTTCCGCCCGGGCCGATGACAGCACCGATAAACTCCTTCGGGATGGTCATGGTCTCGATGCGCGGAGCGTGCGGCTTCAGTTCGGGACGCGGCTCGGCAATGCACTCGGTCAGTTTGCCCAAGATGTATTCGCGACCTTCCTTGGCTTGCAGCAGGGCCTTCTCCAGAATGTCGTAGGACAGACCGTCTACCTTGATATCCATCTGAGTTGCGGTAATACCGTTCTTCGTACCTGTTACCTTGAAGTCCATGTCGCCCAGGTGGTCTTCATCACCGAGGATGTCGGAGAGAACGGCATATTTCTCTTCGCCCGGATTCTTGATGAGGCCCATGGCGATACCCGATACAGGGTTCTTGATCTTCACACCGGCATCCATCAGGGCCAGCGTACCGGCGCATACGGTAGCCATGGAAGACGAACCATTGGATTCGAGGATATCGGAAACAACACGTACTACGTACGGATAGTCTTCAGGAATCTGTCCCTTCAGTGCGCGCCATGCCAAGTGGCCGTGGCCGATTTCACGACGGCCTACACCGCGCTGTGCCTTGGCTTCGCCCGTAGAGAACGGGGGGAAGTTGTAGTGCAGCAAGAAGCGCTCTTTGCCGTGTGTCAGCACGTCGTCGATAATCTTTTCGTCGAGCTTCGTACCCAGTGTGGCAGTAGACAATGACTGCGTTTCGCCGCGGGTGAAGATAGCCGAACCGTGAGGGCCGGGCAGCGGGCTTACTTCGCACCAGATGGGGCGGATTTCCGTTGTCTTGCGGCCGTCCAGACGTTTGCCTTCGTCGAGGATACAACGGCGCATGGCTTCTTTCTCCACGTCGTGGTAATAGCGGTCGATGAGCGGAGCTTTTTCTTCCAGTTCTTCTTCAGTGAACTGGGCCTTGAACTCGTCGCAGATGGCGGTGAAGGCTTCTTCGCGTTCATGCTTGTTGCGGTTGCCGCTGGCGGCAATGGCGTAAGCCTTGTCGTAGCAGGCGTCGTGTACGGCCTTGCGCAGGTCTTCGTCGTTCACTTCGTGGCAGTATTCGCGCTTTACGGTGGAACCTACTTCTTCGGCCAGTTCCATCTGGGCCTTGCACTGCGGTTTAATAGCCTCGTGGGCAGCCTTCAGGGCGGCCAGCAGGTCTTGCTCGGATACTTCCTTCATTTCGCCTTCCACCATCATGATGTTCTCGTAGGTAGCACCTACCATGAGGTCCATGTCGGCTTGCTCAAGCTGTTCGAAGGTGGGGTTGATGACGAATTCTCCGTTGATGCGCGCTACGCGTACCTCAGAGATAGGACCGTTGAACGGAATATCCGATACGGCCAGTGCGGCAGAAGCGGCCAGTCCGGCCAGTGCGTCAGGCATGTCTACGCCGTCGGCCGAGAAAAGTATAATGTTCACATATACTTCTGCGTGGAAATTGTCGGGGAAAAGGGGACGGAGAGCACGGTCAACCAGGCGGCAAGTCAGAATTTCGTAGTCCGACGCGCGTCCTTCACGCTTGGTGAAGCCGCCGGGGAAACGTCCGAATGCGGAGAATTTTTCTTTGTACTCTACCTGAAGCGGCATGAAATCTGTTCCGGGAACTGCGTCTTTTGCGGCACAAACAGTAGCCAGCAGCATGGTGTTGCCCATGCGGAGCATTACAGAACCGTCTGCCTGTTTTGCCAGCTTTCCCGTTTCGAGCGTGATGGTTCTGCCATCAGGAAGCTCGATCGTCTTAACAATTGGGTTAATCATAAAAAAACTTTTATATCTATTTTCTTTCAAAATTCGCGCAAAGATAGTGAAATAATTCACTTAACGCGGTGGAAATGAGTATAAAAGTTTGCATTTCTACTTTTTTTTAAGGTTTTGGAGCGGAAGATGGGCCGAAAATGCTTTGACTAACGGCGAAAACAAGTATATTTGCACGTTGATTTAGAAAATAAACACACTGACTATATGAAGAAATTATTCGTGTTGGCACTCGTAGCCGTTGCGCTGGGTGCCTGTGATTCTGAACCTAAATTCAAAGTGGAAGGCGAAGTGAAGGACGCCGACGGTAAAATGCTCTATCTGGAGGCTTCGGCTCTCGAGGGAATTGTGCCGCTCGACTCGGTGAAGCTGAACGCAGGCGGTGCCTTCAGCTTCAAGGAGAACCGGCCGGCCTCGCCTGAATTCTACCGTCTGCGGTTGGAGGACAAGGTCATCAACTTCTCCATCGACTCTACAGAGACTGTAAGCTTCCGGGCTGCCTATTCCGATTTCGCTACAGGCTATACGGTGGAGGGTTCGGCCAACTGTGAGAAAATCAAGGAACTGTCGCTCAAACAGCTGGAGCTGCAGAACAAGGTCGACGGCCTCTATCAGTCCATGCAGAACCATACGCTGGGCGTGGATGTCTTTCAGGATAGCCTGGCTGCGCTGATGAAGAGCTACAAGGACGAGGTGAAGGTAAGTTATATCTTTGCGGCTCCCAATACGGCGGCTGCCTATTTCGCCCTGTTCCAGAAGGTGAACGGTTATCTGATTTTCGATCCGCTCAACAGCCGCGATGACATCAAGTGCTTTGCTGCCGTGGCTACGAGCCTGAACAACTACTATCCGCATGCCGACCGCTCGAAGAACCTGTACAACATAGCCCTCAAGGGTATGAAGAACACGCGTACCCCTCAGCAGAAGACATTGGAACTGCCCGAACAGGTGCAGGTTACAGAAACGGGTGTGATAGACATCAACCTGCGCGACATGAAGGGCAATGCCCACAAACTGACCGACCTCAAAGGTAAGGTGGTGATTGTAGACTTTACGGTCTATCAGAGTGCCGTCTCGGCCAGCCACAACTATATGTTGAACGAACTGTACACCAAATATGTTTCCCGCGGTCTTGAAATCTATCAGGTATCGCTCGATGCCGACGAACATTACTGGAAGACTACGGCCGACAACCTGCCCTGGATTTGCGTGCGTGATGCCAACGGTGTCTATTCGTCCGTAGCTGCCACTTACAATGTACAGAAGCTGCCTTCGCTGTTCCTGGTGAACCGGAACAACGAATTGAGTGCCCGTGGCGAGACTATCAAGGATTTGGACGCCGCCATACAGAAGTTGTTGTAATTTGTTATAAAGAAGGAGTTACTCCATTAAATATGTTACAAAACAGCGGCGGGTACTTGACACATATTGTTTAAAGTACTATCTTTGCCCGTGAAATATTGGAAGAGGGTTCCAACATGGCTGACATGTTGGAATTCTTTTTTGTTTTATAATACCATATAAAAACAAATATAAATTAAGAAATTAAGGAGGAAAAAGTATGGCTTATATGTCAGAAGAAGGCTACAACAAGTTGTTGGCCGATTTGAAAGAGTTGGAGACGGTGGAGCGTCCGAAAGTGGTGGCTGCCATTGCCGAAGCGCGCGACAAGGGTGACTTGTCCGAGAATGCCGAGTATGATGCCGCCAAAGAGGCACAGGGATTGCTCGAGATGAAAATCAGCAAGCTGAAAGCCGTCATTGCCGATGCTAAAATCATCGACGAGTCCAAGCTGAAGACTGACTCTGTACAGATTCTGAACAAGGTTGAACTGAAGAACGTGAAGAACGGCATGAAGATGACCTATACCATCGTGTCTGAAAGTGAAGCCAATCTGAAGGAAGGAAAGATTTCGGTCAATACCCCCATTGCACAAGGTCTTCTTGGCAAGAAGGTGGGCGAGAAGGCACAGATCAAGGTGCCGCAGGGCATGATTGAGCTCGAGATTTTGAACATATCATTTTAAACAGTAAGGCAGGCCATGTATGTGGCTTGCCTTGTTTTTTAATACATTATCGTTATGGCAACCATATTCAGTAGAATTGTAGCGGGTGAGATTCCCAGTTACAAAGTGGCGGAGGATGAACGTTTCTTCGCATTTTTGGATATCAATCCGTTGGTGAAAGGACATACGCTGGTCATCCCCAAGCGCGAGGTGGACTATATCTTCGACTTGGACGACGAGGAGCTGGCCGCCATGCACGTCTTTGCCAAGAAGGTGGCGCTGGCTATCGGCAAGGCGTTCCCCTGCAAGAAGGTAGGTATGGCCGTGCTTGGCCTGGAAGTGCCCCATGCCCATATCCATCTCATCCCCATGCAGAGCGAGAAGGACATGCTTTTCTCCAATCCCAAGCTGAAGCTGACGGATGAAGAGTTTCAGGCAGTAGCTCAGGCCATACGTGCAGTATTCTGACAATTTCCTCTACAAGATAGTGCAACAGAAAGGGGCGGTCCGTCAAGGCCGCCCCTTTCCCATATTCGTGTGTCGTTCCGGAGAATCGTGTGTCAGATGTATTCTTCGCCCATCTTGATCTGGGCATCATTTACATACTTGCGGATGGCATGTTCTTCGTCTTTCTTGCAGATCAGCAGGACGTTGTCCGATTCGGCGATGAGGTAGCCTTCCAGCCCTTCTACCACGGCCAGCTTGTTTCCGGGCAGGGTGATGATGTTGTTCCGGCTGTTGTACAGCAGGGACTGGCATTTCAGTGTTACGTTGTCGTTTTCGTCCTTGGGCGAGAGGTCGTAAAGCGAGCCCCAGGTGCCGAGGTCCGACCATCCGAAATCGCCCAGCGAGACATAGACGTTGTCGGCCTTCTCCATGATGCCGAAGTCAATGGATACGTTGGGGCATGCGGGGAAATTCTCGTCGATGAACCGCTTTTCGTCCGGGGTACCATAGATATCCTTGCCTGGCTCCAGCTTCGAGGCCAGTTCGGGCAGCAGGTCTTCGCCTGCCTTGATAATGGTATTGACGTTCCACATGAACAGACCGGAGTTCCAATAGAATTCGCCGCTTTCCACGAATACTTTGGCCAGTTCCAGCTCGGGCTTTTCGGTGAAAGTCTTCACTTTGTAGAAGTTGTCTCCGGCCGTTTCGGCTATCTGGATGTATCCGTAACCGGTCTCGGGACGGTTGGGCTTTATTCCAAGAGTTAGCAGTTTGTTTTCGCCGGCCACGAAAGCCAGGCCTTTCTCGATGGCGGTCAGAAATTCATTTTCTTTCAGAATCAGATGGTCCGACGGCGCCACTACGATGTTGGCATTAGGGTTGATGGCCCGTATGTGGTAGGATGCCCATGCGATGCAGGGTGCTGTGTTTCGCCGTGCCGGTTCCAGAAGAATCTGTTCGGCTTTCAGTTCGGGCAGCTGTTGTTGTACGAGGTCGGCATAAAGGGCGTTGGTGACAACGATGATATTCTCGGTCGGTATGATTTTTTTGAATCGGT
>ENA-UONW01001873-UONW01001873.1-human-gut-metagenome-genome-assembly--contig:-CS52-NODE-1873-length-22948-cov-11.346918_pt1 | contig 22948 bp, 17 predicted proteins | sample MGYA00242463_ERZ724010 | MGnify/ENA metagenome assembly ERZ724010 | reverse complement strand
GGTCTGCCGGAAAAGGAACGTACCTGTTATGCTGGGTATTCAGTTGTCAAGGTGCAAGACGATGACTATTTATCATCGATCAGAGCCATCCTTCACCCCGCTGCAAAACAATTCGAACATTGCCATTGCCGCCGAAATTTTCCAGCGCCCAGCGCTGATCAGGATTGTTTGTACGGCTAAAAAGGTTAACTGTTTCACCGTTTTTTACGGTACCATCCTCGTGATTGCCCAGAACATTCACATACTTACCTGTTGCCACATTCTGCAGCTCATAGTAGTGGTTAAATTCGTATGCCATTTGTGATTCTCCTTTTTCACTTTTTGAGCGGCCGCTCAAAAAGTAAAGAGAGCAAATCCTGCAAAATGTAAATTAAGTTTACATTTTGCGGAATTTGCTCTCTTTTGATAATAAATCTTATAAAAGGAGAATCCGAAAGATATGCAAACAGATTCTGTTGAAAAGGCCGCTGGCATCGGCGCAATCGGCCTATGGGCCGCATTGCATGGATGGCTTGGTTGGCTTGTTGTTCTCTATGCCGTCTGCATGATGCTGGATTGGGTAACAGGTACCGTTCTTGCTATAAAAAATGGTGTTTGGAGTTCCCACAAAGCAAGGCAGGGATTGTGGCATAAAGGTGGAAGCATTATAATGATTTTTGTCAGTGTGTTGACAGATATCCTGCTTGGATTGACATTAAATCATATTTCCGGACTTACGCTTCCTTTTAGTTATGATATGCTGCTTACGCCAATCGTTCTGTTTTGGTATATTGTATCCGAATTAGGCAGTATCCTCGAAAATGCCGAAAAGATGGGTGCTCCTATTCCGCCACTACTTAAAAATATTCTTGAAAAGATGCGTGACAGTAACGATGATAAGAATACTCCCTCGCTCTAGGTGCTCATTTTTTCTCATAAAACGCGCAAATGCCCATCGGCTTTTGAACCGATGGGCATTTGTGCGTTTTATGGCTTTCTATACAATGTACTTTATTTTTCTAGTTCGTGGTTTTATAGCCTCTTGAAGTTCGAATACTTATGCTTTGCCATATAGTTAACGGCCTCGGTAAAATTCCAATTTTGCCTTGCTGAAATATTTCCTTGATCCTTTCAATGTCATTCCTGTATCCAGAAGGACCTTGTAATTAGACATTTGTAGAATATGATCGCCGTTTATAAGGTAACTTTTATGGATTCGTAAGAATGCAGATGAAGCAAATTCATGTTCCGCTTCGTCCAATGTAGCATAGAACGACGGAGAGCCTTCCGGCGTTTGGCGTATGCCATCCAAATGGACAAGGACACAATGGTTTTTGCTTTCCAAATAGATGATGTCACGTTCTTCCTTTTCGTAGTCCGCCAGTATCCCTCTGATGGCTCTCTTTACTTTTTCCTCCTTGCCAGGAATTGCCTTCAAGTACTGCGTCCAAAGGGAACGTGCCGTTTCCCAATAGAGAATATCCCGTACAATGAGAGTGTACCTCGGATCATGTTCAACAAGCGGGAACCGATTATATCCGCAGGATAAACTGCACACTACACTATTGTGGGAATTGCAGTAATTGGGAAAAACAATGCAGTCGAAAGAACTATCTCTGCTGGCATCCAGCAACTGTTCCATATTCCAAAACTCATAAATACGACTGATACGGTCTGAAAGTCCTTTATCATGGTACAATATCGTCTTTATCGCTTCGATAGCAATCCCTTTCGGGTCACAAACTGCGATTATCATAAAAATCCACCTTATCTTACAAATATTATCCGTAAGATAAGGTGGATTGGTTTCATAAATTTGTGGAGTTTTTTTGCTGCCTGCTGAGCATCAGCTTTCCGGCCGCAGCATTGGCGAGCGTTGCGGCAATGAGAAGCCCCAGCGTGTTCCATTTGGCGAGGACATCCTTGGCACAGGGGTTCAGGGAAAAGCCGGTTTCTATGGCTTTGCCCACTGCGGGCAGCAAGCCGCCCCAGTAGGAAAAGTCGCTCCACCGGGCGGGGGTGATCCAGGGCGGGAGCAACCGTAGCAGGGCGGGCAGGACGAGCGCAAGCAGAAAAGCGCCGCCCAAAACAAACCAGCACGTTTCCTTTGGGCACCCCCTGCGCACCCGGCCGCCCAGGGTGCGGGCGGCGGCCAGCAGCACCAGCCCCGCCGGGCAGAGGGCATAGGCCGTCAGGGCGGCCATCCAGGGGAAAGGGAAATAGAGGGTCACCTGCTGTGCGATCCCCGCCGCACGCAAAAGCTGCTGCACCGTCTCCACCGGCGGCGCAGCGTAGCCGCCCCAAAACTCGATGTTGGAAAAGCCATGGTCAAGGCTTTCCCCGCACAGGGCCAGGCTGGCGCTGCTGCGAAAGAGCCCGCACACGCGGTAGATGTCTCCTTCTATCTCCAATTCCTGCCCTAGCACGTCCTCGCTGCCCCAGAGCTGCCACGCGGCAGCGGTTGAGACCGCGCATTTGCCATTCTCCTGCGCAGCGGGGAACCGCCCCTCCAGAAGCACGGCAGGATACACCGCGTCATACTCGCCGCAATATAGAATGGCAGTGATCCCGCAGGTTTCCCAGCGGCTTTCCGCCGATCCCTCTGCCTGGCTCCAAAAAGCGGGAACAAGCGCGCTCGCCCCATCCTCCTGCCGCAAAGCAGACCGCAGCGCTTCCAGCTGCCGCCCCGTGACCGGCACGTCGGAGCGCACCGAAACCAGCGGATAGGCTGCCCACAGCCTCCCCGCAAACCAAACAGCGATCCCCCAGGAAACCGCGCATGCCAAAAGCAGCACCGCCTTTCGAATCTTCATCCCGCTGTACGCACACGTGCGCCCTCCTGCAAGCTCTTCGTTGTGGCGGCCACCACCGGCGCACCGGTCGTATAATTCCGCAGGGCCGCCAGCTCGTTGTTGCGCTCCACGACCTCCACATAAACCTTGCGCACGATGTTTTGCAGCCCCAAAATAGTGTTGCGCTCCTCCACCGAATAGACGAAATCCCCGCCGTTATCACTGTGAAGGGCGCTGACCGGCAGGCAGCAGTCATATTCCGTCTCGGAAAGCCGGATTGTGAGTTCCGCTTTTCCCACCTGCCAATCCGACCCGGTCAGCGCAGCGGAAAGCACCACGCCTCCATCCTGCTGAGAAACGGACGAATTGATTTTCACGCTTTCGGACTTTGCTCCCTGCATGACCGTCACCGTAACGCCGACGGTATCCTGCACCGCGTCCTCGGCCTCCAGCGCAAATCGGATCTGATACCCTCTTTCGGGGTCGGAAATGCTCCCGCCCACCTGGCCGCTGGTCTGCCCCTGCATAAGCTGCAGAGATTCCACGGTACCCGTCTGCGGCGCACAGAAGACGCCCTCCTGCTCGTCCAATTTTTTCAGCGTCTCCACGCTACTTTCCATTTCCCGGATCTGTTCCGCCAGAACCGTGGCACTGGCCGCATTGGCGGCGGCTGTTTCACTGGCGGCTTCCACGCTTTTCTCGTAGGCGTGCCGGGCGTCGTTTCGGGCCTGCTCCGCCTGTTCGGCGGCCTGCGCAGCCGTGCGAGCCGCTTCTTCCCGTTGGCTTTGGACGCTTTCCAGCGCTGCGTCCGCCTCGTTGAGCCGGGCTTCCGCTTCGGCCAGTGCCTCCCGGTTTTGCGTTTCCTCTGCCGTAAGCTGCGTCAGCTCCGCTTCGATCCGGCTGATGATTTCCTCGTCCGGCGATTCTTCCTGCTGCAGCAACTCCCGCTGTGCCTGCTTCTCTGCGATCTCGCGGGCATATTGGGCGGCCTTTTCCTGCCGTTCGTTCAGTTCGCGCTGCAGGGCATCCCGCTCGCTGCCGGCGTTCGCTTCTTTCTCCGCCCAGGCTGCCGCGCTGTTCTCCGCTGCCTGGTAGGCGGCCTGCAGGGCCTGCTGGGCTTTTTCCAGATCATAGCTGTCCGCCGCCACCGGTTTGGTAAGCCGGGCATATTCCGTCTGTTTCTGCGCAAGTTCTGCCTGAAGGCTCCGCAGCTTCTGTTCCACATCCTCCCGGCGGAGGGCCGCTATTTTGTCTCCTTCCTGTACAGCCTCCCCCTCCGAGACAAAAACCGCCTCCACCAGCAGCCCTTCGGGCAGATAGAACAGGCTGCCCGCCGCCCACTGAATGGTTCCTGTCGCCGTTAGGCTCTGGGTGATGGTATTGGGCGCCGGCGTGGAGAGCTGCACCTCTGGCAGCAGCGCGCCGGATGTTCCGCGGGCAAGCAGCGTAAAAGCCAGCATCCACAAAAAGAAAAGCGCGATCTGCCGGGGGCGAATCGAAAACCTGTTTTCCTCCGGCGATACGGCCTGCGGCTGCGCCGGTTCCTGACGAACGGCAGAATCCCTGACGATTTTCACAGAAAATGTCTCCTTCCTTATGCCTTGATGCCTCCGGCCTGGATGCCCAGTTCCAGATAGGTTTGCCCATACAGGAACACCAGCATCGCCGGAATCAGCGAGAGCAGGCTGGCCGCCATGGCGATCCCCAGGTTGTCTGTCACAATATCGTTCATATACATGGAAAGCGGCCAGTTGGATTGGGATTTCAGAAAGAGCAGCGGCTGCTCCACCGCGTTCCACCCTTCGATAAAATTCAGCACCAAGGCGGCAAAGATTCCGGCATATCCCAGCGGAACGCCGATCTTCCAAAAGATCTGCCAGGCCGTTGCGCCGTCCAGCTTGGCCGCCTCGAGGAGTTCATTGGGAACATCCTGAAAGCTGCGGGTCATGATAAAAACCGGGAACGCCGAAAACACCCCTGGCAGGATGACGGACAGCGGCGTATCGTAGATTCCAAGGCGTGTGGCGATCAGGTAGTTGGGTACCATCAGTACCTGAAAGGGCAGCACCATCAGCGCAATGTACCCGAGCAGCAGGAAACGCCTGCCCGCAAAGCGCAGCTTGGCAAACGCCCACGATGCGGGGGCGGCGACCACCAGCTGACCGGCGATCTGTGCAAAGGCCAGCAGGCAGGTGTTCCAGAAGACCGAAAAAAACTGCGGGGTGTCCAGCAGCAGCTCCGCCAGCGGTTGGAGCGTCGGCCAGGAAGGCAGGATCGTCCACACCGCATACCCGCCGTCTGCTGTGTCCAACAGGGCCGGCCCCAGGGCGGCTGTCAATTCGTCCGACGCCATCAGCGCACCGCCGACGGTAAACCACAGCGGCCAAAGGACGGTGAAGGCCAGCAGGCCAAGGATCAGCACCGGCAAAAGAGGCTCCTTTTTTCTCATTCCTGCCCACCACCCCAAAAGTGATACAGTAGATACACGACGCAGCCAAGCCCCAGCGCCAGCAGCACGGCGGCGGCAGACAGCTTGCCGATGTCCAGCGACAGGAACCAGTTGTTGAAGAGGTGCTGCAGCAGATATATGCTTTCCTGCGGGTAGTTGCCTGCCACCAAGTAGGCCTCCCGAAAGACCTTAAAGGAGTTGACCAGGCTCAGTATGGTGGTCAGCACCACCGTTGGCAGCAGATTGGGCAGCGTGATAAAGACAAAGGTCTGAAAAGGGGTGGCTCCATCCACCGCTGCCGCTTCATACAAGGGCCGGGGGATGGTCTCCAGACCCGCCAGCCACAGCAGCATATCGTACCCGTTGTTTCGCCAAAGGTAGGTGAAAATCAGCACCCAAAAGGCCGCGCTGCTGCCCATAAAGTCCACGGGCCGGCACCCCAGCCCCACCAGCAGGCCGTTGACCAGCCCCTTGCCGGAGAAAAGCGCCCTCCATAACACAACGATGCTGGCAACAGGGATCGCATAGGGGAGCAGGAGGACGCTTTTGAAAAAGACCGCCCGCCGTTTTGCCGCGCCAAGCAGCACCGCACAGAGCAGGCTGACGGCCAGCAGCGCCGGGATGCAGATGCAGAGAAAGCGGCAGGTGTTGCGGACAGCCAGACGGAACGCAGTATTTTGAAAGAGCGCCCGGTAGTTCCCCCACCCGACGGCCCGGCTGCGCAGCGGGTCCATAAAGCTGGCCCGAACCGTTTCGGCCAGTGGGAACAGATAGAACAGGCACAGCCCCAACAGGCTGGGCAGCAGAAAAGGCAGTGCCTGCCAGCTCTCCCTCCGGCGCAGGCCAGTGACCTTTGGCCGTTTCATCGCCTTCACCTCCTTGCCTACACTGTAGCACAGGGAACCTGAAAAAAACCTGAATACCTTTCTGCCAAAACAGCTTTTAGGTCTCATCCAATTGCGCCAAATGGTCGATTGGTTCGATCTGCGCTTTGATTAATTCTGAATAATACTTCCCAGCTTTCTGCAGTTCCTGATGGGAACCGGATTCGACTAATTCGCCATCTTTTAATACCAGAATGAAATCCGCCAATCGAAGGCTGGAGTATCGATGTGTTATAAAAATGGTAATAGACATTTTTGTTTTCAAGTTAAGCCGCTTAATAATGTGCTGCTCTGAAATAGCATCTAACGCCGAAAAAGGTTCATCAAACAGGTACACATCACTTTGCTTAAAAAGGCACCGGGCAATTGCAATTTTTTGCCATTGTCCTTGTGAGAGTTCTGTTCCCCCATTCCACCCCTTTTGGAGTTGGGTTTGTAAGCGGTGTGGTAACCCATCGATCACTTCTGCTGCCCCGGCATCATCAATCACTTTTGAAAGACGGTGAAGATCGTTGGCATTTTCCAAATCACTGATCGTTATATTTTCTTCCGCAGTAAACGGATACTTAATAAAATCTTGAAATATTGCTGATATCCTTTTTCGCAAACCGGCTGTATCAATCTCTTCGATATCTTGTCCGTTGATCAATATGGTTCCTAGTGTTGGCTTATATAACTTCATTAACAGTTTTAGCAGGGTTGTCTTTCCACTGCCGTTTAGGCCGATAAGGGCATAAGTGTGCCGGTCATCCAGGACGAAGCTTACATTCTTCAAGGCATATACATTGGTAGCAGGGTAGGAAAAGTAAACGTGCCGAAATTCTATCGTGCGAATTGGTTCCGTCAATGGCGTTCCGCAGTTTTCGTCTTCCGTCTGCATATCAAATAAATCAAACAGTGATTCCAAATAAAGTGCCTGCTCATAGAAAGTATTCAATTGGGTGCAAAACGAGAAAATGGCGCTTTGTATTTGATCCAAGGAGCTTGTGTACAAGTTGATCGTACCAAGCGTAGCCCGTTGCTTAATCCCCAAAATAATGATCCAAAGCTTAAGCAGCAAAATCACGAAATCATTGGCGGCTTTTTGGGCCGTATCAATTTTGCAAAATTTTTTGCGGTTCATCTGATCTTCACGAAAAAAATCTGTTTGCTGATTCAAAATGCGGCTTTTCAAATACGATAGAGAGCCAAAAAGTTTTAATTCTTTTATATTGTCATTGCGCAGCATGAGATCGCGGAGAACATCGGAATAGCGTTGTTTTTCTACCCGTCCGACCGATATCTTATACCAAAAACTGCTCACATACTTATTGACGAAAAAAAGAGGAATGCTGGCCACCACACTGGCAATTACAATAATGCCATTAAATGAAACAAGTACGCATACCACGCTCGCAAAAGAAATTAAGCATTGCACGATCGAGAAAAAGGTGTTGATTAAGTTTGTACAACGGATCGACGTTTGTTCTGAAGTGAAGCGGATTCGATTATAAGTTGTTTCATTATCATACTGACTCATCGGCAAGTGAACACATTTTTCTAACACCTGTGCGTTCACCAATAAAGATATCCGACCACTCACATCACTTTTTAGTAAGATACTGAGGTTATTCACAACAGACAGCATCATGTTTGTTAAGAAAAGGGAAAACAAAAGCCAGATGATTTCCATTTCAAACGCCTGCTGGCCACACGCTCTTGCCAGGCTATCCAGAAAAGCTCTGGACAGTATCAGGGTTAGAAAAGGGCATACGCCCGCTATTGTGCTAAGGATCCCTAAAAAAGCAATCCCCCCTGGAGCTGCATGAAAAAGTATTTTTAGAGTTCTAAATGTGATGGAAAGCGTCTCTTTAATAGATAACGTACTTTTTTCCATGGATACATTCCTCGATCATTTTTCTGACACCAGAAGGAGGGAAAGCCGGATAGCTTTCCCTCCTTCCGTTGATTGGACGCGATGTAATGATGAATTACGAAACCGCGTTGTGGGCGCCATCGTAGTTGATGGACAGGTTGTACTCGATCGTGGTGTTGCAGGTGCAAGCGCAACCACCGCCAGAATCGCGCTGGCCAGTCCAAACGCTATTGAAGCTGGGCGCAGTCGGGGTAGTTTGCGTGCAAGTGCAGCCGCAGCTGCTCGCCGCATTAACTGCAGTACGACCAAAGATGGGATCTACGACGCTCATAATAGCTCCTCCTCTCTCTTAGAATCTATACAAACAGGCAAAATGCCTATTGTACCGCAGTTACTCAATCACTGCATCTTTTAAGCAGTTGAGCGCTTCTGGATTTTCTTCCATCAGTTCATGGTAGAGAGCCAGATTATTTAGTGCAACTGACCTTGAAGCGCGGCATGCCTCGTTTTTCAGCCCCATATCCAACCCGTTTTCATTGCAAACGCCTGCATAGCATACCCTGCACAGATTGTAAGCCCAACACTTATCGCAGATGTCTTTTGACTGCGCCGCAAATTCCTCAACATACTTTTTCACGATCAGTTCTCGATCAACACCTTCGTCCACATTACCAATCGAAGGGCTGGAGCCGATCCGTTCGCAGGCTTTATATTCTCCGGTTGCCGTGACATACAGTCTTTTCTTTCCTGGCACGCAGCATCCATTTAATCCCCGGCGCAGTGTAGGTTCATCAACGATAATGCGATTGTTGATTTTAACCAAGTCGTCAAAGATCGAATGGTAATATATGTTTCTGGCTTTGTAGGCGTCAAGCCCGTCGGTTTCTGCCTTGCGCTGTTGCCATATCATAAGGGGGTTGCACATACCATGAAGAGCATACTTGGGATTGCCGGTGATTTTGTCGTAATACTCATCCAAGCCAGGACAAGTTCCATACGATGGATAAGTAATATTTACATGGCAGGTTGCCGGAAGCCAGTCCAGCGATTCGAAGTATGCATTTACCTGCTCCAACTTTTCAAATCCAAATGGAGGCGTCAACACAGCGTTTATATTAACCGGCATGTGGGAACCTGCGTAGGCATCCGCCAAAATTCGAAGACCGCCAATGCTGTCTTCAAACGTGGGGGCATCATTTGCGTACACACGATATGCGTCGTGGACAGTGCGTGGGCCGTCGATACTGGCCATAATATATAAGTTCGGAACTTGAGCCAGATAGGTGGCGATTTCGCGTGTCATGAGCGACATATTGGAAGTAAAGCTATAAACAATCTCTTTGTTCCCTCTCTTGGCCTGAGACCTCTCAATCACAGCTTTCATCAGCTTAAAGTTGAGCAACGGCTCGCCGCCGTAGAAAGTAATTGCCAGTTTAGCGCCGCTGTTTTCCAACGCCCAATCAATTGCCTTAAAGGCAATTTCTGTCGGCATCCGCCGATTCCCAAAATCACGGTTCCCTGAGAAATCCTCTGAGTAGACGCAGTATTTGCAGCGGAAATTACATTGCTCCGTCACTTCAAGAATGATTTGTTCAACTTTCTGCTCCGTATCGGTTACACCCGCCGCAATTTCTTGTCCCATGCTCAAAAGCGGCGGTCGCTGGAACAAGCGCTCTGCGTCAATTGTCTGTAGGAGGTTTTTCACTGCATTAGGATCGACTTTTGTCAGTGATATCAAAAATGTTTCGGCGCTCAACGCGGGGTCAAACAATACGCGGAAAATGTAGCTGGTATCATCGTCCAACACAATTACCTTTCCGGTGCCTGTATCATAGTAGTAGTTGTTTCTCTTGGTGGAAAACAGTACTCCTTCACGCAGAGCAGACTGCGTAGTTTTCATATCATAAAGTCGCTGCAATACCGGTCGAAGAGAAAGAGGAACCATTTCTAATTCTACTATCTGCATATTGGCGATTCACATCCTATTCCGTAAATTGCCCTTGTTATAGCACGGATTTCATATCAAAGTGCTCATTCGAGCGAAAACGCGCGTTTCTTTCATCGAAAATCGACGATGCCGACGAGTGATTTCTTGTTCGGTATGTACACAAAAAGTGCTGTGAGAAAACCAAAAGGCTCTCACAGCACTTTTTACAATGATGCGACAAACGGTTGTGGATTCTGCCAATATCACGCCTGTGGGATCGTGACCTGCAGCGTAGCGCCGCCGCCCGGCGTATCCCGGATCGTGATGCTGCCGTGATGCAGCGCCACAAGCTTCTGCGCGATGCTCAGGCCCAGACCCAGGCTGGCATCGCCGGTTTGCGGGTCTGCGCGATAAAACTTTTGGAAAGCCCGTTCCTTATCCGCAATGCCCGGCCCCGTATCGGCCACCGACAGGCAGACCGTTCGCCCCGCCGCCACGGCGGAAAGTTCGATCTGCGTACCGCTGGGGGTGTGCTGAACGGCGTTGGACAACAGAATGGCCATCACCTGCTTCAGCGCGTCCTCGTCTGCCCGAATGGGCGGCAGCGCGCCGTCCGGCAGGCGGAGGGTCAGCCGGTCACCGGCCTTTGCCGCCACCGGCTGCCATGTCTCGTAAACTTCCCAGAGAAAGGCCTCGGTGTCCAGCTTTGCCGGCATGATCTGACGGGCAGCGGTCTCCAGACGGGAAAGGGATAGAAGCTCCTGCACCAGCTGCGCCATCCGGTGCGCTTCTGACAGAATGTTGGCGCGGTATTTTGCCTCCTCGCCGCCGGAAGGCAGCAGTTCGGCGCTGGTGATGATCACTGCCAGCGGGCTTTTCAACTCGTGGCTGGCCGCCGCCAAAAACTCCCGCTCCATCCGCTCGGCCCGCCGGGCGGGCTGCATGGCCCAGCCGGTCAGCGCAAAGGCCAGCGCCCCCAAAGCCAGCACGCCGCCCGCCGCCACCGCTACGTACAACAGTTGCATCCTGCCCCATTCCTGCCGGAAGGTCGCGGCATCCTGAAACAGGTACATCTCGATCCAATTCCCACTGGCCGTGGGGATTGCACAGTATTCCGCAAACCAGAGGGCACTCCCGTCCCGCAGGGTGTATGCCTGCCGGACAACCGTTTTGGCCCACAGGCCGTTCTGCCCATCCACGCTTTGCCGCGCCTCTTCCAGCATTGGTTCGCTGAGAGTGAGCAGCGGTGCGGCATCATCGCCCTGCAGGTAGGGATTCTCGATGGGGGCTCCCTTCTCGAATAAGGCGGGCACCAGGCGGTTTTCCACCGCGCTGCTGTAGATCGCCTTATGGTCGATGGTCTGTGTCTCCAGGATCGGCTGTTCCAGGGCGGAACAGAGGGAGGCGAAGGCCAGCCTATGCTTCTCCTCCAGGGCGTTCTTTCCCTGCCGGGCGGCCACGAAACAGAGGGTAGCCACCACCATGGCGGCAAACAGGATGTTCACCGCTACGATCTTCCACCGCAGAACGTCCAACGGCGCGGCCGGTTCAGCGGCCTTCTTTTTCTTCCACAAGGGCATACCCAACACCTCGAACGGTCCGCAGGCTCATCTTGGAGTGGATCTGGGCCAGCCGCCGGCGGAAAAAGCCGATGTAATTGTCCAGAATGGCCTCCTCCACGTCGGCGTCCGCGCCCCATACGCGGGCAAACAGGGTGGCTCGTGCCAGCGCCTGACCCTTGCTTTTCATAAACAGTTCAATCATAAGGCCCAGCTTTTTGGAGACCGCGATCTCCTCCCGGCCACAGGCCAGCAGCAGCGCCTTGGTGTCGTACACCAGATCCCCGTACCGCAGCACCACCAGCTCCTCGATGGGGGCCTGCCGCCGCAGGTTGGCCCGGACACGGGCCAACAGCTCCCGGCTGTCAAAGGGTTTACCCAGATAGTCGTCGGCGCCGGCATCCAAGCAGGTCACCTTGTTTTCCACGGCGGTCAGCGCCGTCAGCATCACCACCGGCGTCATGATCCCCTTGCGGCGGCTTTCCCGCAGGATGTCCGGCCCGCTTTCGCCGGGGAGCATCCAGTCCACCAGCGCCAGGTCGTAGGCGTTCTGCTGCAGATAGTAAGCGCCTTCCTCCCCGTCGGTGCAGGCTTTCACCGTGTAGCCCTCTTTTTCAAGGATTTCGCACAGCATCCGGTTCAGTTTCCGGTCATCTTCGATCACTAGCAAGTTCATGTATTCTACCTCCCGGGGCATATCTCGCAGGCCGTATCAAAAGCGGCAGATTATTTAATTTATAGCACAAATTCTCCCGGAGCGCAACCAAGGCCGGAAAGAGCCGCAGGCGCATTCAGGATTTTTTCAGGTTTTGTGTGGTACAGTGGTATTACCAAAATTGCCAGGGCAGCGGCCGCCTACGCCGCCGCCCCGTCAGGAGGAATTTGTATGAACCGAATTCGATCACGGCTTGCGCCGCTGGCCGCCCTCATGGCTTTGCTGCTGGCGCTGGCAGGGTGTTCCGCCGCTCCTTCAACCGAGGAGCCGGGAACGGCCTCCCAAACGAAGTACGCCACGGGAAAATACACCCAGACGGAGGTCACCCCCGCGGTGGACAGCGGCTTCGCTCCCGCCAAGCTACAGATGCTGGACGGCGTTCCCACGTTATCGCTGTATAATGACGCCCAAAACACCGCAGCGGCGTTTTCCTGGACGGGGGATGGCTGGGAAACCATCGATCCCTCCACCGTACAAGCCTTTCTGGACGGGCTGGACAAAACGCAGGTGGAAACGCTGACCGCCTGTTACGGCGGCAGCGGCCGGTGGTGGGTGGCCGCCGCCGAGACCGGCGGCGCGTTGACGCTCTACCGCGTCGATTCGCAGGGAAGCGTCCGCACAGTGTTGACGGATACGCCGCCTGCCGGCGGCACCGCGCCCTACATCACCGACTTTGCCGCCGCCCCGGGGTATGCGGTCGTCTGCCTGGCGGACGGCGCAGGAAGCTGTGTTCTGCAGATTGTGGACGGGCAGAGCGGGGATATTTCCGCCACGATCCGTCCCAGCGTTGTGGATTATACCTTTGCGGTATCGGGCAACCGGCTGTATCTGCGCAACCGGAATGCCGGAACGATGGATGTCTATGCGCTTCCTTCCGGTGAAAAGGCCGATTCCTTTGCGATTGTTCCTGAGGCACAGGAGGTGGCCGCCTATGCGGTGGACGGCGAGAACCAGCAGATCGTTTTCCTCACCATGGACGGAGTTTTTCAGGCGGGCTTTGGTTCCTCGGTCAAGCAGGCCATGGTGCAGGAAAAAGGCTTTGTCTACGCCGCACCGCAGACCACCGACTATGAGATTCTCCCGCTGGGGGATGCCGCCTTCCTGGTGTCCTGCCTGCAGAACGGCGCGCCGCTGACTGTCCTGATCCGGTTGGACGCCACCCTGCCCACACAGGCAGCGCAAAGCCTGTATATTTGGGCGCTGGAGGACAGCGATGTCATCCGCAGCGCCGCCGCGGTCTTTGCCAACCAGTACCCGGATTGTGACGTTCAGTTGGAATTTGGCCGCGATGCCACCAGCCAGGCCCTTTCCGACGAGGATATCATCAAGAATCTAAACACCCGTCTGCTGGCCGGTGAAGCGCCCGACGTGCTTTTTCTGGACGGCCTGCCCATCCGTTCGCTGATGGAGAAAGGTGTGCTGGCGTCGCTGGATGGTGTTGTTTCGATGGACGGATACTATGAAAACATCCTGACCGCCTACTCGCTGGACGGCAGGCCCTACGCCTATCCGTCGGTGTTCCGCGTGCCGGTTTTTGTAAGCGGCAGCAGCGAGATCAACGTGGATGACTACACCTCGCTGGCGTCGCTGGCCGCGCTCTATCAGGAGCAAAGCCTGATTTTTAACACCTCCTACGAGGATATTTTTGATTCCTTCTATATTGCCTCCAGCGCCGGGCTCTTCCCGGAGGAGAAGCGCATTGACGAGGACGCGCTGCGCGCATTCCTGCAATCCACCAGAGAGATGATCGATGCCCAGCAGATCACCGCCCAAACCAACGAGTATGTGATGGCCAGCGGCAACGGACAGAGCGTGGCCCAGTCGGAGTTTGCCATGAGCCTGATCAAGGTGGCCGAGGGGAGTTACCCCTGCGGTACCGGCGTTGTAAGCAGCCGTTCCGACGCGCTGAAGCTGTTTTGGAGCTACCCCGCCGTTGCCATCCGGCCGCTGCCCGGCAGCGGCTTTGAGGCCAAAGAGATCGTTTCCATCCCGGCTAACGCCGCCAACCCCACACTGGCAAAAGCTTTTGTCCAAATCATGCTGACAGACCCCGTTGTGCAGTTGAATTCCCTCTACAAGGGCTTCTCGGTACAGCGGGATGTGGAAAACGCCTATCTGGCGCAGACCATCGCGGACGGGGAGCAGACCTACGCCGCCGACCCGCTGACCTGCGATTGGGATTCCCTGATCGAAGAGCTGGGCGCGCCGTCCGTCAGCTCTGCCACGATTTATGATGTAACGCATGAGGCTGCGTTTGACTACTACGGCAACGAGATCGACCTGGACACCGCCGTCCAGCGCATCGAGGAAAACCTGGGACTCTATTTTTCCGAGCAGCAATAAGCAAAGCAGTAGCAGCATCGCCGAATCATTCTACTTGGCATTATAGCGGCGTTGTGTGGATGCTTTTCAAATGGCGATTTTCAAAGTCTTACTGCTATAATTTAATTTCTTTTTTCTTACGTTTACAAACCGTCCGCTGTTTTCTCCTTACCCTTCGGGGTGATAGAAGAAAATGGCCCCGGAAATTTATCAAGGCATTGTTGCATACCAATCCGGTGATTCAACCGCAGCATGGACACTCGTTCAAAAATTCACATGTTTTTCTTTACAATTTACATTCCGAAATACCTCATTGCGTCTGTCCTGCTTCCGTTTACATGTACCTCTAAGTGCAAATGGCTGCCTGTGGCTCGCCCAGTGTGGCCGACATAACCGATGACCTGCCCGGCCTGCACTTGTTGGTCGGTGGTGACACAAATGCTGGAGCAGTGTGCATATAGTGTTTCCAGTCCGCCGCCGTGGTCGATTTGGATGTAGTAGCCGTAACTGCCGCCCCAGCTGTCAAGACTGTTGGCAACAGTGACGGTGCCATCTGCGGCGGCAAGGATGGGTGTGCCCTCGGCACAGGCAATGTCGGTGCCAGTGTGGGAACTGACCTCTCCAGTGATTGGGTCTACACGGTGACCGAACTGCGAGGTAATCGTACCCGCAACCGGCAGCGGCCATTGCAGCGTGCCAGTTGGGGCGCGTGTACCATCAGGAGACATGACTTCTCCCCCGCCCTGCTCAAAGCCGCCGAGCAATTCTGCCCACAGTTCCTCATACTGTGGGTCTTGCAGGAGTTGCAGATAGGTGTTCTGGCGGGTGGTGAAATGATAATCTGCCGCCATCTCATCGGGTGTTTTGTGGGTCAGTTCGATTACGAGGACGGTTTCGGTTATCTCTGTTGTGGTCGATTTTCCGTTCTTGTCCGTCGTTTCTATAACGGCGGTTTCCGCACGGGTAGAGTAGTCCACCGAGTTCATTGCCCACATAATTTCCCGCAGCTTGTCCACCTGTTCTTCCGTCAGTGCCGCAACGGGTGCGCCTTGTTCGCTGCCCGCCACATACGAAGAAAAGACCGCCAGGACATCCTGCCAGCGGATGTAGTATACATCATCGTTGGCGGTAATGTCTTGGCGGTCGTGCTGTACGGTATCGGAGATTTCTTCCAGTCTGTCGCGGTATTCTGCCGTCAGGGTTTCTACGGCTTCGCGCACCGTGACGGACGCTGCGTTGGGGGCATCGGCGGCAAAGAAAATGCCGTAAGGCGAACCGGATACAAACGCCACAAGGCAGATGACGATAACAATGCCCAGTGCCGCACCTGCGCCCGCTGCAAGAATCGTTATAAGGCTGTGCAAGCTGGCTAGAAAATGACGGATAACCGAGCGCACCGCCACAGCCGTTCTGCCTGTACCAGCCGCAGCCTTTTGCGCGGCAAGCCGTATTTTTTGTGCATGGGTCTGCATCCGCGCTTGGGTCGTCACACTGTGCGCGGTTTCATTTGCGGCGGTGCGTGTCTGGCGCTGACTTTGGGTCACACCGCGAATATCGCGCGGCGCGCTTTTGGCGGTGACGGCTTTTTCTTTTGCCCGCTGTCGGGGCAAATCCGCCCCACAACGCGGACGTTGCTCTGCATCGGGCAGTGTGCCGTACTCAGCTTGTTTCGGGCTGACACCGCGTTCACCTGCAGCGTGGGCGCGGGCAGCAGCCTCTTTTTGGCGGTGCTGTCGGGCTTGGGTTTCTGCCAATTTCCGCCCCTGTCGCCACACAAAAGATGCCGACTGTTCCGCCGCCGAACCTGCAAGGGCTGTCGATTCCTGTTGTCGGGGGTCGGTGTCATTTTCCCGCGCGGCGGTGAGGGATTGTTCTTTCGTTTTAATCCACGCCGCTTTTAGGGCAGCCTTCGGTATCGTCCCCACCGCACTTTTTAGGGTGCGGTCGCGGGGCTTTTGTTTGTTTTCTTTTGGCGTTCTCATACTCTCACCTCGGTTCGGTTATACGCTTTGCCACAACGACCACCCTGCTGTTTTTGCCGGAATCGTCGCAGGTGGACAGTGTGATCAGCTTGTCACCATAAGCAGCCGTCACGCCGGTTTCGTACAGGGCGGCGTTCTTACAGGCGTCCACATAGGCGGCAAATTCCTGCGGTGTTTCGGCATTGGCAAATTGATAATAGGCAAACAGGTCCTCCGCTTCGCCCCGAAATACAGCCATCACGGTATATTCTGCCTGCGCCGTCAGGGTATCAAATTGGATAATTCTGTGCTGCTGCCAAAAGGATTCGCGCTTGTATTGCAGTAAATCCGAGAACATGGTGCCGTCCTTCATGCTGTGTCCGTACACAAGGATGTTGTCGGATGGCGTTTGCAGGTCGCAGTTTGTCTGCACATACGGGCAGCCGTGCTGGGAGTCAGCTTTTTCAAAGTTGTGCTTTAGGTAAAAGTCGGGGTCATGCTTTGACTGCATGACCGGGTAGTTGATGTTGGTTCCGTCAATCTGTATCCACCCGGCAAGGTCGCTGTTTTGCGTGTACAGCGTCTGATACTGCGGCAAAAAATTATTCCCCGTTGACACGGCGTCACCGGGGAAATTCTCTGTCAGCGCGGCAAGCTGCCGATACATTCGACTTTGCGTACAGGAGACGGCGGCATAGCGGGCAATGCCAGCGGTACTTGCAAGAAAAACAGTGGCAAGGGGTAAAATGAGGAAGCGGTAGAATTTCAACATAGAGTGTCCTTTCTCGGAATCGGTTTGCAAAGGAAAAACGGACGATGTATAATACAGATATGTTCAAGGACTGCGGGGTGTTATGATGAATTTGTATCTCAGTGCGGCGGAATACGATTACCACACGCTGCTCAAGGTAGCTGAGATGGCAGGACTTGCGGGAATCATCGGTTTTCATGAGACCGGGGACGGCTATCTGGTGACCTTCCCGCAGGGGGAAAATGTTCAGGCTCTGATAGATGACTATAAGGGACGGCTGCGGGATTTGGAAAACAATATTTGGCAGCATTAAAACAGGTCTATAAATTTGAAAAATGAAAGGGGCGAACAAACTCCGTAATGAAAAAATATCCATGTCCTTGTTGTGGATTTCTTACCTACAATGTCCCGGCAGATGAAGATTGTGGGTATATTTGTCCCGTTTGCTTTTGGGAGAATGACCCGTTCATCACTTCTGATAACGAGCCAAGCGACTCCAATCATGGAATAACACTAAAAGAAGCAAAATCCAATTTCTTGCAATTCGGTGCTTGTGTAAAAGAAATGCTACGCTATGTTCGACCACCGAGAGATGACGAAAAGGAAATATCATAGCGTCGAATTCAAGTTTGTAGCACCCCTTCGGACCGCTGCGGCGGTCCTCTATTTTTGTATTGCATGGCTTTACTCCCTTTTCTCAGACGGGTTGGTCGACATCAGTTTATAGAGCTTTGTATCCTTCGGGAAGGAATTGGTGAATGGAACAATATTGCCCGCGCAGCGAATCAGCCCGCAGCCTGCAGGGACATTGGTGACGTAGCCAAGCTGGTTGTCCGAAATGTTCAGCAGCTTCGCCAGTTCCGCGCGGTCGGTGGCGCTCTGGTTCAGCATCACCAAAAATTCCGAGTTTGCCAGCATCAGGCGGGCGGTGTCGGAGCGCAGCAGTTCGTCCACATTCTGCGTCAGCCCGGTCACAAGTCCGTTGTACTTGCGGATGCGCTTCCACAGCTTGTAGAAGAAATTGGCGCTGTACTCGTAGCGGAACAAAAATACCGATAGGTCAGACTCTTTCGAGCCTTTCGCCCCGGTCCACACCGTGCAAGCAGCTTTCACTGCACACGGCGTTCCATGGGATAAGTTTTTCATTGTTAATGCAGTCACTTTCAAAGTAAGGATTATATATTTTTTTTATAACGTAATAGCGGGAAGATTGGCACTTGCACGCCAGCGGTTGATTTTATCAAGACATGGTTTCTTATAACAACCTGTTTTTCGCAAGTAAAATTGAATACTTTCCGGAGTAGTAGCATGGATAAGCCTGTGTACATCCACATGAACTATACGCAAATTTGAATACTGGTCTGTTCCACCTAGATGTCGCGGCAGAAAGTGATGACAGTGAACTTCATTCACAGATAACAATTTCCCTGTGATTTCGCACTTTCCTTTGGATGCCACAAACCTTGCCAGTCTGTTATCGCAGTATTCCACACTTTGTAAGGGTGACATACGGTTCCCAAGTTCAAATAACACATCTGCATACCCTTCTTTACAGAGCATATCATGTATTTTGCGTCTGCCTTCGGGAGTATATTGATTGATAGATGGTCTATGGCACATAGGACTTTTATGTTTGCAGTATGCTATGGGAGCAATGATAAAACCGTTTATGTATCGAACCTGTTTCGACTTTCCGTATTTGCGGAATATATACGCATCGGTTCCACCTTTTATCTTCGTCGGCTTTTCCCTTACAAGTGAATTTTTCCCCGCACAGCGGCATTTCATGGTTTTGTCAATGCTGATAAACATACGGTGCATATCCTCATTTACCATTGTTGCCATGCTATAATATTCATGTATCCCTACAACGGCTTGGTTGTAGCGGTTCACAAAAATATGTTGGACTGATGGGTTGCCATAATCGTGACAAGCTTGCACCATGAGAGATTTTAGCGCTTTCTGCTGATTCTTTATTGCTTTATCTGTCATGTGCGATTTTATAGCCCACTTCTGCCCTTTGGGGATAAGTTTAAATTTGACACCTAGAAATTCACTGTAAGATTCCTCTAAATTTGTGATTTTTGATTTTTCCGGCGAGGTTTCAAGATGAAGCCGTTCCAAAAGCCAGCGCTCTACTGCAATTTTCAACCGTTTAGCCGCGTTGTAATTTCGGCAAAACACCTTGAAATCGTCTGCGTATCGCACTATGTACACATGCTTCAGATTGCACCGTTGGAGTTTCGTATTTCCACCCGGACGGTAGAGCATCCCATCAGGCCCGGTACGCCATATTTCACTTGGAGATGGGTTGTGGATTGGTATGCCAGCCCATTGGCTATGTATCCACCAATCAAGTTCATTGAGTACGATGTTCGCAAGCAATGGGCTGAGAACACCGCCTTGAGGCGTACCCTCCTGCGGAATAGTTCTCTTTCCGTTTTCCTCGACAGGTGCTTTCAACATTCTGCTTATGACGCACAGCAGACTTTTGTCGCGTATTCCCAGACTCCAAAGCTGTTTTAACAGCTTTCCGTGATTGACATGGTCAAAGAATCCTTTGATATCCACATCCACCACATAATGATATCCGTTTACTTGTGCCAATTTATAGCACATAGCAACTGCCTGCTTACAGCTTCGGTTCGGGCGAAATCCATAGCTATACCTGTGAAACTTCGACTCACAGACTGGTTCTAAAACCTGCAAGATGCTCTGTTGTACTAATCTATCCAGTACAGTCGGAATCCCTAATGGGCGCAATTTCCCGTTTGATTTAGGAATGTATACACGCCTAACAGCCTTGGGCTGATAGTTGAGCAGCTTTTCCTGCACTTTTCTTATTAGTTCAACATCTTCAAGTTTTGCATAGTCAGCAAAGGTTTTTCCATCTACACCGGGAGTATTACTTCCTTTGTTATTTTTCAGATTGCGATATGCCAGTCGGATATTTTGTGGACTGGCAATTATCGGCATAAGATGGTAGAATTTCTTTTTCATCATTCCTTGCCGATATAATTCGTCTTGAATTTCTACCATATTGTAGTATTCGGCGTACCGAATACCTTTCCGCTTTCTGATATCCTTTCTTCGCATAGTCAACACCACCTTTGTTGGTTGGTTTCTCTTAGTCATACTCGAACCTATGAATGTTGACTACATTATTTTATTGCACTTACTTTTGTGCCGCTGCTAGTTGCGGCACTCCCACTAGAGGCTGTTGCTCCATTTCCATTACAGAAATTTCATCGCTCGTGCCTCCGCTTTCACAACAATAAAGGCAGCTTATGTATTTGTCTGCCAACGGGTCTTAGCAGTCGCCACTGCTCACCGTTTGCTGCTTCCGACGTTCCAATAGAATGCGATACTGTACTTAGGTGCTTCCTTTGAGCCTGCTGATTTATACTGCCTTTAACAGTATTCCGACTTTCATTTCTACCCAACTACTTTTCGGTAATCAGCGTCCTGTTAGGACATACGCTTTTCAACGCATTCGAATTTTAGACCCTTTAAATCGTTAGTTCGTCCCCCTTGCGGGATTCTCACCATATACAGCCCACTACATAATCTTCGACAGCCTGTACCTCTACAAACATTTCCACAGCTAAAACTGTTTGGGTCGAATTTTTGCTCTCCAGCCTAGCTTTCCGACATTTTCACATGGCGCTGCTACTCATGCCGTAGGCAGTTTATGTGCGCCCCTTTGTGGTGTTAGCCACTCATTTGAGCAACATTCTATTAGTTGTATCAATAAATCTCATTGACCCTGTGACCTATTAAGTCACAGAACGTCTCGCCCTATAAAACTCATCGCAGAAAATCCACGTTCTGCGCCCCTTTTTCCAGTTCTGAATCACGCGGTTATAAATGGCGTCCAGCGTCACCAGCATACCCAGCGGCATAAGCTGTTCACCCAGTTCGCGGATGTCGTAGGCAATGATTCGCGCCTGCGTGTCCACGTTTGTATGCCGGGCAAAGGTGTTCAGTGTGCCGGTAATGAACAATTCGGACGACAGCGCCAGCCCCTGCGCTTCGGGTTCCGGCTGCATTTGGAGCAGACGGTAAAAGTCCTGTAGCGTGGGCGGTGTGCCTTTATAGCCGTTGCGAATGTAGGGCAGGTACACCTGTTCAGTGCAACGACCGAGGATGGACTTTTCTTTCGCCGTCACCATGCCGTCACCGATGAGCTGCTCGAACAGCGACAGCACAAACTCCGACTTGCTGACGATGGGATTGCGCTCATCACCGTAGGCGCGGTCCATGTCCAGCGCGTTGATGTGGGTGTCAGACGTAGCCGAAATGCGGATGACCTCGCCGCCGAGGGCTTCGGTCAGATAGCCGAACTCACTTTCCGGGTCGAGGATGAGGATGTCATCCTCGGTGGAGAGTGCGATCTGCACGATTTCTTCCTTGGCGCTCATGCTCTTGCCGGAGCCGGACACACCTAAACGGAAACTGTTGCCGTTGAGCAGCAAGCGGCGGTCCGCCACGATCATGTTCTTGCTGACGGCGTTCTGCCCATAGTACAGACCGTTCGGCTGCATGATTTCCTGTGCGCGGAACGGAATCAGCACGGCGGTGCTTTCGGTGGTAAGGGTTCGCAGGGCTTGGATTTTCCGCAGCCCGTAAGGCAGCACCGTGTCCAGCCCGTCTTTCTGCTGCCAGCGCAGCGTGGAAAGTTGGCACAGGTGCTTGCGGGCAGTGGAGTACAGCGTTTCCGTGTCACTGGCGAGCTGCTCCTTGCTGTCAGCCAGATGCACCAGCGTCACCAGCCCGAATATCATCCGCTGGTCGCGGGTCGTCAGATCGTCGAGCATTTCTTTGGTTTCCTTGCGCTGGAGTTCCATATCGTAGGGAATCGTCGCAGTAAAATTGTTGTTGGCGTTCTGGCGGCGCTGCCAGTTGGCGACGTTCGTCTCCACGCCCAGCAGGGTGCTTTGCAGCTGGCGGGCAGCTTCGTCCGTTGGCACAGGCAGGATATCGATGGATAACATCAGATCGCGGTCAAGGTCGCAGAGTTCCGACACAAAGCTGTCCTTGATGTAGCTGGCATAGTCCTGCAAATACAGCACCCGACCATAGCGGGCATCCAGTTTGAAATGGTCGGCGGCAAATTCCATGCTGTCGGGGCAGAACCAATCCTTGAAATGCTGCCCGCGCTTGGCGTGTTCGTGGATATTGAACTCCGCCGCAGCCTGTTCCCCGGCCTTGAAAAAGTCGCGGAAAATATGCAGGCGCTCGTTCAGCGTCAGTTCGGTTGCCACCGAGGAAAGCTGCGCCAAGTGTGTTACAAGGTCGGTCCCCACGCGGGCAAAGTAGCTGCGTGCCTCGTCTGCATTGCGTTTCACCACGCTTACGGTCAAGTAGCGTTCTCGCACAATGCTGTTGCTGGTGCCGGTGACCTGTGCGGTCAGCATCTGGTTGAACTCGTGGCGGTATTCGTCCAGACCATCATCCTTGTCTGGCAGCAGGACACTGCGCTCGAACTCTGCCTTGTTGATGCGGCGGTTGTAAATTGTGATTTTTGCCGATGCGCCGGAGTCGAGGGCGTTCAGCAGTTCCGAGTAGTCAAGGAACATGGACGTTTTGTCCTCTTTGCCGGCGATAGCGTAGTTGATGTCGGTAAACGACCATGTTTTGGAATACCGGTTCCCAACCTGGAAAATTCCATCCGCAAAGATGCGGCGGATGGGAATGGTGTCCTGCACACTGCGCGGAATCCGGAACTTTTCGCGTTCCATCTTCTGCGCTTTC
>ENA-UONW01001869-UONW01001869.1-human-gut-metagenome-genome-assembly--contig:-CS52-NODE-1869-length-22977-cov-7.916063_pt1 | contig 22977 bp, 19 predicted proteins | sample MGYA00242463_ERZ724010 | MGnify/ENA metagenome assembly ERZ724010 | reverse complement strand
TATAGATAGGAGGATAGTAGATTGGAGCTTATTCCGCATTCCCTCTTATCATTTATTCAAATTTGCGAAAGGTCTTTTCCCTGAATATTGATGTTTAAACTCTGAAATCAGCATTGATTCAACATCTTCCGGTTCATCTGTTGGTAAAGGTTTCCAGCAAAATAATAGTTCTTCTGCATCGCTTAACTGCCAAATATAACGTCCTCCTTTGTGTCCGACAGGTTTACCTTGTCCAAATTTTAGATATTTCAATATTCTACTTCTTAATGTAGCTTCTTTACCTTCTCCTCCAGCCTTACCGATATAAAGTACAGGTGTATTATAAACCCACTTTTCTTGTAAATTTTTTATAGCCACATTAGGATCTGTTCCTTTAAAATATCCACCACTACCTTTAACTAAAAAGAATGGTTCTTTCGTAATAGTACGTAACACCATATATACTCCTCTTATTGCGGGTATTTGCGAATAATCATTCAATAAACTTTTAACCGAAACAAATCCATAAAATCCTTCATTCGTAAGCGATTCTATTTTCCCAAAATCGATTCTATTAATCCAGTTTGAATCTCTATTTTTATTAATTCCTTGGTTAATAATGGCGTTCTTACTTTTACTCTTGTTAGTAATAATTGTAGATGTTATCTTATCTATAATCTTTATTCTCCCGGTATCAATGAGTTTATCTAAATCTTCAAGAGTACAATCTATTATCCCCCAATCATCCCTTCCGAAGAAACCTATTTTACGCATTCTGTTACGTAATTGTTTCTGATAATTTCTTGAAGCATTTTGACGTTCTGTTATCAATTCTCTTAATTCTACCATTTCAGTAGATGTAAACCTATCTTTTCCTTTCATTATCTTAGCTTTACTAAAGATCTCATACTTAAATTACAAATCCACCTTCCCAAACTCCAAGTATCTTCCCCTGAACCTCTCATAGACCTGCGCATAATGTTCCGGCAGGTATTGTATCATCGTATCCGCAAAATTTTCCAAAGTAACAGCACTCAGCTTATAGGCATACTCCGGTTTCAGGTACTCCGTAACCGACCTGATTTCCTCTTCGGTTGACGGATGATCCTTGGGTGAAAGCACCACTGAATACGAATTCTTCTGTTCTTCTTTTATTCGGTATCGTTCTGTAAGCAAAAGGTTTCTGTAAATCTGTGTCAGTTTTACTTTGCCTCCCATCAGCAGTTCCTCAAAGTCCTCGCTGAACAGACCGGTATCAACGAGCATCTGTTTCTGCTCCTCACAACGGCTGGCCTCGTTCACTCCGAGCACATCCGTGTATTTCGTCTCGATGGCGATGATATGCTTGCCACCCTTGTTGTCCACAAACTTGATATATGCATCCATAGCAGACTTGTCATTCGTATAGTTCTCTATGGGTGTCGGTATAAATTCCAGACCGATTTCCGTCACCTCAAATACCGGGAAGTTCTTGAAAACCGACCTTACGGCAAGCGTAACCTTCGCCGGATCCTGCTTCAACAGCAACATCAGGGGATGGAACAGGTTGAATGCCATCGGCTGGCTCGAAAGCAGGTTGTTGAACAGCCTGAACCCGTCTATTGTCTCAACTGTCTTTTCCTTTTTTTTCTTTTCAACTCTTTCCTTTGCATACTCGAAAGTCTCCTTCATCAGGAAGTTCTTTCCGGACACCTCACCCCCACTGATCATGTTCCCATATTTCCGTTTGGAGTTTCTTGTAGGTCCGAATCCTTCCTCTTCGCCTATTTCCACTCTGTACATGGACTGGAGCAGCCTTGCTTTCCTGGTGAAAGCGTTGTCGCTTTCACACTGGTTGCCGTATATCTCTTTATTTTCCATTAGTATTTCAATACTTTATTTATAAATGCCTCTATTTCATTTACAAGACGTTGAATCATCCCCTTTCTATATTGAGGAGAGATTAATCTGAATGTTCCTTCTTCTGAGAAATCTGGGAAGTAGATTTTTTCATTATCACTCTCGCCAAAGTATTTCCAACATAGCCAAATATCTTCTTGCCTAAATACTTTGTTATCAGCTATAAATGATCTTATTTTTGAGGATATTTCTTTCGATACTTTAATTTTTCCCTCTTTATCATTGCATACTCCCCAATATAGCCAATCTGTAAATTCAGCACTTATCCAAATTGGTACGTTTTCTTTTCTTGCTGTGAGTTCTAAATCTACTTTATGCTTAATGGGCCCACCATAAACCAGATTGGTTATATCTTTTTCTTCGGGCTTGTGTAATATTTCAAAACCTCTAAATTGCAACTCTGTTTCCAGCTCTATATAGAAATCATAGATTGTATGCCATTTTATGTGAATGAAGTTATCTATGAGCAATTTTGCACTCATGAGATTATCTTCATTCATACCTATGTGATTTGTTATCTCTTTTATTTCATCTTCGCTTGTATTATTGTTTGTCATATTCTCAACTATCTTAATATACTGAATAATAGATTCTCTTAATGAAGGCTTGTTATAGCATTCTTTTACTATGGTTCGTAGCCATTCCAATATTTCCACAGAATAGGAAATACACTTCACCTTATCCTGTAGCTTGGGATATTTGCCACTGAGTTTTACACTATCCTCACTCGGTTCATGTCCGTCTAAAGTTAGATAATACACCTCTATCCCATCTTCCGGTATCTTATCCTCCTCAATCAATCTGCCATAATAGTTTTCAAGCTGTCCCTTATCTTCATGATTGGTGTCTTCATGATAGATTTTATTCTCTACCATTACAGCCTTCTTGGTTACTCTATCTATAAAGCAAATATCAATCTCCTTATATTCGCTTCTATTCAGATTGTTAGGATAAACTTCAAGAGACTTCCCATCGTATTTAAATTTACTTTCAAGTTTCTTTATGAATGAGTCAAGAAATACAGTTCCTAACCGATGTGGCCCGCTGGGATCCAACAAAGCTGAAAGAAACCTGGAGTGCAAATACACCTCATCAGATTCCTTTCTAAGGATGGTAAACATATTGAAGTTATCTTCATTCTTTTCTCTTTCCTCAAATTTCTTCCGAACAATATTTATATCTCTCAATAAATACTTGATATTCTTTATCTCCTCCATATTAGTTACTTATCAAAAACAGTGTAATAGCCTCCAACATCATTCATACAGATTTATTACTATTCGCCCTAAAATTAGTTATTATAAATCAAAAACACATTATATAAGAGAGAAAATAACTTTCCTGGATGCTGATTGGCTGATATAACGTGAATCTGATGAATTCAGAATAATGAAAGCTGTGTTTGATGAAAAATCAAGCTTCTTGATATTTTTCTTCCCTTTTTGTTTGCACATCCCGAAACTTTGATTACCTTTGCGGTATAGAAACATCAAGAATCTTGATTTTTCTGACGATTGAACGGTGTCGGGTCCACCAGGGAAACTGATACATGAAACGCCACTCACTGCTGCTTGTGCAGTATTTCAGGCCTGTACTGCCGGGAAGCGGTCTTCTGACCTCGGAGACCCCATGTTCTCCTATTATAAAATAACTCTAATCTCTAAAAGAAACACGTATGAAAACAGTTGTGTTACAAATCAAACAAGACTTGGCCAACTATCTGCAAAAGGCGTTTGCCAAGCACATGCACGACGGAGTACTCTGTCTGCCGGTACAATCTCCTTTCTATCGTTTTGTCAGTGAAAAACTGTATGGTCACTGCCACCGCACGCTGGTGCGGCCGCAGGGAAACCTGACGCTGGGATTCGTTTCGCTGGGGAATTCCAAAAACTCGGCGTGGTATTACCAGCTGGGAAAGGAGGCTACACGCGAACTGGAACGTATGATTGACTACAGAATGCGCAAGGATCTGTACGAACGCATGAAGGAGGGGCGGCGCAAATATGGTGTCACGTACGTGGAGACGGTTAACCGGTTCATGCAGGAGTATGACATCCGGGGCGTGACCGAAGATGCCTTCCTGAGAGGCTATCGGCGCAAGAAAGCCCAGAACAGACTGGGATAATGCGGGGGCGGGACTACTTTCAGACAGAAAAGTCCCGCCCCTTGCGTTTTTATTCACCCCACAAACGGAGCCTTTTGTCCGTTTTTCCTTTGCCGGATATCCTCCCTTCCCTGTTCAGAAGCATTCCTGAGCCGTTTTTCCGCCCTTTGTAACCTGTCCCTCGCCACGTCGTAGAAATGCCTCATCTTTGCAGTGTCAGCAGCTGATAAGACAAAATAAACTGAGTTATTAACAAGCTAAAAAATGGAGGATACGATTATGACAATTCGTTATCACAAAATCAAAAGACGTCTGGTTCCTTCGGACGAAAAATCTGAAATGCGGGTATTCCCGGTAGTGACTTACAAGTATGGAAAGGCAGCCGACCTGAAGGAAGTTGCCAAGAAGATTGCCAAGCAGTCCATCTTGGGCGAAGGTGAAGTGTACAACATGCTGAAGTATTTCTGTCCTTCATTGCAGGAAATCCTGCTGGAAGGGCGTCAGGTGAACATCGACGGGTTTGGATATTTCTCGCTGGCCTTGCAGGGACAGGGTGCGGAAAGCGCGGAGAAATTCACGACCAACGACATCACCGGCTTGCGTATCTGCTTCCGCGCCCACAACGACATCCGAATCCACAACGGGGCAACGACCCGCACGGACGGACTGGACTTCCTGGATGTGGACAAGGTGAACGGAGAGGGAACAACGGGCACGGATGTGACGGAACCCGGCGGCGGGGACGACGGGCAGGATGAAAGCCCGCTGTAACGAAGTACTGAACGAGTGAAACCGGAGGGGAAAGGTACCGCCCCTTCGGTTTCCTTTAAAACGAAAGATTGTTTTACTTGATAAATACGGAAGAATATGGGAACAAAAGATTTTATCCTTGCAGTCGTTTCTGCCATAGGAGGCATGGAAGCCATCAAATGGGCAGTACACACCTGGATGCACCGCAAGACGGAGAAACGGAAACAGGCCGCCGAAGCCTCGGCTGCCGAAATGGAGAATTACCACAAGCAGGTGGACTGGCTTCAGAACCGTTTGCAGGAATGCTATGTGCAGATGGAACAGCTGCACCGGAAACTTCGGGAAAACCAGGTGGAACTGGAGGACTGGATCAGGCGGTTCAATACGCTGGAGGTGGCCTTGCAGGAGGCGGAGAGATGGAGCTGCAACAAGTGGGATTGCCCGGCAAGGCAACGGAACGAACTTTTAAAACCGAACAGTTATGAGAAAAATGGATAGCATCATTATTCACTGCTCCGCAACCAGACAGGGGGCGGACTTCGGAGCGGCCGACATCGCACGATGGCACAGGCAGCGGGGATTCCGGGACATCGGATATCATTATGTAATACGGCTGGACGGAACATTGGAGAAAGGTCGGCCGATAGAGCAGGTCGGAGCACACTGCAAGGGCTGGAATGCTGCGAGTATCGGCATCTGCTATATAGGCGGGCTGGATGCCAACGGAAAACCGGCAGACACACGCACGCCTGAACAGAAAGAGACGCTGAAAAAGCTGGTAAAGGAACTACAGCGGAAGTATGGCATCCGGCAGGTGATGGGGCATCGGGATACATCGCCCGACCGGAACGGGAATGGAGAGATTGAACCGGAGGAATATGTCAAGGCCTGCCCGTGCTTTGACGTCGGGAAGTGGATGAAAGAAAGTTTGCTGGTGCTGGCGGCTGTCTGCCTGCTCGCTGCGTGCGGAAGCCATAAGTCGGTGAGGCATGAACAAAGCCGGGAGAAGGTGGACAGCTCGGCCGGATATGTATCGGACAGCATGCTGGAAAGGCAGGTGAAAGTGGAATGGAGCGGCCGGAAGCTGGACCGGCTGGAACAGACGGTGCTGACTTTCCGGCAAGACAGCCTTACACGGAAACCGGTGTTGGCGGCGGTGGTACATACCCGAAGCCGGTGCACGGAAGAGCAGGTGAAAACGGAACACAGGCGGGAAGAAGGCCGGCAGAAGCAGATGGAACAGCACCGGCTGCAGCAGGAAACCGTTCGGGAAGGGGAAAGGCAGGAAAGCAGGGAACGGCATTCAGTCTGGCTGGAGTGGGGAATAGGGGGTATGGCAGTGCTTTTTCTGCTATTTTTTTGTCGGTTTACACGGAAATAACGTTCTTTGTAGCCGCTATTTAATAAGAAGGAATAATTATGCCTACTCCCGAAATTGCCATCATCGACCCCAACACCCTGAGCAGCCTGGGGCTGGGCGGCTTGCTCGAAGAGCTGATACCCGGCGCTGTCATCCGCACGTTTCCCTCGTTTGCGGCCTTCATGGACGATACGCCCGACATGTATGCCCACTACTTCATCTCGTCGCAGGTGTATCTGGAGCATACGGCGTTCTTCCTGCCGCGGCGTCCCAAGACCATCGTGCTGGCTGCGGGCGAGGGGAACCCGCAACTGGCAGGCGTATTGACGCTGAACATCTGCCAGCCGGAGAAGGAACTGGTGCGGAGCATCGTGCAGCTGCACGGGCACGGCCATCGGCACGGGCATCCCGGGAAGCTGCCCGCACCGGCCGACCTGCCTGCCAACCTGCCTGCGGGGCACGACCTGACGGCACGCGAGATAGAGGTACTGGTGCTGGTGGTCAAGGGACTTATCAACAAGGAGATTGCCGACCGTCTGAACATCAGCCTGACTACCGTCATCAGCCACCGCAAGAACATCACGGAGAAACTGGGCATCAAGTCTGTCTCGGGCCTCACCATCTATGCCGTGATGCACGGCTATGTGGAGGCCGACCAAATCTGACCACTTTCCCCAGCGATTTCCTCATAAGTGAGGATTGCACGTCCCGCAGATTTGCCTTTACTTTGCAGCCGAAACAACTGAAACTGCAATGAAGAAACCTGTTCTGACCCTTCTTGCGCTGCTCGCTGTAGGAGCAACGCAGGTTGCCCGGGGCGAAGAAGCCCCCAAAGACACCGTCAAGGTGGTGGATATCGAAGAAGTGGTGGTAATCGCCACACCCAAGGAAAACAGTCGTCTGCGCCAGCAGCCCCTTTCGGCCACGTCGCTCTCGCAGGCCGACATGCGGGGTAATGCCGTACGTTCGGTCAAGAGCTTGTCGTCGCTGGTGCCCAACCTGTTCATACCCGACTATGGCTCGAAGCTGACGACTTCGGTCTATGTACGCGGCATCGGTTCGCGCATCAACACGCCGGCCGTGGGCCTCTACGTAGACAACATCCCCTTCATCGACAAGTCGGCCTTCGACTTCAACTACTCCGACATCGAGCGTATCGACGTGATGCGAGGCCCGCAAGGCACGCTCTACGGACGCAACACGATGGGCGGCCTGATACGTGTCTTCACCAAGTCGCCTTTCACCTATCAGGGTACGGACCTCATGCTGAGCGCTGCTACCTACAACAACTACAAGGCCAGCGTGAGCCACTACCACCGCATCAGCCCGAAGTTTGCCTTCTCCACCAACTTCTTCTACGAGCACAAGGGAGGTTTCTTCAAGAACGTGGCGCTGAACAATGAGCGGGTGGACAAGGACGACGAGTTCGGAGGCCGTGTTCGTGCCATCTACCTGCCCAGCGAGAACCTGAAGCTGGACTTCACCCTGAACTATGAATACACCAATCAGGGCGGATATCCTTACGAATATACCGGCGTGACCGAGGGCGAGGAAGACCGCGCCGACTACATCGGCCGTATCGCCTATAACCACAAGAGCGGCTACAAGCGCAACCTGCTGAACGGCGGGCTCAACCTGGAGCATCAGGCCGACAACTTCATCCTGAGCAGCGTGACGGGCTTTCAGTTCCTGGACGACCACATGGACCTGGACCAGGACTTCACGGAGCAGAACATCTACACCATGATGCAGAAGCAGAACTCCAAGACGCTGAGCGAGGAACTGGTACTGAAGTCCAAGCCCGGCCGCCGCTGGCAGTGGACCACGGGAGCCAGTGCCTTCTACCAGTGGCTCGATACTGACGCGCCCGTCACCTTCCACGAAGACGGACTGGCATGGCTCAACGCTATGACCAACGACAACGCCAACAAGTACCTGCCCACCATCTCGCAAGGCCCCATGACGATGCAGTTTGTCTTCAGTGACCTCATCGGCGGCAGCACCCTGCCCATCGGCGGGGCGTTCAAGACGCCTGTGCTGAATACGGCCCTTTTCCACCAGTCTACCTTCAACGACCTCTTCGGTGCCGAAGGCCTGTCGTTCACCGTCGGCCTGCGCATGGACTACGAGCGCCTGAAGCTGGACTACAACACGGGATGCAGTTACACCCACACCTACTCGCTGAGCGGCGAACTGAAGCCCATGGGAAAGGTGATCCAGATGGTACCCGAAACGACCTTCGAGCAGAGCCTGTCCTATCGGGGCAGCCTGAAGCACGACTACATCCAGCTGCTGCCCAAGTTCTCCCTGCAATACGACTTCGACCGCCGCAACAACATCTACGCCACCGTTTCCAAAGGCTACCGTTCGGGGGGCTACAACATACAGATGTTCAGCGACCTGCTTCAGGCTGACATGCGCAGCGCCAACATGGGCGATGTGGCACAGGCCACCATCCCCGTCATCGAGGGTGTGCCGATGATTGACGAGGCCACCAAGCAGCAGGTCATCGGCATGCTGAACGGCATGGCGCAGAAGACCGAGACCAACGTACAGGAGGCCACGCTCTACCGCCCCGAATACTCGTGGAACTACGAGGTGGGCTCGCACCTGACCCTATGCGACGGCCGCCTTCAGGCCGACCTGGCTGCCTTCTACATGGACACGCGCGACCAGCAGATTTCGCGCTTCGCCGCCAGCGGACTGGGACGCATCACCGTCAACGCCGGAAAGAGTCGCAGTCTGGGTGCCGAAGCCGCCCTGCGTGCCCGCCTGACCGACGCGCTGAGCCTGAGCGGCAGCTACGGATACACCTACGCCACGTTTACCGACTATGTGGTGAGTGACGAGGTGAACTACAACGGCAAGTACGTACCCTTTGTGCCCAAGCACACGTTCAACGTGGGCGGGCAATACGTCTTCGCCATGAAGGCGGGCGCGTGGCTCGACAACATCACCCTCGACGCCCACTACAAGGCTGCCGGACGCATCTACTGGACGGAGGCAAACAATGCCAGCCAGGCCCTCTACGGTACGCTGAACGGACGGTTGAGTTTCAATAAGGGCAACGGGCAGATAGCCTTGTGGGTAGACAATGCGCTGAACAAGCGCTATCAGGCCTTCTGGTTCGAGACCATGAGCCGCGGATTCGCCCAGATGGGCCGCCCCGTGCAGGTGGGCATCGACCTGCGTTGCCGCTTCTGACGGTCCGCCGGGTCCGCTGGACACATCGGTATCTCTTCGCCCAAGACATACGTATCTCTCTGTCTGAGACATACGGTATCTCTCTGTCTGAGACATACGGTATCTCTCTGCCTGAGACATACGGTATCTCTCTGCCTGAGACATACGGTATCTCTCTACCCGAGACATACGTATGTCTCTGCCTGTGACACACGTATGTCATTGCTTGTGACACACGTGTGTCATTACTTGTGACATAGGTGTGTCACAACTTGTGATGTACGTGTGTCGTCGGCTGGTTCGTACGGAAGGGAGAGGCCGGGACTCCCGTCTCTATTCGTTCATGGCTCCGCAGTGGGGGCAGAGGCCCTTGCGCATCAGCTTGCCGCCGCAGCGGCCGCAGCGGTAGCGCGGCGAGTGGAGCGAGCGGCCCAGCCTCTTGCCGAAAATCCAGAAGAAGGCGGCCAGAAAGACGTAGCCCACGTAGATGTGCGTGGTCAGGATGAAGAAGAAGTAGCAGAAGATGCAGGAGGAGGCCAGCCCCAGTAGGTAGGACAGGGCGGCGGCGGGCGAGAGCTGGCGGAAGAGGTCGTCGAGCACGGCCAGCAGCACGACGACGAACAGCCACAACCCCGACAGGAACAGCGAGAGCACGAAGGGTACCTTCAGGGGCGAGAGTGTGGGATTGTAGTAGTAGTGCTCCCACGTGTCGGGCGCAAAGACCTGTATCGACTCGTAGACGGTGGCGCAGCAGGCCATCAGCAGGCACAGGGCCAGCGGATAGAGGCTGTCGATGTCGTTGAAGTAGACCAGCCGCAGCTGCTTGCGCAGGAAGGCTCTGGCCAGCCACACGGTTACGAAGACGGCAAAAATCACGATGAAATAGGAGGCGTGCGTGTCGCTGAACACGTAGATGGCCTGCGAGATGCTGTCTGAGGGCACGAAGGCGTGTTTCAAGTCGGCCTCGCGCAGCCATCCCTGCACTTCCTGCGAGTGGGCCAGCTTGACCCACACGGAGTCGGTCGAGTCGGCCGGATGGATGGCAAATTCGGCCACCACCACGCGGTCTCCCTTGTGGAGCACGCAGTAGGCGTCCTTTACCGGGAGCATTTCCAACGCTACGGAGTCGGCCTGCACCTCGAGGTTGGTGTCCCACGTGTAGTGGCGTTCGTGCAGATAGGCCAGCGAGTCGCGCATCCGTTGCGTTAGTTGCTCGTCCTCCAGGTTGGGGCGGGGATAGTGGCAGGCGGAAAGGAGCAGGACGAGCAGTGTGCACAGGACCGCATACCATGCCGGCTGTGGGGCGGAGGGCGTCTGCCTCCGGCTGTTCGGCTGCTGTTGATCGCTGTTGGGTTTTCCTCGTAGGTTCATGCTCCTGTACATTAGATGGTTTATTTTCCGCAGTCATAGATTTTCATCTGGCAGTTCTTGCAGTCGAACTCCAGACGGAAGCGCCGTCCGTCTGCGCTTGCCAGCGAGTAGGGCTCGCGATAGGGCGAGCGGCTTTTCTGGTGGACGGGGCACCATCCCAGGCTGTAGCGCAGGCAGTGGCGGCAGAACATCAGTACCGCGTCGTCTGCGGGCTGCTTCTCGTAGGCGGGTGTCACGGCTTTTACGCCATGGTCCAGGTAGAAGCGGCGTGCTTCGCCGTTCATCACGTTGCCCAGATAGGTCAGCGTGGTGGCAGGGTAGGCATGGTGGGTGGGTTTCCATACGGCCAGTTCGCGGCGGTAGTTCATGCGGCGTGCGGCGGTCAGCCGTTCCACCGTCTGTCTGCGCCATTCGGTGATGGCGGATGCGGGTATGAACCATTCTTCCGTCAGCCTGATGTCGGCCGGTTCCGTCAGTTCGTAGGGGGTACCGCCCTGTTTGGCCAGCTGTGTGCGCAGGTTCTCGATTTGGGGTGTGCGTGCCCGTTCCTTGGCGTGGGCGAAGGTCAGTGTCACCCGGTTGTCGTCCTCGTCTTCTGCCGTCAGCGAGAAGCCGAAGCGGTTTTCTTCCAGCTTCATGCGGATACCTATCTTCCGTTCGGCCGACTTGCGTGCCAGTATCCGTTCGAATTCCTGGTCCTGGTTGCGGAAGAGGGGAGTGCGCGGGCGGATGCGCGGCACGTTGCCTGCGGGGAAGAGCTTGTTGCCCTCCACGCGGTTGATACGGAAGCCTTGCAGACGTCCCTGTTCGTCGAGGTAGCACACGCCGTCGCCGTTGTGGAAGGGCTTTACGCCTGCTACGCTCACCCATCCACCGCGTTGTTCTTTCAGCGTACCCATGGCCTCGCCCAGTGACTTGGGTGTGTCGAACGAGGTGATGTCTTCGCCTCGTCCTTCCAGAAAGTAATGGGTGAATCCGCGGCTGAAGCTTTTTTCCGGCTGGGGTTGGAAATCGAAACGGCATGTTCCCGATGAGGCTCGGGCGTATTCCTGTCTGCGTTTCAATATGGCGTCCAGGCGCTGGCGGTAGGCTGCCGTAACGTTCTTTACGTATGCTACGTCCTTGAGCCTGCCTTCTATTTTCAGTGATGTCACTCCTGCGTCCAGCAGCTGCTCCAACATGTCCAGGCGGTTCATGTCTTTCAGCGAGAGCAGGTGCTTGTCTTTGACCACGACTCGCCCGTCGGCATCTACCAGCGAGAAGGGCAGGCGGCAGAACTGGGCACACTCTCCGCGGTTGGCGCTACGTCCGAAACATGCCTGGCTGGCATAGCACTGCCCGCTATAGCTTACGCACAAGGCTCCGTGTACAAACACTTCGAGCGGAGTGTCGGGACAGGCTTTGTGAATGGCCGCTATCTCGTTCAACGAAAGCTCGCGTGCCAGTACAACCTGTCTGAAACCGGCTTCTGTGAGGAAGCGCACTTTCTCGGCCGTGCGGTTATCCATCTGCGTGCTGGCGTGGAGTGGTATGGGGGGCAGATGTAGTTGTGTCAGGCCCATGTCCTGTACGATGAGTGCATCTACGCCTCTGCGATATAGTTCCCAAATCATAGCCTCCGTTTCTTTCAGCTCCTCGTCCTTCAGGATGGTGTTTACCGTTACGTAGATGCGTACTCCATAGAGATGGGCATAGTCTGTCAGCCGGCCGATGTCGTCCATCGAGTTGGTAGCGGCGGCTCTTGCTCCGAATTTAGGCGCGCCGATGTATACTGCGTCTGCGCCGTGGTTCACCGCTTCGATTCCGCACTCCAGGTTTCTGGCAGGAGCCAGTAATTCTATTTTTCTCTGTACTTTCATCATTCAATCTCGTTGATGTTATACGGGGTCTCTTGATATACGAAGTAGTTCAGCCAGTTGGTAAAGAGCAGGTTGGCATGCCCTCTCCAGCGTACCAGTACCCCTTTGTCGGGATTGTTGTCTATATAGTAATTTTTCGGCATGTCGATGGGCAGCCCTTTGCCCAGGTCGCGGCGATACTCTGTGTCCAGTGTCAGGGGAGAGTATTCCGAATGACCGGTTACGAAAAACTCACGTCCTCCGCGTGCCATGGCCATGTATACTCCCGCTTCGTCCGACTCCGAAAGCAGAGTCAGTTCCTTCACTTTCAGGATATCTTCACGGCGCACTTCCGTATGCCGGCTGTGGGGAACGTAGAATACATCGTCGAATCCACGGAAAATGGGATGCAGGGGTTGCAGGGTGCGGTGTTCGAAGATGCCGAACATCTTTTTGTCCAGCGGATACTTCGGTACACCATAGTGGTGGTAGAGTCCCGCTTGTGCAGCCCAGCAGATATATAGGGTAGAAGTGACGTGCGTACGTGCCCAATCGAAGATTTCTGTAATCTCACCCCAATAGCTCACTTCCTCGAACTCCATCTGTTCTACGGGTGCCCCTGTGATGATCATGCCGTCGTATTTTTCGTTTCTCATCTGTTCGAAGTCCGTATAGAATGCCTTCATGTGTTCGATAGGTGTATTCTTGGGCGTATGGCTTTTTATCTTCATGAAGGAGATTTCTATCTGTAACGGTGTGTTCGACAACAGTCTGACAAGATCTGTTTCCGTAGTAATTTTCAGTGGCATCAGGTTGAGAATCACAATTCTCAAGGGGCGGATGTCCTGTTTGGTAGCTCGTGAGTTGTCTATGACAAATATGTTTTCCCGCTTCAGCAGTTCGATGGCAGGCAACTTGTCTGGTAGATTGAGTGGCATGGTTGTTTTGGTATTTATAGTTTGATGGCTCAAAGGTAGGGAAAAACGAAAGAAGCGCAAAGTAAAAATATAGTTTTTGATTTTAGCTATAGCTTAGAAGCTGTTGGAGTTAATTTTAGAAAAAATAAGAGCGTTTTTATTTTGTGGTTAAAATATTTTTGACTATTTTTGGCGAAGTGATTATTAAAAACAAACTTATAAAACAATCTAATCGCTATGAGATATCCATCAGCTATTATTTTGCTATTGTGTATCATGTCATTGAACATGTCTTGTGTGAACGAAACTGAGTCTTTAAATGTTCAGCCGGGAAATATTCCGATTACTTTTACTGGTATTCTTGAAAAGACTGCTACTAAAGTAAATGCAACATCTTTCGAAACGGGTGATGAAATCGGCTTGTACGCAATGTTGACACCGGGAACTGTTGACGGTGAGAGGTATATTGACAACTTGCTCCTGACGTGTAATGACGGGGATCGTTTTATACCTGAGAAAACAGTGTTTTATCCCGATGGAGGTGCCGCATTGGATTTTGTGTGCTACCATCCCTATCAGGAAGTTGGAGCAGAAGACGGATATGCTTCATTGAAAGTGTCTGTGCAGAATGATCAGAGTACAAAGGAAGGCTTATCAAAAAGTGATTTTCTGTTGGCCAAGAAACAAGGAGTAATAAGCAGTGAAGAAACTGTGGAGCTGAACTTTGAACATAAGTTTGCCAAACTACAAATCGCTCTTGTACCTGGTGAAGGTGAAGCGGTTGAAGATCTTTTGGCTGATAATCCGGAAGTGATTGTATCGGGAGTATGTACACAGGCTGACTATAATCTGACAGACGGAAGCATCTCGGATTTGAAAGGGGTATCGGATGTCGTACCTAATGGTATATGGAACAGTACAGGAGAAAAACTGACTGGTAAAGAGTTGATTATCGTTCCGCAGAAGTTGGGAACTGAAGGGCAGTGCATCGTACTGGACTGGAACGGGCGGATGTATACTTGCAGTATGCCAGAACTTACAATGGAGGCTGGTACCCAATGCGAAATTGTTGTGACTGTTACGCAAAGTGGAAATTCAACATTGACAGGTATGGCAGGAACGATAACCGATTGGACAGTAGCTGAAGGAGGTACGACAGACAATACTGCTGATAATTTGGCTATCCATACAGCTGTCTTTTCTTTTAAGACGTCCGATGTATATCGGGTATATCATGAAGGAAATCCGGTGGTGGATGTTTGTCGGGAATATCTTAAATCGGAAACGTTGACATCCAGAGCGATTGTCGCTTACCCGATACTGTCGGACACTGAATTGCCTGACTTGACCAAGGGAACGGTACTTAAATTATTGGATACGGATAAGGCTATTTGTGGAGGAACACTCCGATGGGATGTGGAAGGGAACAGTTTTACGTATGAAGAAGGAGATATGGCAATTGTAGACAAAATGTATGTCAAGTCGGATGGAACGACCGATTTGGTGTCGGCTGAAGGTGCTGTAGATTGTGACATTATAGCTTTTGTTATACGGGATATGCGTGAAAAAAATACGCAGGTCTATCCTGTCGTAAAAATCGGTACCAAATATTGGATGAAGGAAGACTTGCGGGCTACTTGTTACCGTAATGGAAAACCACTTGAACAAAAAGTGAATTTGGGTGAAGGTAGCGGTTATTTCAAACCTGATGGAATGGAATATTACTATTATAATGGTGAAGGTGTATTGGCCGATGAATTGAGTCCTCGTGGTTGGAGTATTCCTACAGAGAAGGATTGGGAACAGTTGAAGAATTATGTAGGTAATGATGCTTCGTTGTTGAAAACGGGTGAATGGGCTCTTTCTACAGGGGAAATGGGTGATATTCAGCCGGCCACAAACTTGACAGGGTTCAGTGTCTGTCCTTACGGAACTTGGTTAAACGGTAAACATAATAATCATGGGAATTTGAATGGATATTGGAGTATGGCAAATGAGGGGCATGCTATTGCGGAGAAGATAATATTCTTTACTGGTGGATCCAATGAATTTTATATGTCTTCATCGTTGGTAAACGGACAAGATTATTATAAAGCATTATCTATCCGTTGTATTAAGAAATAATCTATAATAATGAATGTTATGAGGTTTGCTATGAGACATGTGAAGAACGGGTGGGTTGGATGGCTGGCGGTTCAATTACTGTTTGTATCTTGTGTGAATCATATAGCTGACGATGTACTGGTCGGAACTGTACCTATTACATTTACTGTAAAGTTGCAAAAGAGCGGTACCAAGATAACTGGCAATGCTTTTGATGGTGGCGACGAAACGGGGCTTTTTGCAACAATCGGTACAGGAAATATTACTGGGCAACGTTATATAGACAACTTAAGATTGGTGTGTGACGGAACCGATGTTTTGATACCTGAACGGGAAATATTTTATCCGGAAGGAGAAAGTACACTCGACATGATTTGCTATTATCCTTATCAGAAAACAGGGCTTGAAGCTGGCAGTAGTAAAATGACGGTTGGCGTACAGACTGATCAAAGTACAAAGAATGGTTTCTCATATTCGGATTTCTTGGTAGCGGAAACTCCTCAAGTAACCAGTAGCCCTGACCCTGTTGAATTGAAATTTCAACATAAGTTCTGCAAAATAAAGTTGATATTGGTTCCATCGGAAGGAGAAACAGCAGATGATTTGTTGGAAGCAGATCCGAGGATTATTGCCAGTGGATTTTATGCAGAGGCTGAGTATGATTTTTTGACAGATACTTTTAGTCAGTTGGCTACCTCTGCTGATATTATACCTTATGGCGAATGGCAGGTAGAAGACAAGCAGCTGACGGGTAAGGAATTCATTGTTATTCCACAAGGGAAGGTTGATGGACAGCAGATGCTTACGATGGAGTGGAATGGCAAAATATATGTTTGCCCTATGCCAGAGGTCGATATGAAGAGTGATGCTATCTGTGAAATCAGTATTAATGCCTTTCAGTCGACAAGCCATACCTTAAGTGGGGCAGTAAGTAGTATCAAGGAATGGGGAATGGTTGAAAAAGGGGAGAGTGATACCCAGGTGAGTCTTTCTTCGGTAAAAACGGCCGCTCTCTCCTTCGGCCCATCGAAGGTATATCGGGTTTACCTGAATAGCACTCCCGTAGCTGAGGTTTGTAAAGAGTTCTTGTTCTCAGAAGAGTATGGGCTGGATACTCAGGCTATTGTAGTTTATCCGGTTCGTGGAGAACAAGCCGACTTGACAAAGGGAACTGTACTTCAATTGCTTGATACGGGCGAATCTGTGCATGGAGGTAGCATCCAATGGCAAGTGGATGACAATATCTTTGGGTACAAGGCAGGTACAAGGCAGCCGATTAAAGAATTTTATATTGATAGTAGTGGAAACATTTGTTTGGATAAGCCGGAGGATGTCGCGAATATCAATGTCAGCTGTTATACCTTGAGGGATATACGAGGAGGAGAGCTTCAGACTTATCCGATAGTAAAAGTGGGTGGACAGTATTGGATGGGTGAAGATTTACGGGCCACTCGGTATTCGAAATCAGACGTCTCTTTAGCATTGATTGCACAATTGGGATATGCTGGATATCTGAAAAACAAAAACTGCTATTTTTATACAGGTGAAGCTTTGTTGGCAGGTGAACTGGCACCTTATGGCTGGAGAATACCTACGAGACAGGATTGGGACAGGCTGGTCAATTATGTGGGTCAGGATGTCTCGCGGCTGAAAGCGGGCACATGGAAGGGATTCACTGATTCGGATACAGTTTCTCCGGTTACGAATGATACGGGGTTGGGTATCTTGCCTAATGGATTGTATATATTCAATGGAGAGGGGAATACGGCTCATTATAATTGGCAGACGACTGCTGCTTATTGGATAGGCGGTGATGAACCTTGCACGTTGACCGAAGAATCCATTATGCTGAAGGGAAATTCAAGCGAGGTAAGTTTTGGAGGCAATCATCCCAAGGGGGAAGAGTGTTATGCCGGATTGGCAATACGATGTATCAAGAAGTGAAAATGGATGCTATCAGGTTGGAACAATGCAAATAAAAAGGGATGTGTCTTTGTGGCACATCCCTTTATTTTTCCTGAAAGATTGTATTTATGCTCCCGGATGAATAGCCTCAGAAGGACAAACATCTGCGCAAGTACCACATTCTGTGCAAGCTTCAGGGTCGATAGAATACTTGTCACCTTCAGAGATAGCGCCTACCGGACACTCGTCGATGCAAGTGCCGCAAGCAATACAATCGTCACTAATTACGTAAGCCATTTTCGTTAATTTTTAAGTTATTATTAGTACTAATTACAAAGGACAAAAGTAATGCTTTTCCAAATTGGTTGTTGCCTCTGCCTGTCCTTTTTAACTTAATTTGTTCTCTTTCTAAATAAGGATGTCGTGCAATGTGTTGAAAATTAGTATAGTTCAAGTCCCAATTCTTCTTTCAGCTTCAATAGCGCATTGTTTTTCTGTGCCATCATTTGGAACTTTTCCACACGTCCGTAGGCACGAGTCTTCTCACTGGGAGCACTGATACGGACTGTCATCGTTACTTTTCTGTTTTTCAGCCGTGTACGAAGATAGTTTTGTATGGAAGGTATCAGGGCTGTGAATTCTTTCGAAATGATTTCATTGTCGACTGTCACTTCGAAAGTTGTATCGTTCAGCAGGGTGGGATGCATGTTGTGCATGCGTTTGGCAATGGCCACTTGTTCTACAGGCAGTTGGCCGGCATATTCCTGCCAATAGTAATTGACGTCGCGTTCATTGAAGATGTAATCTTCTTCAGGTTGTTGGGGAGCGGCTGCTTCTGTCGCAGGAGCGGCAGACGTCTGCGTACTTGGAGAAGTTGGGGTTTGCGGGTGTTGCTTAATGGATACACCAAGTCCTCCCATTCTCATGACGGGGATCTTCTTTTCTTCCTTTTCTTTGGCCAGCAGACTGGCGGCGGTAGGGGAAGGCGTCTGTTGGTTCGGAGTCTGCTGAGGTATAGTTGGCTGAGGCTGTGCGGACACTTTTGCAGGAGTGACGCTTGACTGAGCCGGTTGTACCTGTGGTGCAGGTGCCGGTTGTTGGTTGAATACGGGTTTTATTACTTGCTTAGGGCTACGCCCTCCACTGATGGCATCTTCCTCACCCGATGTGATTTGTGAAATCTGTATCAGGGTCAGTTCTACCAGCAGACGTTTGTTTTTGCTGGCTCGATAGTTCAGGTCGCAGTCGTTGCATAGTTTCATGGCTCGGTACAGGAAGGGGAGGGGGCACTTCTGCGCCTGCGTCTGATAACGTTCGCGGATACTGGCTCCTACTTGAAGCAGAGGCAGGGTCGAAGCATCCTTACTGACGAGCAGGTCGCGCAGATGTGATGACAGGCCTGTAATGAAATGGTTCCCGTCGAATCCTTTACCCAAGACTTCGTTGAATAACAGCAGGGCGTCAGGCACCTTGTTTTCTAGAAAGAGATCGGTCAGACGGAAATAGTATTCATAATCAAGAACGTTCAGATTGTCGATGGCATTCTGGTAAGTGATGTTTCCACCTGTGAAGCTGACTACCTGGTCGAAAATGGAGAGGGCATCGCGCATGCCGCCGTCGGCTTTCATGGCAATGACGTTCAGCGCCTCAGGCTCGGCCGTCACTCCCTCCTTGGAGGCCACATAGGCCAGATGGGCTACCGTGTCTTCTACACTGATGCGGTTGAAGTCATAAATCTGGCATCTCGACAGGATGGTGGGCAGAATCTTGTGCTTCTCCGTAGTGGCAAGGATGAAGATGGCATGGCGCGGCGGCTCTTCAAGTGTCTTCAGGAAGGCGTTGAAGGCCGATGTGGAGAGCATGTGCACCTCGTCTATGATATAAACTTTGTATTTTCCTATCTGAGGCGGGATGCGTACTTGCTCGACCAGCTGTCGGATATCGTCTACAGAGTTGTTTGAAGCGGCATCCAGTTCATGTATATTGTATGAACGCTGTTCGTTGAAAGCCTTGCACGATTCACACTCGTTACAGGCTTCGCCGTCGGCCGTGGGGCTCAGGCAGTTGATGGTTTTGGCAAAGATGCGGGCGCAGGTCGTCTTGCCCACACCTCGAGGGCCGCAAAACAGATAGGCATGTGCCAGTTTGCCCGTAGCAATGGCATTCTTCAAAGTGGTGGTCAGGGCGCGTTGGCCTACGACCGAGTCAAACGTTGTCGGGCGATATTTCCGTGCCGATACGATATAGTTTTCCATATATGCTGGATGTTCTTGTCACTTACATAATAGCGCAAAGATAGTGAAAGGTAAGCGTAGAACAAAATATTGAAACTTGTTTCAGATGTTTTTTCTACCGAACCGCATCCTGTCATGTAGGTCGGCAGCATTTCTGCCGCTTCCCCCATTAAGAACTGTACGTGCGACTTTCACCGCATACAGCTCCGATAATTCTGAATTTAATTCTCACAAAATTAAATCGGCTCATAATCATCTTGTGACGATTTGTTTCCGATAAAGTGTTCTTACGCACGTTGACGGATACTTTTGTGTTTCCGTCTTTCGAAGTATTCGTCCCATGAGGGGTCGAACGGATTGGCTTCGCATTTTATCTTGACATGCCGCTTGATTGGAATGTCCGTCAGTTTATGCAGTGTGAGCTTTTTTCTTATTCCTCCGCATACATATTCAAATCCGAAAGTCCATTTTCTGCCGCCATCACGGATATAATACTTCTTCCTTATCCATTTCCAAGTTTTCCTGGTGTGCCTGCGGTATGACCATCTTCTAAGCTGATTTGCCAGAATATTGTCACATCGGCAGAATACTTCCTTTGATACCACATGTCTGTAATAGTTTCCCCATCCTCTCATTATAGGATTGAGCATTCCTATCAACTCCGGCTGTGAAAGTGCCTTACCCCTGGTCAATATCACTTCATGCAGCTTGTCGGTGAAGCGTTTCTGACTTTTCTTTGATGGCTTGATTAGCAATGTTCCGTTGTACTTCCGGACATTGAAGCCTAAAAAGTCAAATCCGTCACTGATATGTGTTATCAGTGTCTTTTCCTCGGATAGTGTAAGCCCTCTTTCATTTAGGAAGGCTGTCAACATTTCCTTTATTTCAAGTAATGTCTCCTTTCTGTCGGCAGTGACAATGAAGTCGTCCGCATATCTTACAAAGTTTACTTTCGGGCGATAAGTTTTACCATCCGCATATTCAATCTTGTACTTCTCTTTAAGCATCTTTTCCATGCCGTCAAGAGTTGCATTTGCAAGTGTAGGCGATATAATGCCGCCCTGCGGTGTCCCTTCAAGAGTTGGTTGTAACAACTTGTTGAATACAATTCCACTTTTCAACCATTTCCTTAATACCTGCCTGTCGATTCGTACGTTATCGAGAAGCCATTCATGGCTGATGTGGTCGAAACAACCTTTTATGTCTCCTTCCAGTATCCATTCGGGGGAGCTGTCCCTGCTTAACCATCTGTGGAGTGCATCTATCGCATCTGCTGTACTCCTGTACTTTCTGAACCCGTAAGAGTTCGCATCCGCTTCACTCTCCGTTACGGGTTCCAATGCCATAAGATACAATGCCTGCATGGCTCTGTCCTTCATGGTCGGTATTCCCAACGGTCTTGTCTTGCCGTTCGCCTTGGGTATGTTGACCCTTTTTAGTGGAAGGGCTCTATATCCTCTTCGTGTCAAGGAGTTTATTGCGTCCATTTTCTTGGCATTGGTGTCCCACTTTATGTGGTCAACACCCGCCGTGCGTTTACCTTTATTGGAAGTCACTTTCCTTACTGCCAAGGCCTTGGCTTCGAATGAAGTGACAAGGAGGTGTTGCAAGGCTTTCACCTTGTTGTACCTCTTTTCTTTCTGAGCCTTTGCTATTCTGACCTGCAGCTTTCCAACCTTACGCTCACATTTGGAGAAGTCTATGCTTTTCCATGTCATGTCGCGTCCGGCTGAAGATGCACACTCGGCTTTCGCCTCGCTCCTTTGCTGTTTCTTCATTTCATTAAAGTTCTACAATCGTTTCACAAAGAATTACCCTGCGGAAGTCTGCCTGCTTTCGCATGAGGTGACGTTCAAACCTCTATCCTCCGCATTACACGGAAGCGTTCGCTTTCTCCGCAATCCTTTACCCGCACTCCTTTCGGCTTCTCTTGCGATTGGCTTACCTGCTATATATGGGCAGGAGAAATACGGGCTTACCAAGTTCCGTACAAGTAACTTACGACCGACTTAGAGTCCGCCCATCCACCGGCAGTGCTACATCCGTGTAGTCCTTAAAGACAGAGAACCATCCTGACTGCTCGCCTTTTGGCTATAGCTTGTAAATATCCGTAAGCTATTTCTTTTTTACGATGGTGCAGCGGTTCGCATCTGTTACTCATATCGGTCAGCCTAACAGTCCATACATTGGATATTTCTGCATAGTACCATATTCTCAAGAGGGCTCCAATTACTCGTAAAGCACGCCTCTTTAGACTACTGTTGACGGAACAACAGGTTCAGACATAACGCTGAACAATTACTTGTACGACTTCTTGTCGCACATCTTATTAAAAGATAGTGAAAGGTAAGCGTAGAACAAAATATCGAAACCGGTTTCGATGATTTTTCAGTTATTCATCTTATCTTTGTGGCATAAAGCAGTGAACTGAATCATATAACGAATATCATTGAGAAATGGGCAGATTGGTATCTTTTTGGCTCTTTATCCGGAAGCATAAATACTTGATTACGGTCGGAGTTTTTGCCGTAATCATTGTTTTTCTGGATGAAAACAGCATTATCCGACGGATGAAATATGTCCACGAGGAGCAGGTGCTTCGTAGCGAAATCGAGAAGTATCGGAATGAATACGAGCAGAGTACGGAGCGTTTGGGCGAGTTGGCTGTCGATTCGGGGGCCATCGAACGTGTGGCTCGCGAAAGGTATCTGATGAAGAAACCCAATGAGGATATTTTTGTTTTTGACGAGTAAAAGGAGAAACTATGAAACAATTGATGCAGGCTTTTCTGGTAGTGGGGGCCGTGTTGGTGCTTACGGGTGCGGCTGTGTATGTTACAGGTTGGGCGTTGTCGCCTTATGTCTATACCATTGGGGCGGGGTTGTTTGCTTTGGCGCAGATCAATACGCCCACGCGGGTGCAGAATATGGCCATCCGGCGTTTGCGTCGTCAGCAGATATTTGGTGCGCTTATTTTGGTACTTACGGGTGCCTTTATGTTTTTTACGCATGGCAATGAATGGATTGTCAGCCTGACTATTGCGGCTATTCTCGAACTTTATACTTCTATTCGTATACCTCAGGAAGAGGAAAAGGAACTGAAGGGTGACTTGTAAGTGGAGCTTTTTGCTCCATTTTAGCCTTTCCACATTCTCTTGTCAGCCAGTGCACATCCAGTCCTCCTCCTGTGCACATCCTTTCTTTACCTTGTACACTTCCTTTTTCTGTCCGTAAATCACCGTTTTCCCTTCCTTAAATCATCGTTTTCCCCACCTTCATCCATCGTTTTCCTTTCGCGCGCGCCCGCAGAATATATATAATGTGTGTCCTCTTCC
>ENA-UONW01001842-UONW01001842.1-human-gut-metagenome-genome-assembly--contig:-CS52-NODE-1842-length-23282-cov-7.356137_pt1 | contig 23282 bp, 15 predicted proteins | sample MGYA00242463_ERZ724010 | MGnify/ENA metagenome assembly ERZ724010 | reverse complement strand
GCTTCCGCTTTTCCGGCAATCTTTTCCTTCAAAACATACGACCTTTTGCCCCCAAGCAAGCAATGTTTTGCTTCCGGACAAGGCATGTTTTCCGTGCTAACTATGGACTTCAGGCGGCTAACTATGGACTTCAGCGCGCCAACTATGGACTTGGGTTGGAAATAATTGCGTTTGGGATGGAAAGTTCTGATTTTTTTGTATGTTTGCATGCGTATGATACATGACCGTGTAATAAAGCCCCTCTATCCCTTGTGCGTGCTGGCAGTCTTGTTGTGGACCGCCTGCACCCATGCCGACTATTCCCGACGGATGGCCGAAGCCGACCGTGTGATGGACCTGTACCCCGACAGTGCCCTCCGCCTGTTGCAGGATATCTCCCCCTCGGACCTGGAGGAGGAAGACCGCATGCGCCATCGGTTGCTGACGGTGGAGGCGGAGTGCCGTAACGGACAGATGCCGGCCAGCGACTCATTGCTGTGGCCGGTCATCGGCTATTTCCATCGGGCGAGCGATGCCTTTTGGGAGGCGCGGGGCGAGTACAACCGCGGCTGCATCCTTTATCAGAATCATCGGCAGGCGGGGCAGGCGTTGGACATCTTCCAGCGGGTAAAGACACTGATGGAACAATGTGGAAATACCTGGTGGCTGGGGCGGACGTATGGCCGCATGGCTTATATCTATCACAGTCAGGGGATGTATTCGCAGGCCGATTCCCTCTATAGGCAAGCGGAACAGGTAGCTGTGCAAGTGGCCGATACAGCATTGTGGCTGGAAATTTTGGACCGACGGAGTGTTCATCTGATAGCCAAAGGTGAAGATTGTTATCAAGAAGCGGAAACACAGTTGCTGAAGGCTTATAAATTGGCTCATCACAAAAAGTTCCTAAAAAATAGGATTGGTTGTATAGAGACTTTGAGCCTGTTGTATAGCTATATGCAGGATGGTAAACAAGCTTTGCGATTTGCTCAAGAGGCTTGGACGTTGGAACCGGATACCGCACAGAGGTATATGTCCAGTCTGCTGATAGGTGAGGCTCATTACAAACTGGATCATTATGACTCCGCTATGGTTTGGCTGGAAAAGACGATAACAGGAGGTGCTTCCTTGCCTGTCCGTTTGTCGGCTTATATGCGTTTGGCTGATATTGCTGAAGAACTGGGAGAAGTGGAAAAAGCATTGATGTATCAGAAAAAATATCAGCAGGCAGAACATGATTTAGCCGGGCGGGCACAGCAGGTGACTGAAATCCGTTTGACAGAGCAGTCGCAGGTACATCGGCAAGAGCAGGCGCAGATGAAACGGTTGGTTCTGATTTGTTTGGCGGCGATTGGTGTATTGGCCGTTTGCATTGTGCTGTTGTTGGGATGGCGGATTAAGGAACGGAAACGGCGTCGCAGGCAGATGGATACGTTGATGAAGTACTGGTGGCAGGAACATCGGGTACTCTTGTCCGCAGAACCGTCGATGGCCGAACCGGAAGTGCGGCTTCTGCCTCCTCCTGCGGAACGGGAGGAACAGCCGGCGTCCGACTTCGACAACCTGTCGGCTTGTTTACAGGAGACGGAACCGTACCTCAAGGCCAAGCGTATCCTGGCCCATTACAAATCGTATGCGGACTATGAGGAACATTTCACTGTGGAAGAGCAGGACCAGTTGCTTCATTGCATCGACCTTTATACCGATGGATTCATCACCCGCCTGAAGAAGAAGGCTTCGCTTTCGGAGAACGACCTCCGCTTTTGCGGGCTTCATCTGTTGGGATGGTCCACTCAGGAAATCGCTGTTCTGCTGGAAAAAGACCGGTCCGGTGTGTACAAGCGGCAGAAACGCATCCTGCATCATTGTTTCCCCGAAGCGGGCGGCGAAAAGCTGGAAAAGGTGTTGAAAAGCATCAAATAGCCCCGTTCCACACCTTTTCCACCTGAAAAAGTTTGTGGAAACCCGAAAATTCCACAAAAATTCCACAAATCCGATGCTTTCAAATGGCTAATTTTGGAGTATTAAAAGCAAAAAACATAGTTAACAAATGAAGGCATTGATTCTATTTTTAATTTCTTTATGGACGGGAAATTCCTTTGCTCAAACCTCTGTAGAAAAGAATGAGGGAGGAACCACTATTGTAAAGCTGTATCTGGACGACTATGTTTGTAGTGAAAGTCAGTGGGTTTATTTACATGGTTATAAGGACTGGGTTTCCGGGAATGAATGTACGATTTTCGATTCTGTATTTGTAGCCCAAGGAGAGCATGTTGTCCAATTGCAAACATATATTCCAGAAGCCCAAGCCGTGAATATTCTTTTTGAGAAACAAGGACCACTCAATATGCAGCTGGCGATAGAACCGAATTCCAGTTTGGGGATAACTGTGTGTGAAGAGGATGGTGATGTTTCCATCTTTAAAAGAGCTGGGCAAGGTGGTTCGTTAAATAACCGTTTACATGATTTCCTGGAAGAAAGATCGGAATATTTACGGCGAATCGGAACATTGCATCAAGAGAAAAAAGCAGGGGAAGCACAACGTTTGGAAAGAAATACCTTTGAAAAACGGTGTACGATGCTGTTGAATGCTGATGTGGCGGAAGAAGCTTATGAAATGGCCGTTTGCTTGAAGATTGATTTTCGTTCTTATTCAGAGGAAGTTGCTGATATATTAGAGCAAATTGCTTTAAAGTTTCCTACGTCAGGCTTGATTCAAGAGTATATGCATAAAAAAAAGGGCTTACCTGCAACTGCAGAAGCCCGAAAATGTTCTTTGCGTATACAGGAGTTAAGGAAAAAAAGGAAAGACATCCTATTTTATCCTCAAAAGATTGGCGATGAATTGATTTTGTCTTTTCCAGATGCTATGGGAAATGAACTTACTACTGATCATCGTGCTGAGGATTTTGTACTGATAGATTTTTGGGCAAGTTGGTGTGTACCTTGTAGAAAGGAAATGCCTGATATAAAGAAAGTTCAAGAGCAATATGGTAAGCGGTTACTTGTTTATGCCATTTCTTTGGATGCGGATAGAAAAGCCTGGCAGGCAGCTATTGATAAAGATGGTATCGGAAACTTTGTACATGTAATCGGTACGTATCCCAACGGACAACCTACACAAAATATGAAACGAATGCGAGTGTATTCCATTCCGAAGAATTTGCTTCTTGATAAGAACCAACGTATCATCGCTAAAGATTTGCATGGCGATGAACTGATGCAATTGTTGGACAGTCTGATGAACCAATAAATAGGATATGTTTTTAATGCTTATGAGAAAATTACGTTGTAATCTGTTGTTTATCTTCCTCTTGTTAGTTCTGTCCGCCTATTCGTCGGGCGGTAAGGATGAAAAGAAAAACGTAGAAATCACTTTGTTTCTGGATAAAGATATGACCGAGGTAGGGCAGAATGTGTTTGTATGGTCTTTCATATCTGGGAACGAACAGCGGATATGGGACTCTGTGTATGTGGCTCCTCATTCGGATTCGGTTACTTTGCGTGCCTATACTCCTGCGGGTAATTGCTTTATGGTTATCTTTGACAAGGTAGGGCCGAGTTCTTTGAATGTGTATGCCAATCCGGGTGATCGGGTGAAAATGCGTGTAGGAAGCAGAGACCGGAATACGGTGTTCAAGAAGGCAGAAGAAGGTGATTTTCATAATGATTGTGTTGAAAGCATTCTGTCGAAGCGTCCCGATTGGATTAAGAAGCATGAGGCGGACGAATTGGAAAATGAGGACAGTCTTGACTATTATAATCGGAAATTGATAGAAGCTTATAAGGATGAAATTTATCATGCAAAGTCTCCCTACTTGGCCTTTTCTGGAGTTGGTATGATCGATATGTATTTCGAAGATATCGTGACTTCGGATTCCATCCGTTATTTCAAGAATTATGTAAGGGAACGGTATCCTGATGATCCGCGTGCACAGTCCGATTATGCACGTGATCCTTCGCCGGAAGGTCTTGTGCAAGCCAATAAGATTAAGGAAATAAATATGCGCCGCAATATCAATGAAAATGTTCTGAGAAATACAAAGCTTGGCAACCGCTTGAAGCTTGCTTTACGGGATGTGGACGGGAAAGTCGTTTCGTTGGACGATTTGCCGGACACGGCTTATGTGTATGTGGACATTTGGGCCAGCTGGTGCGGTCCTTGTCGGAGACAGTTCTCCACTATCAAGAAAGTATATGAGAAATATGCAGGTTCTCTGACTGTCTACGCCATTTCCATTGATTTGAACCACACGTTGTGGAAAGAAGCGATAACCAAAGACGGGACGGAGGATTTTGTACATGTGACGGGTGCCAACAACTTGCGGGAAGTGGTGCCGGAAGTACGTTTGTTGGGTATCGAAAGAATCCCGCGCAATTTCCTGTTGGATAAACAGAAAAGGATTATCGCTGTTGATTTGACGGGCGATGAACTGATGCATCGAATGGATAGTTTGTGCAATCGGCATAGATAAGCTAAGTGGCGTTGGACAAGACAGGCTGCACTATAGAAGTCAAAGCCCGAAAACGTAGTCCCCGTCTTTTGTCTTTCACTCGGTTTGCACTATCTTTGTCCTCCGGAAGGAGGAGAACGGAACAATGACCGAGCGCAAAATCATTCACATCGACATGGATGCCTTCTATGCGTCCGTGGAGCAGCGCGACAACCCCGAACTGCGCGGCAAGCCCATCGCCGTGGGCCATGCGGAGGAGCGGGGCGTGGTGGCTGCCGCCAGCTACGAGGCACGCCGCTACGGGGTGCGTTCGGCCATGTCGTCGCAGAAGGCGCGGAGGCTGTGCCCGTCCCTCATCTTCATCCCCGGGCGGATGGAGGTATATAAAGAGGTGTCCCGCCAGATACATGAAATCTTCCACGAATATACGGACCTCGTCGAGCCGATTTCGCTCGATGAGGCTTTCCTCGACGTGACCGTCAACAAGCCGGGCATCCCGCTGGCGGTGGACATCGCTCGCGAAATCAAACGGAAGATACGCACGGAGCTGAACTTGGTGGCATCGGCCGGCGTGTCCTACAACAAGTTCCTGGCCAAGATTGCGTCGGACTACCGCAAGCCCGACGGGCTCTGCACTATCCATCCCGACCAGGCACTGGACTTCATCGCCCGCCTGCCCGTCGAGAGCTTCTGGGGCGTGGGCCCTGTCACGGCCAAGCGGATGCATCTGCTGGGCATACACAACGGGGCGCAGCTTCGGGCACGCTCGCTGGAGATGCTGTCAAGGGAGTTCGGCAAGGTGGGGGCGGTGTACTACGACTTTGCCCGGGGCATTGACCTGCGGTCGGTCGAGGCGGTACGCGTGCGCAAGTCCATCGGGTGCGAGCATACGTTGGAGAGGGACATCAGCCGCACGTCTTCGGTCATCATCGAGTTGTATCATGTGGCGGTGGAGCTGGTGGACCGCCTGAAACGCAAGGACTTCCACGGCAACACGCTGACACTGAAAATCAAGTTCCACGACTTCCGGCAGATAACCCGCAGCCTGACGCAGCAGGGGCAGGAACTGACGGAATTGTCCGTCATCCTGAACCTGGCCAAGCGGTTGCTCCGCGAAGTGGATTATGAAGAACATCCCATACGGCTCATCGGCTTGTCGGTGTCCAATCCGCGCGAAGAGGAGGCGGACCGGCACGGTGTATGGGAACAGCTCAGTTTTGAATTCAGCGACTGGAAAGGTTGAGCCTTACCGTCCGCTTTCGGTTATCATTTGTTTGAGTTTGCTGTTCAGTTCATCGGCTTCCAGCAATTGTTCCAACGTGAGGTGCATGCGGTAGCGCCAATAGTGACGCGGGTTGGCCGGCACGTTGATGCGCTCCTCGGCAGCATTGGGATTGCGCAGCTGCCCGCTGATGGACATCCAGTCCTGAAAAGAAAGGATGCAGAGCATGGAGTTGCTGGCAAGATGGTTGCGCACCACTTCTTCACAGATTTCCGGACTGGCCGGACTTGGTGCGGTGCCGTAGTGTCCCAATGCATGGTTGTAATAGCGTTGGGTCTGCTGATGGTCTTCTTCCCACCAGCCGCGCAGGGTGGACATGTCGTGCGTGGAGATGGTGCACACCGAACGGTAGGGGTACCATTCGGGATGGCCGAATTCCTGTGATGGGTCTTTGGGCATGCGCTGTATCTCGAGCGATAGGATGCGGAGTTCGTTCATGACCCAGGCTACACAGGCGGGTATCATGCCGAGGTCTTCGCCACAAACCAGCATGCGCGTGGATTGGGTGAGCTGAGGCAGTTTCTTCATGGCCTGCTGCCCCCAGAAATCGTTATGACGGTGGTAGTAGTACTGGTCGTAAAGACGGTTGAAGGCTGCCTTTTCCCAATCGTTCAGTGCACGGTAGATGTAGTCGTGCTGTACGCCGATACGGGGGTGATACTTGTTGGGATCATGACGGTCGGGGACAAACAGGACATCGCTGATGAGGGCATAAAGTCCGTCGCGTATCCAGATACTGTCGGCATCGGTCTTGCCGGCAAAATAGGCTTCGACCTTGCGTTGGGTATCGAACTCGGGGCGCATGCGGTATACTTCCCAGGTGTCGGTCGGCTCGATGAAGGTTTGCTTCACGTAGTCGGTATGGGGGCCGAACATCTGTCCCAGGAAATATTCGTGTATATAAGGCTTCAGGAAGAAGTCGCGCCGGAAATGCAGACCGTAGCTCTCGATTTCTTCGCGTGTCATGGGCAGGGCCGGTACAAATTGTCCCAGCAGGCCGTGAACGGCGTCCATCGGTATTTCCCAGATGCGGAAGAAGCCAAGAATATGGTCGATGCGGTAGGCATCGAAGTATTCGGACATCTTACGGAAACGCTTCATCCACCAGGCATAGCCGTCTTTTTCCATGACATCCCAATTGTAGGTGGGGAAACCCCAGTTCTGGCCGTTGACTGAAAAATCATCAGGCGGTGCACCGGCCTGTCCGTTCAGGTTGAAGTAGTGGGGTTCTTTCCATGCTTCCACACTGTTGCGGCTGATGCCGATGGGAATATCACCTTTGAGTACGACTCCATTGGTGCGGGCATGTCGTGTAGCAGCCAGCAGCTGGCAGTGGAGCTGATACTGTATGTAATAGTAGATGGCGATATTCGGATATTCGGCTGCTTCCGGCTGGCATAGCTTGGCAATGTCTTCAGCACAGTAAGTGGAGTATTGGGGCCACTCACGGAAGTTGGGAGTGTGGTAAATGTCGCGCAGATAGCTGAATGCTGCATAGGGTTGCAACCACTCTTTGTTGGCTTCGAAGAAAGTCCGGAAGTCGTCCGACTGCAATACTTTTTCGCCTTCTTGGGCAAAAATCAGCCGGAAGTATTCCCACTTGACCTGGTTTACGGCTTCGTAGTCGATACTTGGAAGGGCATTCAGTTCCTTACGGCGTTGTTCGAAACGCGCCATCTGATCCGCATCCTTCAATTGCCCCAATTGGCGCAAGTCGGTATACATGGGGTGGAAGGCGTAGATGGAGATGCTGTTGTAGGGATAAGAATCTGTCCAGGTATGGGTCATGGTCGTGTCGTTGATGGGCAGTATCTGTACGACTTTCTGGCGGGTTAATACGGCCCAGTCAATCATGCGGGTCAGGTCACCGAAGTCGCCTACGCCGCAGCTTCCTTCAGAGCGGAGCGAGAATACGGGGATGGCTGTACCGGCACCTTTCCAGGCCGGCAGGTTGAAGAACACATAACGATCACCGATGGCCAGTGTTTCGTCGGCTCCCAGTTTCGGGTCGGCCATATAGCGGTTCGGATTGTTTTCCCATGCTACAACACGTTTTTCTTTCTTGTTGTAAAGCACAAATTTATATTCCAGCGGGAAGGTCAGTCTGGAGGCATCTATCTCCACCTGCCATTCGGGAAAGTTGGCATCGCTCATAAGGACAGCCTTGTCCGGATTCCAGTTGCCTAACGCCTTGACGCTTCCGCAAATGGCCAGACAATGGTCGTTGTCTATACAGGGAGCGTATGCCTTGATCAGCAATCCCTGCTTGTGGCTTTTGGGAGCTTCGGCCCGGTCGGGATGGGCCAGCAGCGACTCTGTAAAGGCTGAGGTATAGAAATACTGTTGTTCCGGAAGGAGCTTCCAACTGTCTTCCAGCCGATACGTTTTTGAGGAATGGCCGGCCAGATAGAGGGTACGTGGCAAACCGTTCCACTCGTTGCGGACAACCTCTCCGTTACGGCATACATGATAACTGTAGCGGACGATACCGGTTTCGGGCAGTTGGATTTCAACTTCCGATGTCCAGTGGATGCCGTCCACCGTGTGCAAGGCAAGCATCCGGCCTGCCTCGTTATTTCCAAGTTCGGGGATGGAACCTGATACTCTGATTTCTTCTCCCCAGTTGGTACGGTACTCGATATTAAACGATAGTATCATATTATTAGATTTATAAAAATAGCTGCAATGACTATGCAAGTATAGACAATTATCTTCATAGTCATGCAGCTATATTTGTGCAAGTGTTTCAAATTCCTATGCAAACGTTTGTGTTTGCCACATCCTTATCCGCAACGTGAAGCGCCGCAAGTCTTGCAGATGAGACAGCCTTCCTGGTAAACCAGTGTCTCGTTTCCGCAATTGGGGCATTTCTGGCCTTTGGCTTCGGTTCCGTCAAGAACATATTTCTTCAGTGCGCGTTCTACTCCGTTTTTCCAGGTATTGATGTTCTCGCTGTCGAGTTGCAGGGAGCCTACCAGCTTGATAACTTGCTCGATAGGCATCCGGTAGCGCAATACACCTGAAATCAGTTTGGCGTAGTTCCAGTATTCTTTGTTGAACTTTTCGGACAGTCCTTCGATGGTTACCTTGTAGCCGCGCTTGTTTTCGAACTGGAAGTCGTAGCGCTTGACGCCGTTTTCGTCCACGTTCTTGATGATATGGCCTGTCGTAACATTCTTCGGAAGGATGATACCTTCGTCGTCGTCCAGCACACCGGTGAAGATTTCGTAAGGATGTCCGTTGAGCAGTCCGACAAAGGCTACCCATTTCTCTTTGTTGTTCTGGAAACGAACGACATCGGCATCCAATACTTTCGGACGGGTCTCGACAATCGTAGGCGGCTTGCAGGGAGGTAAATCTTCCTTCTTGTCGCTCTTGGTGGAGATGAGTACTCCGGAGCGCGAACCGTCGCGATAGACTGTACAGCCCTTGCATCCCGAACGCCAGGCTTCTACATAGAGGCGGTTGACCAGATCTTCGTCTACGTTGTTGGGAAGGTTGATAGTAACGCTGATGGAATGGTCGACCCATTTCTGGATACGGCCCTGCATCTTGACTTTCATCAGCCAGTCAACGTCATTGGACGTCGCTTTGTAGTAAGGAGAGCGGGCTACCAGTTCGTCGATTTCTTCCTGGGTATAACGTTTGGCCGGGTTGAGGCCTTGTGCTTCCATCCAGGTAACAAATTTGGGATGGAACACAATATATTCTTCGAAAGCATCGCCAGTCTCGTCGACAAAGTCGATACGTACATTGGTGTCGTTGGGGTTTACTTTACGGCGACGTTTGTATACAGGCAGGAAGACAGGTTCGATACCTGAAGTCGTTTGGGTCATCAGACTGGTTGTACCGGTTGGAGCGATGGTCAGGCAGGCGATATTTCGACGGCCGTATTGAACCATGTCCTCGTATAGTTTGGGGTCGGCTTCGCGCAGACGTGCGATAAAGGGATTGTTCTTTTCGCGTTCGGCATCATAAATTTCAAAAGCACCTCTTTCCTTGGCCATTTCTACAGACGAACGGTATGCGCTGAGAGCAATGGTCTTGTGTACCTTTTCTGAGAATTCGGTTGCTTCTTCGGTTCCGTAGCGCAGATTCAGAGCTGCCAGCATGTCGCCTTCTGCTGTGATACCTACACCGGTACGTCGGCCCTGACCACTTTTCTTGTAGATCTTTTGCCACAACGTGCGCTCAGTCTCTTTGACAGAATCGCTTTCCGGGTCCGAATCAATCTTTTCCATAATCCGTTCAATCTTTTCCAATTCCAGATCGATGATGTCGTCCATAATGCGTTGAGCCAGGCTGACATGTTTCTGGAACAGATCGAAATCGAAATAGGCATCGGCCTTGAAGGGATTCACTACATAGGAATATAGGTTGATGGCCAACAGGCGGCATGAATCGTAAGGACAGAGAGGTATTTCACCACAAGGGTTGGTGGAAACTGTACGATACCCCAGATCGGCATAACAGTCGGGTACCGATTCACGGATGATGGTGTCCCAGAACAGTACTCCCGGTTCGGCAGATTTCCATGCGTTGTGTACTATTTTTTTCCAGAGAGTACTGGCGTCGATTTCTTTTCTGACCAGGGGATCGCTCGAATCGATAGGGTATTGTTGGACATAAGTGGTACCGTCGATAGCAGCCTGCATGAAGGCGTCGTCAATCTTGACCGATACGTTGGCGCCGGTCACCTTGCCTTCGGTCATCTTGGCATCGATAAATGCTTCCGAGTCCGGATGCTTGATAGACACGCTCAGCATCAGGGCACCGCGACGGCCGTCTTGCGCTACTTCGCGGGTCGAGTTGGAATAACGTTCCATGAAAGGTACCAATCCGGTGGACGTGAGAGCCGAGTTTTTTACTGGAGAACCTTTGGGGCGGATGTGTGAAAGATCATGTCCGACTCCTCCGCGTCTTTTCATCAGCTGTACCTGTTCTTCGTCTATTTTGAAAATGGCTCCGTACGAATCGGCTTTACCGTCTACCCCAATCACAAAGCAGTTGGACAGAGAAGCTACCTGATAGTCGTTCCCGATACCGGTCATTGGGCTTCCTTGAGGTACAATGTACTTGAAGTGGTCCAACAGGTTGAACAGCTCTTCTGCGTTGAGTCCATTGGGGTATTTGGCTTCAATGCGGGCAATTTCGTTGGCAATACGCCAATGCATGTCTTCGGGGGACTTTTCGTAAATGTTCCCAAAAGAATCCTTGACCGCATATTTGTTTACCCAAACTCTGGCGGCCAGTTCGTCACCTTGGAAGTATTGTAAAGATGCTTCGAAGGCTTCTTGGTAAGTGTAAGTTCTTCTTTCCACGATAGTATGTCCTTATTAGTATTAATTGTTCTTATTAGTAAATGGAGTAGAGGTTTTGCTTAAGGATAACAAATGATTTTGCAAATCTATGAATGTTTTTTTATTCGGCAAAATAAATGGAGGCCTTTTTTTTACAGGAAGTGAAGTTTCTGATTTGATATGAGTATCTGTCTGTTTTATAGTGTTTTATTAAAAATGTATTTGCTTTAAGTTTGTCTAAAAGGAAAATTCTTGTTGATTTTCAAATATTGCGGAATGTCTGTTTGGAGAAGATCGAACTGAAGGTTTGCAGCTCTAAAGAGTGCGTTTTTGATGAATCTTTTATATATTTGCCAGAAAAAAGATAGTATGGAAACCTTGAAACAGAGAAGAACAATCCGAAAGTATCAGCAGAAAGATATTCCTGCCGATTTGTTAAATGATTTGTTGGAAACGGCCTTCCGGGCTTCAACCGTTGGGAATATGCAGACCTACAGTGTGGTTGTGACACGTGATGCCGGGCGTAAGGCTAAGTTAGCACCGGCTCATTTTAATCAGCCAATGGTGACGGAAGCTCCTGTAGTGCTGACTTTTTGTATAGACTTGAACCGTTTCAGCAAATGGTGCCGGCAGAGGGCTGCCGAGCCTGGATATGATAATTTCGAATGGTTTGTAACCGGAGCGGTAGACGCTCTTTTGGCGGCTCAGACCTTTTGTGTGGCAGCCGAGGAAAAGGGACTGGGAATCTGTTACCTTGGTACGACAACCTATAACCCGCATCAGATTATTGAAACATTGGAGTTGCCGGAACTGGTCTTTCCTATAACGACTGTTACCGTGGGGTGGCCGGCTGAAAATCCGAACCAAGTGGACCGGTTGCCGCTGGAAGCTATTGTGCACGAGGAAGTGTACCACGACTATTCGGCCGAAGATATTGACAAGCTGTATGCTTACAAAGAATCTTTGCCTGAAAACCGTAAATTTGTGGAGGAAAACCATAAAGAAACATTGGCACAAGTCTTTACCGATGTGCGGTATACGAAAAAAGATGCAGAAGCAATGTCCGAATTGCTTTGGCAGACAATGAAAAAGCAGGGTTTTTGAACCCTGCTTTTTTCATGAAAACTATTGTTTCAGAGATTTCTGAATTTCTTCAAGTTCTGCAGAGAAGGGCTTGTTGACTTCTCTTAGCTCGCTGATTGTCTTGCAAGCATGAAGTACGGTGGCATGGTCCTTACCGCCAATCAGAGAACCTATCTTGGACGTTGAAAAGTCTGTATAGTTCTTTGCCAGATACATGGCTATCTGGCGGGCCTGTACCACATCTCTCTTTCTCGACTTGGAATGAATGGCATTGGTGTCAAGTCCGAAATGGCTGCACACTGCCTGGATAATGTTGTCTACCGTTATGGCCTTGTTTTCCGTATGCGAAACTTTGCGTACGATTCTTTGGGCCAACTCCAAATCCACTTCTCTGTTGTATATGGTCGAATGGGCCATAATGGAAATGATGATGCCTTCCAGATCGCGGACGCTGTCGCTTACATTTTCGGCAATGTAGTTGATTACCTCGGGAGGGAACTGCAGACCGTCACGGCGTATCTTGTTGCGCAGGATGTCTTTGCGCAGCTCGATGGTCGGTTTTTCCAATTCGGCTACCATACCCCATTTGAAACGGGTAATGAGTCGCTCTTCCATACCTTGCAAGAGCACAGGAGCACGATCGGAAGTCAGGATGAGCTGCTTGCCGTTCTGATGCAGGTGGTTGAAGATATGGAAAAAGGTGTTCTGTGTCTTGGTGACTCCTGCAAATTCCTGAATGTCATCGATGATAAGCACATCAATGGTTTGGTAGAAGTTGATGAAGTCGTTGGTCGTATTGTTGCGTACCGAGTCAGTATATTGCACCTGAAAAAGATGGGCTGAAACATACAAAACTCTCTTTTCTGGGTATAGTTCCTTAATTTTGGTACCGATGGCATTGGCCAAGTGGGTTTTGCCTACACCTGAAGCTCCGTAAAAGAACAATGGATTAAAGATTGTTTTTGCCGGATTGAGTGCTACGGCTTCGGCTACACTGCGTGATAATTTGTTGCTTTCTCCTTCTATAAATGTATCAAAGTTGTAGTCCCTGTTCAAATGAGGGTCAAGTTCTGCTATTTGAGGAGTTTGAGGTATATTCTTCGTAACAACTTTTCGTGTAGGAAGAGCAGAAGAGGTTGCACCGGCATGAGTAGGTAAAGGTACAGCTGTGGGAGGGTTCTTTACAACCATCACACTATACATCAGTTTGGCACCTTCACCAAACACTTTATGAATTGTTTGTCGTAACAGATCTAGGAATTTCTCTTCCAGAAACTCATAGAAGAACTGGCTCGGCACCTGAAGGTACAACGTATTGTCCTCAAATTTTAAGGGGACAATCGGGCAGAACCAAGTCTTGTATGTCTGTTCAGGAACGTTGTCCCGGATGATGTCGAGGCACGCGTTCCATTTTCCGACATGATTGTTGTTACTCATAACGGTTACTAATACATTTATTAATTAAGCAAAACTTCTACGCTTGCAAAATTGGCAATCTTATTTGGAAAAAACAAATGCGTTTTTTCTTGCTTTTTTCAATGTGTGAATAATCCCTTTACTTTCAGCTCTTTATATATATGCAGGTAAATGATACCTGTAGAAAGCAATTTGGATTTCTTGAAGCTCTTGATTACTAGTATATTATGCTTGCTATTGGATAGGTATTCTGTTTTTATTCCAGCTTATGGGAAATGTCTTTTAATGCTTTGAATACCTATCTTTTCGGGCATCTTTGGCTGATAAAGAACAAGCTTTGTTATTTAGACAATTTCTATATAGCCGATTATTTGTCCTTTTTGCCAAAGAGAGAGAAATGAACGTATCGCTTGGGATGTGCCTGTAAGTCCTGAAGCAGACTTGCCGCATTGGCTGTGGTTGCATTCAAGTTGTTATAAAGTCCCGGATCGTTCAACAGCAGGCCTATGGTATTGTCTTTGCTTGTCAATTTTTCTGTAATACTTCTTACATTGGCCAGTGTGGAGTCGACTTTCTCCATGGCAGCAGCATAATCAATCTGTTTCAGATTATTGGACATAACGATGAAGTTGTCTCCCAAGGTGTTCAATTTGCCTGTCAGTTGTGGTATGTCGTTGCTCATAAGCGTTTGCAGTTGTTTACTGGTAGAAGCCAGACTGGCCGTCAGGTTCTGTACATTCTGCAAGGTAGCCGGAATGGCAGGGCTGGCAAGTACCGCGTTGAGTGAAGTCAGGATAGAATCCAGCTTGGGCATCATTTTTTCTATTTGTGGAACCATATTGGCCACTTTCTCCATCATGCCATTGTTCAGATTGCCAGGAATGGTGTCACCTATTTCATAGCGTTCCCGTGGATTGTTGGCCAGCAGCAGGTTCATGCGTACTCCTCCCAGCATTTCGGCTGCCAGTTCGGCGCTGCTGCCTTTGGGAATCCGTAAATCGGGTTCCACATCAATTTCAGCCAATACATTTCCCGGATTGTCGTAGTCGTAGTATAATTCTCGGACAATACCTACACGAAAGCCGTCTGCATACACGGGACTCGATTTGGTCAGTCCGTTTACATTGTTGAACTTGACGTAGAAGTAGCTGGCTGGCTTGAACATGTGGATTCCTTTCAGGTAATTGATGCCATAAACCAATAGACACAGTGCTATGATACCTGCAATACCTATTTTAACTTCTTTCGTAATATACTTCATGATGATTTGTCTTTTTTATAGGGTTTTTATTTTTTGTTCTTTTTAAATTCACGAATGGCTGTTGCGGTGTCCATCTTCTTCCCGTTTTTGAACGCGATGATGAACGCATCCTTTATTTTGGATGAAACCGTTTTCTTGAGCCGGAGTATCTCATTGTAGTCGGTTGATTCTCCATAGGTGTATTTATACATACCGTTTTCCTTATAATGCTTCACACCCTTCAGGCCTTTGAACTGTCTGTCGTTTGCGGAAAGAGGTTTGGCAGATGTCAGGATTTGTATCTTGAATACCGGCACTTGAGGTGTCGGAGAAGTTGCCGGCTTTGCTTTCGGTACCGTAGGTTTCGGAGCGGGGACTTTTTCCTGTACAGGTGCATCTGCAGTTGGTGCTGCTTCAGGTGCCGGCAAGTCGGTGGCTGTCTGCCCTTTCAGACGTATTTCCTGCTCCTTCTTATAGGTGAGGAAAGCGCGGAAGATGCTGTTGGCCAATGTCTTTCTTCCGTTGTCGCTGTTGAGGTAGCGTTCTTCCTGCGGATTGGAGATGAATCCCAATTCAACCAGGATACTGGGCATGGCACTGGCCTTCAATACGAGGAAACCGGCCTGATGTACACCACGGTCGATTCTTTTTCCTGTCTGCTTGAATTCTTTCTGTACCAGAGAAGCCAAATGGACACTTTGGGACATGTATTTGTCTTGCATGAATTCGAATATGATGTACGATTCGGATGAATTGGGGTTGAAGCCCGCATAGCGGGTTTTGTAATCGTCCTCATACAGGATAACCGCATTCTCGCGTTTGGCTACTTCCAGGTTGGCGTCCGACTTGGCAAGACCGAGTGTCCACGTAGAGGCACCCTGTACGCTTTTGCTTCCTCCTACAGAATTGGTGTGGATGGAGATGAACAGGTCGGCCTTGACATTGTTGGCTATTTCAGCTCTGCGCGCCAGTGGAATAAAGACATCTTTGTCGCGTGTATAAACGACTTTGGTATCCGGACAGTTTTCTTTGATCAGGTTGCCCAGTTGGAGAGCTACTCCCAGATTGATGTTCTTTTCTTTGGATATTTTTCCGATGGCTCCGGGATCATGTCCTCCATGTCCGGCGTCGATGACCACCACGAATTTGTGGGATTGGGCTTCGGCGGAACAGAAAGGAAGGATCAGCACCAAAAGGCTGATGGTCCATGATAGTATGTGAAGTCTGTTTAATCGCATATATATAAATGTGTGTGCAAATGTAGTGTAATTTTGCCGAAAACTGGCGGATTGCTTTAGGTTTTATTCTTTTTCCACTTTTTTTGAGGCAGTTTTTTGGCTTGTGGAGAACATCTTTCGTCAATAGGAATTAATTTTGCAGCCGTTTTTTTATTAGGGAGTCCTGTAAGGCACAGGACTTCCACTGATAATGAATTTCTTGTCAAAAAAGAATATGTGGTTTGTTTCATTGATACGTTTTTTGAAGAACTGGACCTTGCCGGTTGCGATGATTGCCGGCACGTTGGCTTATTTCCTGTTTGCCAAAGTGGAGTTTCTTGCACCGGCCAAGCCTTTGGTCAACGGGCTGGTGGCTGTACTGACCCCTTTGCTGATTTTTGCCCAGCTCCTGCTTACTTTCTGCAAGGTCGAGGTCTGTGACTTGAAGCCTAAGGCATGGCACGGCTGGTTGTTGTTGTTTCAGACGGTATCCTGCCTGGTGCTGGCTGGCTTGCTTGTGTTTTGTCCGATGGACGAACTGTATCGGGAGGTGTTCGAAGGTGCTATGGTTTGTCTGATTTGCCCTACGGCTACCGCTGCTGCGGTCATTACGGGCAAGCTTGGAGGCAGCGCAGCCAGTCTGACTACCTATACGTTGGCTTCCAATCTGTTGGCAGCCGTTGCGGTTCCGCTGGTATTTCCTTTGGTAGAACCTCATGCCGATGTAACTTTCTGGCTGGCCTTTTTGAAAATTCTCAGCAAAGTGTTCCCCTTGTTGTTGTGTCCCTTCTTTCTGGCATGGTTGTTGCGTGTTTGGATGCCTGGTGTGCACCGCTGGTTACTGGAGCGTCATGATGCCGCGTTCTATTTATGGGGAGTGGCTTTGGCTATTGTTTCAGGGCAGACGGTCCGTTCGTTGGTCAACAGTACGGCGCCCGGCTATGTGGAGGTGCTGATTGCTTTGGCCGGTCTGGCTGCTTGCTGCCTGCAGTTCTACTTGGGCAAACGCATTGGCGGGCATTACAAGGAACGTATCAGTGGAGGTCAGGCTCTCGGCCAGAAAAATACGGTATTGGCCATTTGGATGGCTTATACCTATTTGAACCCTTTGTCATCAGTTGGTCCCGGCTCTTATGTCCTGTGGCAGAATATCATAAACTCCTGGCAGTTGTGGAAGAAGCGTAAACGGGAGTAAAGAAGAGCCGGTACGGCAGGGTATTATCAAAATATCTACTCATATAGGTAATGGAAATAAAAAATATTTTGCTGGGAAAGTAAAAGTGGCTGATTTTCAGTGAAAAGACTTTCTACCCCTTTCTGAAAAACGGGGAAAGCCTTTCCCTCAGGAGGGGAAACCCTTTCCCTTTAAAAGGGAAGACCTTTCTCCTTTAAGGGGAAAGGTCTTCTCTATGAATGAAAAAGCTAGGGAAACTAGGAGGTTGGCGTAATCAAAAGGCTGAATAAGCTTTTTCATAGGCCTAAGATTGTTTTACAGGAAAGCCGGGCAACTGCGGCGTCGGGCAGACATTCCAGAATTTGGACGCTAATCCTTGTAAGTTTCTTCGCTGTATCCCAGTTTCTTTTCATTATATTCCGAGGCGATATAGGTTGGCCGTCCTTTGGTCTCCTTGAAGATGCGTCCGATGTATTCGCCGATTACTCCCAAAGAGAACAGTTGGATGCCGCCCAGAAACAGGATGGTGACGATTAGGGTGGGGAAGCCTGTTGTCTGGTCTCCGAAGATTAATGTCTTTATCAGAAAATAGATGGCATAGATAAAACTGGAGATAGAGCACAAGATGCCGCATACGGTAGCTATGCGCAGCGGGGCTGTCGAAGAGGAGGTGATTCCTTCGATTGCCAGATTCAGCAATTTCAGGAAACTCCATGAAGATTGGCCGGCCACGCGGTCGCCCCTGTCAAATTCGATGCCTTTCTTTCGATAGCCTATCCAGCAGAAGAGGCCTTTTGTATAGCGTTCGTGTTCGCGCAGGCGGCGGAGGGTCAGTACGCACCGCCTGTCCAGCAGACGGAAATCACCTACATTGGGCAGAATGTCGATGCGGCTCATCTTTTGCAGCAGTTTGTAGAAAGTAAGCGACAATTTGCGTCTCATCCAACTTTCTTCTCCGCGGCTGCGTCGTTTGGCATAGATGTCGTCGTAACCTTCTTCCCAGTAGGCCAGCATTTGGTCTACCAGTTCAGGCGGATCCTGCAGGTCGGCGTCCATGATGACGCAACAGTCTCCCGTGGTAAAATCGAATCCGGCCAGCATAGCTATCTCTTTACCGAAGTTACGCGAAAGATTGACATAGTTGACTTGGGGATTCTTTTGCCTTAAAGAACGGATAGCATCCAATGTGTGGTCACTGCTTCCGTCGTTGACAAACAGAATCTCCCATTCATAGTTTCCGTTTCGTCCGATTAGTTCGGTGAGGCGTTGATAAAGAGTCGGAAGATTTTCTTCTTCGTTATATACAGGAATCAATAAAGTTACTTTTTTCATGGGCTTTCAGTAAAATCCAGAACAAATATAGTTCTTTTTCGGATATCAGGGGTTACTTGGCGCTTTTTTCCTTTTGAATACGAATTTTACCATCAGGAAGTTTATGGGAATAGCGATGGCAAAGACCGGTATAGGAGCCAAGGGCTTGGACACTCCCAAATAAAGGAATAGGTTCAGTAATCCCATGTGAAGCAGGTAGTTGCACAGATGAGCTCCACCGAATCCGAATGCTTTCCCCCATGAGGGACGGGTGTGGAAGGTAAAATAGGCCGTGAGGTAAAAATTGGCGATGAAACTGATGAGGTAGCCGGTTGTATAGGCTATGTTTACTTCAATGAGGAATTGCAACAGAAAATAAAGTCCGTAGTGTATAGCCGTGGCCACGATGCCTACGATGACGAAACGGATGAATGCAGGCTGTTGGTTGATTTGTTTCATCTTTTTTTGATTTGTGTGGCAAAGTTAGGCATTGTTGGAGAATAATTTGTACTTTTGCGCCGAAACTAATTAAAAAAGATTCGGATATGTCGGACAATAATACGAAGAAAGCGTTCTGGTTCATCGCACTGCTGAGTGTGCTGGTCATTGTTCCTTTTTTGGGGGAAAGCATTTTCTATTCCAAGGGTGAGCCTCGTGAGGCCATTGTCGGATATGCTATATTGGAGAGTGGCAATTGGATATTGCCCGTAAATTATGGTGTTGACATAGCCTATAAACCGCCTTTCCTTTATTGGATGATAGCTGCCTTCTCGGCTATCGCAGGTGGAGTCAGTGAGTTTACTTCCCGTCTTCCGTCTGCGGTCATGTTTCTGGCCATGCAGCTGGTCTTCTTTGCTTTTGTAGCCCGTAGGAAGGATGTGAAGACTGCTTTTCTGGCTTCTGTTTTGCTTTTGACTTCTTTCGAGGTTCATCGGGCAGCTGTGGCCTGTCGTTTGGATATGGTACAGGTTTCGTTCATTGTAATGTCATTGTGTCTGCTCTTCCGTTGGGACGAGCAGGGATGCCGCAGGGTGCCATGGGTTGCAGTCGTGCTGATGGCTTGTGCATCGTTGACCAAGGGGCCGGTAGGTACCATTTTTCCTTGTTTGGTTACGGGAGTCTATCAGCTGGTACGGGGACGTTCGTTCGGCAAGGCTTTTTTCTCGTTGGCAGGTATCGGACTTCTCTCGTTGGTTCCGCTTGCCGTATGGTTCTGGGCGGCCTGGAAACAGGGCGGACAGCCTTTTGTCGATCTGATGTTGGAAGAGAATACCGGTCGTTTTTTCCATAAGATGTCTTATGAATCGCATGAGAATCCTATCTGGTATAATTTCCTGACCATTATCTGGGGCTGGATACCCTGGACATTGGTACTGCTGGTTTCACTTTTCGGGTTGAAGTGGAAAGGCATGCGGATTTTGTCTGCGGGAAACACATTGGGCATGCGTCTCAAAAAGGCCTGGCAGACATTCCGTAGTCAGTCTCCGTTGCAACTTTTCACGTGGCTGACAATTCTGATTATCTTTATATTTTATTGTATTCCGAAGAGCAAGCGCAGTGTATACCTGTTGCCCATCTATCCGTTCATGGCATTGCTCATTGCAGAATATCTGTTGGCTCAAGTACGTCGTGGGGCGCAGGTCTTCAAGGTGTGTGCTGTCATCTTTGCTTCCTTGGGGTTGCTGCTTACGGTCGTTTTTGCTGCTGTACGCGCTGATTTGATTCCCGAAAGTGTATGGGGGACAGGGCGGCATGCTGCCGAGAACATTGCTTTCATGCATGCCTTGCGCGATGTGTCTTTGTCTATTCCCCAATGGTTGTTGGTAGCCTTGCCTGTGATTGCGGCATTGTGTGCCTTACGGCTGGTTGCAAAGCGTGCCGGTACTTATGCACTGCTTTATGCTGTGGCCGGTTGTATGCTTTGTCTGTTCGTGTCGCTCGATGGGGTCTACCAGCCTACCGTGCTGGCCGTGAAGTCGGACAAACAGCTGGCTGAAAGGTTGGAGACAATTGTGCCCCAAGGATATATCTATTCGCATACGCATATCAACTTTTATGGGATAAACTACTATTTGGGCGACCGTATGCGCCATCTTGTACGGGCTATACCTGAGGTGCCCGAAGGATACCTGCTTGTGTCGGAGCCCAAGAAGGAAGAAGCTCTCGACTTGCTGGAAGAGAACCAGTATCGGGCGGAAGAAGTCTTCTATACCGACAAACGGAGTTGTGACACCCGTACGAAGGTCATTCTTTATCATTTCAGTAAGAAATAGTTATTATGAATCCGATTGAAATCATCGACAAATATTATCAGGAGGGTACCGAACTGCGTCACATCCTGCTTACCCACAGCCGTTCGGTGGCCGACAAGGCCGTGCAGATAGCCGACCGTCATCCCGAGTTGCAGGCCGACCGCACCTTTCTGTACGAGGCGGCCATGCTTCACGACATCGGTATCTTTCTGACCGACGCCGACGGTATCTTTTGTTTTGGCGACAAGCCCTACATCTGTCATGGGTATCTGGGAGCCGATCTGATGCGGGCCGAAGGCTATCCGCGTCATGCTCTGGTATGCGAGCGTCATACAGGGGCCGGACTTTCGCTGGAGCAGATTGTGGCGCAAGGCTTGCCGGTACCTCATCGCGAAATGCTTCCCGTCAGTATCGAGGAGCAGATTGTCTGCTTTGCCGACAAGTTCTTTTCCAAGACCAAGCTCGACAAGGAAAAAAGCGTGGAGAAAGCCCGTAAAAGCCTTGAACGTTACGGCGAAGCGGGGCTGAAGCGGTTCGACCATTGGTGCGAACTCTTCTTGTAGCAATCTAATTTTCTTTAAAAAGCACGTGCTAATCCGTGTATTTTACGTACTTTTGCCGCACCAAGCGAATTTTTGTTTGTTGATTTGACCATTGAAACCAAAAAACATCATATCATTCCTATTGCTGTTTCTCTTGCTGATCATTTCTGCTGAAGCCGAATCTCAGCGTCGAGGGAGGAGAGTGACGTTCCCCAGAGCCCAGCGGGATTCGTTGCAGGCGGGAGACACGTTGCCGAACGACTCCATCGCTGCCGATTCTGTACCGGCTCAGAAGAAGAGCGCGCTCGACGCCCCTGTTGTGTATGAGGCGACGGACTCCATTGTGTTCACGCAGAACGGGTATGCCCATCTGTATGGAAACGGCAAGGTGACCTATCCGCAGGCCGAGTTGACGGCTGCGGTCATCACCATGAATATGGACAGCAGTACGGTCTATGCCCATGGTGTGGAGGATTCACTGGGCGTGATGACGGGTACGCCTGTCTTCAAGGACGGCGAAACTCCCTATGAAACCAACTCCATCCGTTACAACTTCAAGAGCAAGCGGGGTATCATCAGCAACGTGGTGAGCCAGCAGGGTGAAGGATATGTGACGGGAAACAATGCCAAAAAGGGTGCAGGCGATGAAATGTACCTGAAGGACGGCAAATATACCACCTGCGACAATCACGAGCATCCCCACTTCTACATGCAGATGACCTATGCCAAGGTGCGCCCCAAGAAAAATGTGGTGACCGGTCCGGCCTATCTGGTAGTCGAGGATGTACCTCTGCCGTTGGCGGTGCCTTTCTTTTTCTTCCCGTTCTCCAGCAGCTATTCGTCGGGATTCCTGATGCCTACCTATATGGACGACTCCAGCCGAGGATTCGGTCTGACCGATGGTGGTTATTATTTTGCCATCAGTGACCAGATGGACCTGAAAGTGCGCGGCGACATCTTTACAAAAGGTTCGTGGGCGCTGAATGCCGAGACCAATTACGTGAAGCGTTACCGTTACTCCGGACTTTTGCAGGCCAGCTATCAGGTGACGAAGACGGGCGATAAAGGACTGCCCGACTATTCTGTGTCCAAGGACTTCAAGATTGTGTGGAACCACCGTCAGGATGCCAAAGCCAATCCCAATTCTACTTTCTCGGCCAGCGTGAACTTTTCGACCAGCAGTTATGAGATGTCCAACATCGGTAACCTCTACAACTCGCAGGCCATGACGCAGAACACCAAGACTTCGAGTGTCAGCTATACCCGCAGTTTCCCCGACCAGAAGCTGACTATTTCGGCTACGTCGAACATTGCGCAGACCATGAAGGACTCCTCCATCTCGGTTACCTTGCCCGACCTGACCATTTCGCTGAGCAATATCTATCCCTTCAAGCGGAAGAAGGCTGTGGGCAACGAACGTTGGTACGAGAAGATTTCCGTGCGCTACACAGGACACATGAAGAATAGTATCAAGACCAAAGACAATCTGCTCTTCAAGTCCAATCTGATAAAAGACTGGGAGAACGGTATGCAGCACGAAGTGCCTGTCAGTGCCACCTTCACACTCTTCAAATACTTCAACCTGACGCCTTCGGTGAGCTACACCGAGCGCTGGTATACCCGCAAGATTACGAAGGGATGGGACGAGGCTGCCAACAAGGAAGTCAATACCGATACCATTTATGGTTTTCACCGTGTGTACAACTACAACGCCAGCCTTGGGCTGAATACGAAAATCTACGGCATGTACAAGCCTATCCTCTTCCCGAAGAAGCAGATCCAGATACGCCACGTCATCACGCCGTCCATCAGCCTCAGTGCTGCGCCCGACTTCACCACTTCCCACTTCGGCTATTATGATACCTATTATCGTCCGAACGGCGACGGTACGCAGGACACGGTGAAGTATTCCTACTACGCCAACCAGATGTTCGGTGTGCCCAGTGGAGGCAAGCAGGGCAACATCACGTTCAGCATCTCCAACAACCTGGAGATGAAGTACAAGGACAAGAACGACTCCATCCGCAAGGTCAGC
>ENA-UONW01001834-UONW01001834.1-human-gut-metagenome-genome-assembly--contig:-CS52-NODE-1834-length-23315-cov-13.589854_pt1 | contig 23315 bp, 23 predicted proteins | sample MGYA00242463_ERZ724010 | MGnify/ENA metagenome assembly ERZ724010 | reverse complement strand
TGCCATCGAGTAACAAAGTCAGAAAAGTCACCTCCGAGAACTATCCTACAGACGCGGGACGTGAGGGAGAATTGATTTTCCGTTTTGTCTATGAAGTTGCCGGGTGCAAAAAGCCCATGCGCCGCCTGTGGATTTCTTCAATGGAGGACGAAGCTATCCGCAGCGGTTTTGATAACCTCAAAGACGGGCGAGATTACGACGCGCTCTTTGCGTCTGCGCTCTGCCGCGCAAAGGCAGACTGGATTATCGGTATCAATGCAACGCGCCTGTTTTCCTGCCTGTATAACCGCACCTTGAATGTGGGGCGTGTCCAGACCCCGACCTTGAAAATGCTTGCCGACCGGGACGCGGCTATCTCTACATTCAAGAAAGAACAATATTACCATGTGCGGCTTACCTTATCTGGCATAGAAGCGGTAAGCGAAGGGCTCTCTGACGCTGCCACAGCGGACAAACTGAAAATCGCTTGCGAAGCAGCACAGGCAATATGCGTTTCCGTTTCCAGAGAGAAGAAAACCGCAGCCCCGCCGAAGCTCTTTGACCTCACCAGTTTGCAGCGCGAAGCAAACCGTATTTACGGCTATACCGCGAAACAGACCCTTGATTTGGCGCAAGCCCTTTATGAAAAGCGACTGCTGACCTATCCGCGAACAGACAGCGCATTTCTGACCGACGACATGGGCGGTACAGCGGCGAACATTGCCGCGCTGCTCTGCGAAAAGCTGCCGTTTATGCAGGACGTATCTTTTAACCCGGACGTGTCCCGCACACTTGACAGTAAAAAGGTGTCCGACCACCACGCAATCATTCCTACTCTGGAGCTTGCGAAAACCGACCTTGCTGCACTGCCCGAAAGTGAACGGAACATTTTAACCCTTGCCGGGGCGCGTCTGCTGTTTGCTGCCGCCGAGCCGTACAGTTATGAAGCAGTCACGGCGGTATTTTCCTGCGCGGATAATTCCTTTACGGCAAAAGGAAAATCGGTACTCTGTGCCGGGTGGAAAGACCTTGAACGCCGCTACCGTCTGACACTGAAAGGAAAGCCGGATACGGACGACGGGGGCAGTGATTTTGTATCTGATGTGCCGGACTTTACCGAGGGACAGACGTTTTCCGACTTCTCCGCAAAGGTAACAGCCCACGACACACAGCCGCCGAAGCCCCACACGGAAGCAAGCCTTTTGTCGGCTATCTGGACACAGGCGACAGCCTTACCGACGAACAGAAAAGCCGCCTTGAAGAAATCCGGCAGAAAGACCCCGCAGCCGTTATTCTGAACAGCTATTACTGCGGCTATTTAGCCGAAGATATGACCGTTGACGAGCTGACCGCCGGAGTGCGTCGGCATTATGAAAACGGCTATAACGACGTGGTGGATTTTATCGCTGCACATGATGATACCTTATCCCCGGAAGTCTTGGAAAAGGCGCGGGCATTAGCCCATGCCGCCGGGCTTCACTTTTATGAAAACCCTTATAACGGGGAGGAAATCGACCCGTATATTTATGACGGATATATGAGCATTGAGGACTACGAACTCATGCACCAAAAGATTGAACAGGAAAGGAGCGAACAATTGGCAGAACAATTTTCGATTTTGATTGACAGCCGCAGCCGTTTTGAAACCGGGCAGCCGGGTGGCGTATGGCTTTCTAAAATACACTTACGTTTCTTTTCTTTACCTATCAATATCAGCTTCTCTTAAGACGCACAAATGCCCATCGGCTTTTTGAACCAATGGGCATTTGTGTATCTTATGGCTTTGTTTATAATAGCGTTAGTATCTCAATTTCTCCAAGTGTAGACCTCTGTATCAACCGTGCCGGCGCTAAGAGACGAGGAAGTAATCACGCGGTTGTCACCGCTCTCCCACGTAACGTTTCCGTTCGCGTCCTTTTTGATGAACTTGAACTGGATTTCCGTTCCTGCCGGAACACTAACCGGGAGGAACCATTCGGGATAATTGGGATTCAGCAGCGCTTCTGTGCATTTATCCGGATCCCAACTACCCAACTCCGGCACATTACCTACAATGTAAATGTTTTCACCGTAGCTGGTTTCAGCTTTTACATGGAAAATGACTTGGTTCTGGTCACCAGACAAGACATTATAGGTAAACGAATTGCTGACAGCATCTCCCTTCGTAACCGTAATATCATTGTATCCTGCAACTGCATTATCGGGGACATACGTCACGATTTCATTTGCGGTGTTGCTTTCAACCGTTGCTTCGGTTTCACCAAACTTGACCGAGATATTTCCATCAAGTCCATCACCGTAAATATAAACACGGTTGCCTGCACGTCCCATCGTAGAAACGACATTTCCGATTTCGGGTGCGTTGGCTGCCGCATCGTACTGCCAAATTCCTACTTCACCACCATCCAACGTGATCGATGCCGTAGTGTTGATTCCTGTAGAGGCATAGACGCTGATATTTTCACCGTTCAGCATACCACCGAGGAAGTCCACATACTCACCTTCCGGGAGCAGCGTTTCCACATTGTCAATGGTATACGCTTTATCCGGCTGGCGATTTATTGCAACAAGTATAACATCATCATAGAACTTCCGCTCGTAGATAAGGACATCATCATTGCTGTAACGAATCGTGGTAGTACCATACGCAATGGCATCATTTTGCTGACGCAGTTCCGACAGCTTGCCAATCAGCTTGTACGCCGTTGTATCTGTATCAAACGAACTATCCGTCTGCATGAAGATACGTCCAGAGACATCGCTGCCATCTGCGGGGACAACATATTGCTCCGTACCGTAGTAGATGTTGGGAACACCACGAGATGTCAGCAACGTCGCCAAGGCTGCATTGTAGGTCTTTTGGCTTCTCTGCGTGTAGCCGAATCTCGTCACATCGTGGTTATCGAGAAACGTCACTGCCTGATTTTCGTAGTCGTAATCGTCCTGCGTGTACTGCAGCATATTGCCGAAGTCCGCCATCGTTGTCGAGAAATCGCCAAAGGTCGCGGACGCTGCGCGATAAAACTCGAAATCAAGGTTGTTTATGCCCGTCTGCTTCGGGAAATAGACATACTCGTCATATTTAGGGTCAGGCCGCCCGATGAAAAACTCACCGAATTGGGTGATCGTATTATGCGAATCAACCGCATCTTTCAGCCCCTTTGCGAATGCCGCATCCATATGGAGCGTGGCATCATGGCGGATACCGTTTACACCCATATCCGCCCAGAACAGAGTTGCCTGTTCCAGATATGCCGCAACATTCTGATTCTCCTGTGAGAAATCAGCCAGCGAACCGAGGTCCTTATAGCGATAGCCATATCGGCTGCTATCATCGCCACGGTCACCCAAACCGTGGAACCATCCATTGGTATCATTCTGAGGATCGGCAATCAAGTTTTCTACCAAGCCATCCCCATTGTAATCATACGGCTCACCATTCTCATCGAATGCAAAGGTACCATCCTCTTTGCGATCCGGCTCGTACAGCTTGCCATCTTCCGGGATATTGTTCGCGGTAGGGTTCATTTCCCGGCTGGTGTGGTTGGTAACGAAATCGATAACCAGCTTAATGCCGTTGGCGTGCAGTGCATCCCGCAGTTCCTTGAACTCGTTCAGCGTTCCGAAATGCTTGTTTGTCGCAAAATAGTTGCGAACATGGTAGCCGTGGAAACTCGTCCACCGGTTGAGACTGCCATCGCTTTGGTAGTCGATGATCTCCGTATCACGGTTCTCATACGGTGCGGAGATCCAAACCGCCGTGACACCCATACCTTTTAAATAAGGGATCTTCTCGATGATGCCTGCCCAGTCGCCGCCTTGGTAGAGCTTCAGATCCTGCCCGGTTCCATCATAGAGCGTTGCATCAAATCCTGCGGGAACGTTGTTGGATGTGTCTCCATCATAGAAACGGTCCGTGATGATTTGGTAGACGACATCCTTGGACGTAACTGGTCCCAGTTCCGGAGCCGATGCAGCGGAATCCGCATACACAGGGAATGCTCCGAGCGTCATCGAGAGTGCAACTGCTGCAGATCCGATAAGGCACGCTGCCTTTTTTGCCAAATGTTTAGCCATACTTACCTCCTTTACGGTAACTTCTTTGTCGATTGTCGTTCTATCAATATTGGCAGCGTGGTCTGCGATTGTACAAGATACTGCGGTGTCCGGATTCGCCGCAGAACGACTTTCGCAGCCTGCTCACCCATATCATACATATCGAGGTTCACAACACTCAGTTGCGGTTCAATGATTTTAGAAAATGGAAAATCATCAAATGTGATAACAGCCATATCTTCCGGGATGCGTATTCCGGAAGCCTTCAATTCATTTACACAGCCAAACGCAATATACTGGTTTGCGCAGATCACAGCGTTAGGCCGTGTTGGCAGTTCCAACAGGGCGCGTGCGGCTGCTGCGCCGCCCTCACTGGTGGGCGGTCCTTCCCGCAAATATCCTGCCGGGATTTTCTCGTTCAGAGTGGCAAGTGCGCCGCTCAGACGGTGCGCAGAAATTGTATCTTCCTTTGGGCCGCCGATGAATGCGATTCTGTCATATCCGTTGCGCCACAGATGTGTAACTGCAATTTGCCCGGCCACCGAGTTATTGGTATCGATCCAGCAAAGCTGGTTGGAGAAATCCGGCGCACCTACAACAATGTAGGGCAGTTCCGTATGCGCCAGACAAAGAGCCACATCCTTTGACACGACTGATGCGTGCAGAATTACACCATCCACATAGGAGCCCTGCAGCAGTTCATCGAAATGCTGCCAAAGATCAAGCGCCGTGCTGTGCTGCACAATTAGGCCATACCCTTTTTCGGAAAGCGCGTTCTCTACTCCGGCCATGATTTCAAACAGATGCGGGTTGTCAAATCCCACACCATGCTGCATTTCTGCTAAAAAAAGAATCGTTTTTGTTGCGCCGGTAGCAAAACTTTGTGCGCGGCGATTCGGCTGATACCCCAGTTCCTTGATGACCGCATTTACCCGGTCACAGGTTTCCTGCGATATAGAATATGATCTATGCAGCACCTTGCTGACGGTTGCCTTGGACACACCCGCAGCTTCGGCCACTTCCTGAATCGTCACGCTCACGTTTTACACCTCCTGTGTGAATACGGAAAACCCCATAGGGGCAAGGCTGTTGTTCTTTTCCTCGTATCCCTGCTGCCACAGCATCTTTCCGTTTATCGGAGGAATCTCTGCGGCGGCAGATTGGTTGTTGAGGAACACGGTGATCTTTTCTTTTCCATCGGTGCGCTCATACCCATACAGCCCGTTTTTCTTTTCGGCCTTAACGGTATGGTAGCTGCCTCGGCAAAGGGCCGGGTGTTCCGTTCGCAGATGCATCGCCTTTTTATAAAAATCTGCCAAGGCCGGCGGCTCCTGCGACCACGTCATTTCATGGCGGTACTCTGCTTCCTGTAAGCCGTAAATACCGCGCTCGTCACCATAAAAGACAGACGGAATCCCTGTAAAAGTCATCTGGAAAAGCACAGCGAGCTGCATCCTTGCCGGGTCTTTTTCGCACAGCGAATAGAAGCGGCTCACATCATGACTGTCCAGCAGATTGAGTTGCGCGTACAGTACCGGGAGTTTATACCGCATCCGCATATTGGTCACGCGGGCATCAAATTCTGCTGCATCGATACTCTGCTCGGCAAAGAATCGGCGGCAGTGCTTGCGGAAATCGTAGTTCATGGTGGAGTCGAAGATATCACCGTTCAACCAATGCTGGGCAGTCTCCCACACCTCACCGATCAGGATACACTCTGCCTTTTCTTCTTTCACCGCCTGCCGAAATGCCCGCCAGAATCCGTCGTTGATCTCGCTGGCAACATCCAGACGCCAGCCGTCAATATCAAATTTCCGCACCCAATAGCGGCCCACCTCGCAGAAATACTCCTGTACTTCCGGGTTGCAGGTGTTAGTTTTCGGCATCATGCGCTCATAGCCGAAGCATTCATAAGTCGGATAGGTTTCGGGGTCTTGCGGCCTCTCTACAGGGAATTGCAGATGGTAAAACCAGTTTTTATATTTTGAGTTTTCGCCATTGCGCACCACGTCATCAAAAGCGAAAAAATTCCACCCCACATGGTTAAACACACCATCAATAATCACACGCATTCCCCGTGCATGGCAGTCGTTGACCAACTGTCGGAAATCTTCATCCGTACCGAAACAGGGATCGATGTGATGATAATCCAGCAAATCGTACTTGTGGTACTCCCCTGCTGCAAAAATCGGATTTAAGTAAATGCAGGTAGCACCCAATTCTTGAATGTAATCCAGATTCTCGATCACGCCGCGCAGCGTTCCGCCGAGTTTTCCGCGCGTGATTTTGCCGTTCCACTCTTTTTCGGATGATTTGCCAGAGATAAAGCGGCGGCCCGTGGCAAAGCTATCCGGGAAGATATTGTAAACTACCGTATCCTGCGCCCAGGCAGGCGGTGCTGCAATGTCTGCCGGATGGTTAAACGGCAGCTGGTAGTATTCCGATCTGTCGTCCACGCGGTGATCTGTAAAGAAATCGCCGTAATACAGCAGCTTCTGCGTTCCGTCGTCAAGTTCAAAATAGTAACAGATCCGCTTATAGGGGCTTTCCAAGATGACTTGGAAGTAATCAAACCATTCGTCCTGCGCTTCCACCTGCATCTCTACAGACGAGAAAATAACCGGTGTCAGGCGGCAGGCTCGATCTGCATAAAACAGCGTGCAGTGCTTTAGATCATCACGCCCGGCGCGCAGCCGGAACACGACATGGTTTGGGTCCATCCCGTGTGCCTGCTGTGACATCGGGATGTGTTGGATGGCTTCAAAATTCATTGTGTCATCTCCCTGTTTGGGGCAATCAACCTTTGACACCACCGGCAGTCAAGCCGGAGGTCATATGACGCTGTACGGCAAAGAACACAATTAGAATCGGCAGGCTGACTACCAGCGAGGCTGCTGCAAAAACGGGCCAGCTTCCGCTCATTTCTGTTGCCTGCAAAGAGTACAATCCGGCTGCCAGTGTATAATTCTCGGCACCTGTCATAAAGGTCGTTGCAAAGAGATATTCATTCCAGACATAAATCAAGATCATAACCGCCGTAACCAAAATACTGGGGCGCGCCAGCGGAAGAACAATGCGCGTGACAAGCTGGATGCCGCTTGCACCGTCAATTTCCGCTGCTTCCTCGATTTCGCGCGGTATCGTATCAAAGTATCCTTTCATGTTCAGCAGACCAAACTCAGCCATCGTTCCGGTATAAATCAGAATCAAGCCAACTTTGCTGTTGATCAGCCCCAGCGGGCGCAGCAGCGTGTAAATCGCAAACATGGAAAGGACAGATGGGAAAGAGTACAGCAGAACCAGCTGCTTCAGAATCGGCTTGCGCCCCTTAAAGCGCATACGGGAAAACGCATAGGCAGCCGGAATTGCTGCTGCCAGCGAAATAACAACGGTGACTACCGCCAGCGTCATACTGTTTTTGAACCACAGCATGACAGGTTCTTCGGTAAAGACCGCAACATAATTCCGCAGCGTGAAGTTTTTCGGGATAAAACGGAAGTCCGAGCTCACAAGGCTGTTGTCGGCATTCAAAGAAACCGACAGTGCATACAAAATCGGGATCAGCGTGGCGAAACAAATCACGATGAACAAAATGTGCAGACAAATCTGCTTGGCTACCTGCTTGAGCATACGCTTTTGATGCCGCGTCATCTGTTACCCCTCCTTTGCTTTCCGGCTGGTCACCATCGAGAACAGAATCAAAATAGCAAAAATCAAAATGGAGACCGCAGAACTGTATCCGTAATTGTTTGTGATAAAGGCATTCTCGTAGGCATAAGTCAGGATCGTGTGGATATTGGCACCGGTTTTCGCACCCGCCTGCTGTGTCAGCAGGTATACCACGTCGAATTGCTTAAAGGTTGTAAACACGGTAATCAGCACCGACGGAGCAATAATCGGGCGGATTGCGGGAATCGTAATAAAGTACGCCCGCTGAAACCAGTTTGCGCCATCGAGAATTGCACTCTCGTAGCAGCTATGATCCACCGCCTGCAAAGCACCATCCATAATCATAATCATAAACGGCAGCGCCAGCCAAAGGTTGACAACCGTGCAGCAGAGAAATGCCGAGACATCGTTTGCCAGCCAGCGCACTGTCGCCAGCCCCAGCTTCTGCATCCACTGATTCAGCAAGCCGAACTGCGAATTGAAGATGCCATTTTTCCAAAGCAGGATCGACACATAGCCCGGCATGGCCCAAGGAATCATAAGCAGTGTCTTGTAGACTCGCCTGCCCTTAAAATCCTGTATGTTCAAAAGACTGGCCAGCACAAAGGCAATTACCAACTGCAGCACCATGTTCAGCACAGTCCACAGTATGGTCCGAAGCAGTGCCGCCAAAAAGCCGGAATCAAAAACAAACAGCGCATCTTTATAATTTTTCAGCCCTACAAACGAGAAGTTGAACCAATGGTAAACATTCATGTTTGTAAAGGAGATGTACCCCGTGTACAGAATTGGGAATACAACAATCAGCAAGATCAAAAGCAACGAGGGGGCGCTGCACAAATAGGCCCAAAACGTTTCTTTTTTATTTTTCTTCATAGTGCGGCCTTTCCGCATCACTGCATCTGCTTGATAAGGCTCTCTGCCTGCTGCTGGGCGGCCTGTGCGCTGCTGCGGACATCTTTTCCGCTCATGTTTACATCCACAAGCAGATTTTCCGTAACCGTCCACATAACGTCCATTTCGGGAACGTTCGGCATGGGAACCGCATCCTGCGCTGTATCGTACATAGCCATAACCATGTCGTCACCGCTGATAACCGGGTCATCATAACAACTCTGCTTTGCAGGGGCGCAGCCGCTTGCTTTCGCCATCGCAATGCCAACGGAATCATTTGTCAGAACCTGCAAGACCTTTGCAATGGCATCGTGCTTGCGCTCAGCTGCAACTTTCAAGACATGGATACCCTGCACACCGGAATACGGTGCAATTTTGTTGCCAGTCTCATCTACAGTAGGCATCGGTGCAATGCCAAGGTCAATACCGCTCTCGCGCGCCGTAGGAACCAGCCAGGGACCACCGATGGTGGAGTGCGCTTTGCCTTCGCGGAACAGCGTATTCACGGTAGAATACTCACCCTCGGTGGGCATAAGCTCCACGAATTTCTTGTGGTATTCCAGCGCCTTGATGGTGTTCTCATCATCGAGGCCGGGTTCGCCATTTTCGTTCAGAATGTAACCGCCAAACGCATGGAGCCAGCCTGCAGCATAGTACGCCGTGCTGTGCTGTTCCACGAAGCCGTAATGTCCGCCTTTCGTGTTTTCCTGCATATATTTGTACAGTTCTTCTGTGGTCGAAGGTACTTCATCATCACTCATATAACGTCTGTTGTACATATAGAGCAGCGTCTCAAAGTAGATCGGAAGCTGATACACTTCCCCTTTGTAGGTAGCAGCCTCAATCGTCATCGGAATGTACTGATCCAAGGTGCTCTTGTCAACGAAATCCGTTATCGGTGCGAGAATGCCCATTTCAGCGTAAACGCCAATTTTATCGTGGGCAAAGAAGTACATATCAGGGGCAGAGTTCGGATCGTTGCCGACCATCTTCAACGAATCAGTCAGACCGTCTTTCTTTTCCAGTTTTACCACGATATCCGGGGCAAGCGTATCCAACTCTGTCTGCAACGCCTGCGCGACTTCATCTTCTTTGTCGTGCCAGATCGTAATGGTAACCGGGCCATCTGTCTGCGCAGTATTATCCGTGCCGCCCGACGAGCAGCCGGTCATCAGCAACGATACCGCTACACATACACTTAAAAATCCTGCTATCAGGCGCTTCATGGAATACCTGCCTTTCTGATTGTGTCAAATAAGGAGTACGGGCTGTTCAGCCCGTACTCTATGATTTTCTAAGGAAGATTACTTTTTCTTTTTGGAGATGACCACGCCGCCTGCCACAACAGCAATCACCACAACAACGACAATTACAATCGGCATCGCGTTGGACTTGGTTTCTGCGGGTTCCGCCGCATCCGTTGCAACCGTAGGCTCACTCTCTGCAGCAGGAGCCTCTGCTGTTTCTACAGTCTCAGCCGGGGCTTCATAGGTGACTTCTGCATTTTCCGCATCGCTCACTACAATCCACAGATCCTTGCCTGTTTCCACACTGAGGTCACTGGTCTGAACGCTGCCATCGCTGCCATTCACGATAATGCTGTTGACCCAGCCGGGAACAGAAAGCGTCAGCCAGCCGTCCTCCCCTTCCTGCAGGGCTTCGCCGGGCCAAGAAGAGAATGCGTTCGTGCCGTCCGGTGCGGACCATGCCCACAGATGCGGCTCGCTCCAGTTTGCGGGAGCTTTTACATGAACAGTAATATCTTCTGCAACGGGAGCATTCGGATCATTGTAAGTAAAATCGGAAGTTCCGTCCTCAGAAACCGTAACCCACACCTCAGCTGCATCGATGGAGATATCCTCCGTCTGCACATCGCCGCTGTTGCCGTTGACAATGATGCTGTTCACCCAAACGGGAGCGCTGGCAGTATACCAGCCATCTTCGCCTTTGCTCATGGTCTTGCCGGGCCATGCTTCAAAAGCATTCTTGCCATCCGGTGCAGACCATGCCCACAGGCAGACATCCTGCCAATCATCGGGAACCTGCGCATGAATCTTGAATTTTTCTACATACTCCGGCAGATCACCGGTGGTCTGTGCATCGTAACTGATTTCTACATTTTCTGCATCGGTCACCGTGACCCAAGCATTTTTGCTTTCCAGCTTGTAGTCACTGGTCTGAACCGCTGCATCATTCGCATTGATAATAATGTTGTTGGTGGTTTCAGGAATCCAGCAGTAATACCAGCCATCATTGTTGCTGTCTGCTTCCATCTCGCCACCGGGCCATACATCAAAAGCGTTTGTGCCATCGTCTGCCCATGCCCACAGGTGCGGGTCTGACCAGTCAGACGGGAGTTTTGCGTAGACGATCATTTTTCCATCGGATGCTTCCTCTGCAAACGCAGCAACGGGCATAAGCAGACACAGCATCAATGCCGCCAGCACAACTGCAAACAAGTGTTTTACTCTGCTCATATTTGTTTCCTTCTTTCCAAACGGTGAAGAGTTTTTGAGATTTTCTGATGCGCATCCTTGACATCTACAGAGTAACACTCCCAGCAACCCACGTCAACAAAGAAATAGGGAAACGGTTTCCTTTCGATTTGTGCATATTTCATCATGTATTCATTGCTTGAATGTGCAGTTTGCTAGTAATTTTGGCGTTTTTCTTCCGTATGTAACCATTTTGTAATTTATGCAGTTCTTTGTTTTCCTATTGTTTCCTATCTTATTTTTGCACATTGTTTCGACAGTCGTTAAATATTTTCTCTGAATTTGCAATGTAAAACACTGCATACGTTTATTTATGCTACTGTTTACAGTATATCTGCCCATCGAGCACATCATCAACTTCTTAGTCTACGAGGTTCACAAGCAACACCACACATTGACGCAGATTCTTATGGGCTTACTGCGCACCGAGTTTGTGTTGGATGCCGTGGAAAATGCAGAGCCGCCCGCCGATATGATGAACACTCCCAGCATGAAAGATGATCTGCACCGTCCGATGATGCTGCTGGTGAAAGCGACTGCGGTAAAAGAAGTATAAAAATAATTGCCTCCGATTTACATCACATGACGTGAGTGCAAGTCGGAGACAATTTCAGCTTTTATTTTTTCAGATTGCTAATGCCGTCATTTTTTGAGACTTTCCCTGCTGTGGGATCTTCTGAATACATGGTTCCCGTTTTATATCTCACATAGCTTTACTTCACACGATGCGCCATTTCCATGTGGCTTTTTCAAAAGAGTTGCTTTCATCTGCGCCCCGGTGATTTTACCTTCGCTACTTATGATTTAAAGTTCCATCACATAGGTACGAATCGGTACATTACCAATTTTATTGACGGCATATGCTTCTGTGCTCTTACCTGGCTACTGAAAAGCAATCAACGAAGAAACGTCTGTATCAATTAACGTTTTATAGAAATTTTCTTCCGTCCCGCCATTGTTCTCATACATCAAGTATTTCCACGTTTCATTTCCCCAGCGCAAGTACATCTCCGAGGTAATACTATCACTTACAATCTCATATTTGCCAATCTTTTCTTCGATATTAAGATTGTTTTCTTGTACAGACAAGGCTTCGGCATTTGCTCGATATACTTCAATCTTTAGAGTTTTTTTCTCATTGTAATAACTAATACTCATTCGAAGCAAATGGTCATATGTCGTTTCATCTGCTCGTTTATACGTAGTATTCAATTCAGCCCCATCTGGAATTGAAGTAGACACTTGAATTGATGGTGTAGGCGTATAATCTAACGATGCCATTTGAAATTTGTAATCGCCAATCGAATCAGGAAACGTGATATCCTGATATTTTTCATGTAGAAGTTGTGCATCTGTTTGTTCAACAGCACCACACACTGTCACAAACTTATCTCCATATGCAAAAGTATAAAATTCATCAATTGCCAGTTCTTTTTCATTGCATATTTGTTTTGCTTCAGTAGTAATTGCGGGTAATTCCTTTAATTCGTCCACCGTTACATGTTCCTGTGACCCATTAGGTGTTTTTTCACCTTCAATTTCAACATATTCCTCCCCGACGCGGTTTGATGTGTTTTCATCAAGCATCCCATTGGAACATGCTGTCAACAAAGTCACTATGCACAAAAGCGCACAACATCTTTTTAGCAATCCCAATTCAAAAGTCTTCACCTTAATACACCTCACCTGTAAGCAGGCATTGCGTTTTTGAACCTGTTATTTCCTGCGATAAAATTCGACGGTAATTGCACTTATTGCAATCATATGAGTGAATCTTATAGGTGACATACATTACATCATAAGTTCCTGTTCCACCATGACGACAATTGGTATATGTCGGATAATCCTCTGAAAACGTTCTTTCGATTATACCCCCTCCATTACAGTTGGGGCACGCCTCTGCACGCATCATAGAAATACCAGCGATTTCACTAGTTGACTGATTCCCCATTTGCAAATACATTTCCAAATGATCAATAACTTCCATTGGCAGGATTTCTTCCAGCATCTTATAGTTGTCCGCGATGCACACTGGCACTGCATCCGACACACGCTCCCTACTAAGTTCCTGACGATAGCTACACGAACTACACGAACGGTATTTTACAAGATAATCGGCAACATAGGCGTCACTCCCCTTTTTTCCGTGTTGACAGGGGAAGGTTGTGGTGAATCTTTCTTTTTGCTGCCAGTCATACAGTGTTCCTCTATCACAAGACGGACATGTCGCAGCACCACGCAAAACATTAGTTTCCATTTCCGCTGACTCAGCAAATACGCCTAAACAACATACTACCGAAAGACCTATCGCAATTATTATGCTCATTATTTTCTTCATAGCTATCCTCCTTTGTAATTGGAATTCGATTTCACTTAAATGTGTCGCCCTAACAGTTATTGCAACAAATTTCCTATATTAGCTTTTCAAATGCGCCCATTTCCTTTGACGTACTTACAGTGGATTCTTTTCATCTGTTACTTTGGATATGGTCTCTTGTTCGTTTTTTCAGGGATCTGGATACTCTACGATGTACATAAACCCATCGCACCAGTAGCAATATAGACGGTACAGCACGGTCGGCGTATTTGTGTCGTAATCATATCCACGGTCAAAATACTTTTTATATGTCTTACTCCCATGCTGTCTTGTAGGATCTATCCCGCATCCTCCTTCGAAATGAAGTGCAGGCATATTTTCCAAATAGTTTTCCAGTTCTGTCTCACTCTGAAACGTCGAAATCAAATTCATCTCTGTATCGTATAGCTTCACTTTTTTCTGCTCTTCTGCAAAAACCGGATTTGCCATTGACATGATTACTACCAATGTTAAAATCGAAAAAATGATTCTTTGTACGCTTTTCATAAGTCACTCCTTTGTTTTTTTACGAAAAAAGTTGCACAGATAAAGCCTAAGAACCTCCTTTCATGGCTTTATAGATTTTATCATTTCTATTATTTTTTCAGCTTCGTCCACATCGTATATTTCTGTTTCACGATAAAATCGATAACAAGACTGATCTGTTACCCAATAAATTGCCGCTTTAGAGATAATATCTTCTGGCTGAATACTATTTACCGATTTCTTTAATGCAATTGCATTCTGAAGTTCATCTCGATCAATTTCCGAAAGAAGATTCCCGTCTTCATCTGTAAATTCATGTTCAACCGATGCAAAACTGTACTGTGTTACAACAAAGCTTTTTTGCTCTGTCTTATAGCCTTTACCTATTCCCGTATGAATTTTTCCAGAATAGGTAACACGAATACGACTATATCCTATTTCTGCATTCTCATCAAGCTCCTCTACACTATAATCGCTGCTGGGAACTTGAATCTGCATTTTCTCATAGTTGCTTGAATCAGGGGCATTCCTAACCGTCAGCCAAACACTCCCACGATTCATATTCCAGCTCAGTTCTGGCCATAACGCCACCGCTGCTGTTGCAAATAGAAAAACCGCTGCAACGACTGCCGCTGCCATGTAAACACTTTTATATCTTTTTTTACTAATCTTAAGATTTGGCCCAGTCACTGGTTTTACTTCGATTGCATGAAATGCTTCCAATTCTTCTTTTTGCATATCTTCGCATACCGCAATCAATAACTCATCAAACTTATTCTTCACAGTATAATACCTTCTTTCTCTAACACCGCTTTGAGCATTTTTCTCGTTCTCCATGCTCGCTGTCGCACTGTATTGGGAGAGATGTCAAGTAATGCTGCTATTTGTGTGCTGGTATATCCTTGACCATACTGTAATTGAATAATAGACCGATCTGTCTCGCTTAGATTTCTCAAACTGTTCTTTATTTTTCTACTTACCTCTCTGCTCTCTACAATCTCATGTGGTGATGGTGAAGTGTCCGGTATAGAATTCAATATACTATCTTCAATCGGTTCAGGATTTCCCTTTCGCATGATGTTGTAGGCCGCATGGCGGACAGTAATAAGTATAAGATGCTCAAGTTTTTCCTCACTCGACGTATCAAGTTGCTTGGCTTTATGCAATCTAATCCATCCTTCTTGTACCGCATCTTGTGCAAGAGACGAATCATGTAGAATGGCAGTGGCCATTGCACATAGGCGGGCATAGTTTTTTGTGAAAATCTGTTCCACTTTATATTTTTGTTCCATGTTACCGCTCCCATTACTTGACTTTGCAAAGGCCTTTCACTACTATAACACCATAACTTACTAAAGTGTTATGCATTTTCATGATTTTTTCTATAAACATTAAAATCAATACACACCTCTCGTTACTCACTAAATAAAAATCTCCAACTTGCGCGGTTGTATCGTGTAGATTGGCGGTTCTCGCATAAAAATAATTACCTTCGACTTGCACTCACGCGATGCAGTGCAACCCGAAGGTGATTTTTCTTTTATATAATTTTACTTCGCCCGGCGCGCTAATTCCATGTGGCTTTTCAAAAGGGCTTCTTTCATCTGTACACCAGTGATTTTGTCTTCACACCATGCGTTTGAAAGCTCTATCGCATAGCTGCGAACCGGTACGCCTTCAATTTTATTGACTGCATCTGCCACATGTACTGCCCGTTTACGTTGTGCTATTTTCTGTGGTTCCATAGGGGGCCTCTCCATTGTGTTTGTTATAGTTTTTGCTGTCAAGTTTCATGCGATTGATTGTTCTACGCCATATTTACCATATAGTACTTACTCATTTGCAAAAATATCGTTTCCGTCCAGGTAAAAATAAGGTTCTTCCCTCTCTACAAATCCATTGATGGCTATGAAACCAATTTGCTTGACCGTGAGTTCTTTGATGGCTTCCGCCTGCTGAACCTCACGATGAATTTCATCAAGGGTCATCGGCTGGGCATAATATTTTGCTTCGCAAATCTCATATCCATCTGCAAATTCCAGCGCAACATCAAACTCACCATTTTTACGATGGACGGGATTGTCATAATAACCTTCCAATATTGCGTACACCCTTCATTTTTCCGAAACGAATCTGAAAGCTGAAATAGTCGCGGCAAATTTCCTCAAAGCGACGGGAAACAAAATCTGCCAGGGCTGGCACTGTATATTCATCATATCAAAGGCCCTCAGATTGATTCAGCTTACATAAATCAATTTGCGAAGTCTATTCTCCCCTATATCCAGCAAGATTACGAGCAAGAACTATCTAACGAATTCACTTCAAATCCACCCGACTAATTTTCCGAATTTTTAATGCATTGACATACACAGAAGTCTCCATAACTATGATCTCTGTGTATGTCATTCTTTTTATATAAATTACAGAAGATATAGAAAAAAGAATCCTAAGCAATCTTAAAAAAAATGTCAATTCTACTATTTTTCAATGTGAAATAGATTCTTATTATAAAGACCAACCTATTTCGAAATTTATCTCTATGTACAAAAACAAATAAATCAAGAAAAAGGCATGTGCCTTATCAGACCTCAAATTTTATTGAAACCCGATATATGCACATACCTCTGTAGAAAAAAATTCCTAAGGTCAACTTTTTTCTTATTTATTGTTGCTTTTCTCCGCCGCACAACGAACGCCGAACAAGAGGCTATTCGCATAATAGTAAACCGAGTTCGTAAGCTTCAACATATTCTGCGGATCCGTTTTGTCGATTCTCTCACGGACAAACCCAGTATAGACCTTCGAACCTTTATCATAGAAATAATTTATGGTAAATCCACAGTTTTCCAATGTCTTTCGCATTGCTATGTTTTCTTCGTAGGTTCCCGTGAACAACCTCTGACTCATGAACATAAGGCGGCAGTAGTTAATCAGTCCCGTGGACAGCGACTTCTTACGGCTGGTCTTATCGGTCAGAGCCACACCCATTTCAATATCCGAATCCACGCGGAGCTTATAGTCTACATACGCGACAGGCTTACCATTCGGTCTGCACGTCTTCCATAACGCAAAGTTTCATGTTGCGGCGGGTCAGGCGCTCGGTGTCCTGCAGGACACGGTTCATAGATGCCTGCATCACATCGTCATCCGACATAGCCGCAAGGCGGTCTAGTTCCTGCTGCTCCCGCTTTTTCTTTTGTGCCTGTTTGGTCTCCAACTCGGCTTTGCGCTTGGCTTCGGCGGCATCAAATTCGGCCTTTTTGCGGGTTTCTTCCGTGTCCGCCGCTTGAGATTCCAGCTGCGGGAGTTCAACTGTCTCAAATTCTTCGCTGAAAGAATCTATGGTTTCACTGTCCGAGGATACCTCAAAGGTATCGTCTTCGGCATCACGGTTCATCATATCCATTTCAGATAATATACCCATTGTTCTGTCCTTTCTAAAAAAGGCAGAGAGCCGCCATACTGTAGCTCTCTGCCATAACTTTGCGCGGCTTCAGGCCGCTTTTTGTTTTGTTTCTCTCTGCTGTAAGGCAAGCTGCCAATCATCGATGCCTTTATAGGCTGGATTCCAGACAAGGCTTGTGCTTTGCAGCCCGGCTGTGTTGGCAATCTGCTGCACTTTTTCGGCCGCAGCACCCACATAGTCATTTTCCAACTTGTCCATGTCGTAGGCTTCCACAACCAACTTGGTGCCGTTCTGTGCCATGCGGCACAGCGCGGATTCCAAACCATTCAGATTATTTACTCCTGCAACAGCGACAAACGAGCGCCCTGTCAGGCAGCGAGCAATATCGGCTTTGAGCAGTCCTTTCGTCACATACACGGTCTTGGCGAATGGTTCGCCCACAAAATGCAGCGGGCTGCCGGAGGTAACGCCATGCGGTCTGCCTACTGAGGACAGCCAGATATACTTGGCCCCGCTTTTGCCCGGTGGGTCATCCCTGCGGCGCAGCGACGTGTCCAGCCGTATCTGCATACCGCAGATCAGACCGTCCATACCGACAGCCGGGAGCAGAATGCCCGCCGTGCGGCTGCCGAAGTTGATTGTCCACCGCCCGGCATCGTCTTGATAAAAGCCCGGCACACCCTGCAAGGTGCTGCCCTGCTGCCGCAGGCGCTCAGCATAACTGCGGCACAGAAACGCTGGCGGGGTCGATTTGAACCCGAACCTTGCAATCTGTTCCTCGGTCAGCCCGCGCCGCGGTGACAGCAAGTGCGCCTTGTGCGTGGGTGTCAGCGGCAGCATGGAGAGCAGCAGCGAGTAAGTCTGGTGTATCTCCTGCGGTGCAGCGCGGGCATTTTGCTCCGGCTTTACCCCGATGCAGTCATTCACCCTTGGCTGGGGTGTATACCGCCCTAGCGCCTCGCATATCTCGCGGTAGGCATCGGCATTGCCGGTGCCGTTGTAACGGGCATACAGTGCCAGCATCCCGCCCGCCGCGCCGCAGCGATTGCAGCGCCAGACATTTTTGTCGGTGTTGACGTTGAGCCGCCCCCGTTAATCCCCACAAAAGGGGCAGTTCAGATACAGGCTCGACGGCAGACGGCGGCGGACTGTAAAGCCCAACAGTTCTACCACATCGGCAATGCCAAACGGAAACGTATCGGAAGATGAGGTCATGCAAAACGGCCTCCTTTCCGGTTATCCCGCCTGTTTCTCCTGCAAGCTGTCCCATATAATGGCGGCCGCCGCGCGGAGAATGTTGTTCTCTCCCTGATAGCCTTTCACATACCAGCGCAGGCTGGCAGGGCGGCGGTCAGCCACCTGCGCCAGCGTCCAGCCCTTGCAGGTGCCGCAGTCTACGATGACGTTCTGCGCCTGCTCGTAGGTCATTTGGCGGCAGATTTCCTCCACCGGGCTGCTTTGGGTATACGCTGCGGTAGGAGGTTCCGGTTCCAGCACAATGACATTCTGCGGCGGTTGTGCCGGAGTCTGTGCAGGCTGTACGGATTCCGGCACAACGGTTTTGGGCTTTTCTATAACTTCTGCAGTGCTCTGTTCGGGAACAGGCATATCGTCCGCCATGATGGCATCCTGCGGGTCAGCCTTGGCAGGCTCCTCCGGGGCTGCTTTCACGACTTCCGGCTGCTTCTGTACAGGTTCTGCAATCTCCGCTTTCGCTCCCACCGGCACCTCGCTGCCGTACTCCTCGGATTCACTGCCCACATCGGCAAACTGGATGCCAAAGCCCGCATTGGAAAGCGCTGTGTCCAGCGCTTCCTCCTGCGCGGCCTCCACATACAGCCCACCGGGCGTTGCGTCCAGTGTGCAGTTGGCAACGTAGCTGCTCAGCGGCTCGGCATCCTCACGGTCACGATAAACCTTGGCTTCAAAAATGGCCATTTTCTCAGTGATGCGCAGGGCATTGAGCTTCAGCCGCCCCGTGGGGCAGGCCAGCCGGAACCACAGCTTTTTGTACCGCAGATCCAGACGCATCACATCCTCCCCGGTCTTGCGGGAAATTGTGCGGCGCAGGAATTTCAGCGGGTCAAAGCCGGGTACGTGGTTCAGTGCGGCTACAGCGGAGTTGGTTGTGTACAGCATAGGTTCTTGATTCCCTTTCATGGGTGATTTCTCCCTTCATTATTACATTCAGCCGGCCTGTTGCAGTTCCGGCAGTGCGTTTCGTTCGGTGTTGTAGGCCTTGCAGTACAGGCGGATGCGCTCCCCCAGCATGGTATTTCGCTTGCTGATATCGGCGCGATGAACCGCCATAAACAGAATCGGTTTATGCCCCACAAGGATGACCTTTTTTTTGGCGCGGGTCACAGCTGTATACAATAAATTACGATACAGCATGATTGTGTGTGCCTTGACAATGGGGATAATGACCGTTTCGAACTCGCTGCCCATGGCCTTGTGAATCGTAGTAGCGTAAGCAAGGTCAACATGCGCCAGTTGTTCCGGCGTGTAAGTCAACTTGCGGTCGCCGCCAAAATCCATCTGCACGAGCCATTCGCCCTTGCTTCCTGTGGTGATGCCGGTGATAAAGCCGAGGTCGCCATTGGAAACTTTTTCGGTGTTCTTTGTCTGCATGACGCGGTCATGAACACGGAATGTGCGGCTGCCGATTCTCACTTCTTCCTCGGCCGAGCGGAACGGGTTGACCCGTTCCCGAATGGTTCGGTTAAGCTGCTCGGAGGCTGCCTCACCTTTCTCGCGGAACGGCGAAAGGATCTGCACGTTCTCGATGCCACGCTCGGCGGCTTCTTTGCAGTAAATGTCTTGGATGCGCCGCGCCGTCTCGATTTGCGTCGGGCTGTCCACGAACACAAAGTCATTGCCGTAGTACAGCTTGGTGCTGCCCTCGTTGATGAACTTCGCATTGTAGGCAATCAGGCCGTCTTTCGACTGGCGGAAAATCCAATCCAGTACCGTGACAGGCACCATTCCGCTGTGGATCAGCTCGTAGAACACGTTGCCGGCGCCCACGCTGGGCAGCTGGTTCGGGTCACCCACAAGAACGACCCGCGTATGCTGACCGATGCGCTTGAAAAACTGCTGTGCCAGCCACATATCCACCATAGAAAACTCGTCCACAATGACGAGGTCGGCATCCACAAAGCGAACGCGCTCGCCATCGCCCACTTCTTCCCCGGTGCCAAGTCCCAGTGCGCTGTGCAGCGTGCGGGCTTCGTCTACGCCGGTGCTTTCCGCCATACGGCGGCTGGCGCGGCCTGTGGGAGCCATAAGGGCGAACTTTCCTTTCGGGTACAGGTTCTTGAACACCTCGATGATGGCCTTTAACACGGTGGTCTTGCCGGTGCCGGGTGAGCCGGTGATAATCGTCAGCCCATGCTGAAATGCCGTGCGCACCGCCTGCTCCTGCTTTTGGGAAAGCGTGATACCCAGACTTTCGCGCACCGATTCCAGCGCGGATTCAATGTTCTCTGCCACGCTGATGTTGGCAAGCCGCTCGGCAATCATGCGGGCGGTGTCATCCTCCTGCCCGAACACACGCGGGCTGTACAGGTACTGCTTATAGGCGACCACTGCGCCGTGCAGAATCATCTGCCGCAGGGTTTCCTGCACTTCCTCGGCGCGGACGCGCTGTTCCGGGATGGGAATGGGCGCGTTGAGCAGCAGAAGCGTTTCCTTTACCAAATCTTCCGATGGCAAAAACAGATGCCCCGATTTGCTGCGGGCATCCTCCAGCGTGTACAGCACCGCGCCTTTGATGCGCTCGGCGCTGTGCAGGCGGTTATCCGTCTTGCGGACGATACCGTCCACACGCTTGAAGCCGAAGCCGGAGATCTGGCACAGGTCATACGGGCATTTTTTGAGGATGTCCACGCACGCCGGGCCGAAGTGCTGATAGATTTTCAGCGCCGTGGCAGGCGTGATTTTGAACGGCCCCAAAAGGCTCATAAGGTTGCGCAGGACGCGACTTTCGGCGTAGGATTCCTCAATGTCCTTGAGTTTGCCCTCAGTGATGCCGCGGATTTTCAGCAGCTTTTCCGGCTCGTTATCAAGGATGTTCAAGGTATCCGGACCGAACGTGGCGACAATATCCTCTGCCGTCTTGGGTCCGATGCCTTTGATAAGCCCGGAGCCAAGATATGCCAGCAGTCCGTCCGCCGTCTGCGGAACGATTTCCCGCCACTGCTCGACTTGCAGCTGATAGCCGTACTTGCTCTCCACCCATTCGCCGTCCAATTCCAGTTCTACCGCCTTGGTGCGGGGCAGTTCATACCCCACCGCCGTAAAGCGCAGCATACGGTCGCCGTAGTAGCGGCCGCTGCAAGCCTGCGGCGGGATGCGCGGGTCACTGGTTTTGACAACGATGATGGAGAATTTGTTTGCTTCATTGTAAAAAATCGTGGATTCGTAGGTGACACGGCAGCCGGTAATACCGCTGTGTTCCTGTTCACTGTCGTGCATAGGCACGCTCCCTTCTTTGTCAGGCAGCTTCGTCCGCCGCTTTTGCCTTGATGCTGAACCGCCGCGATTCCGACACTGTGACGTATTCATCGTAAATATCCGGGTGCAGCAGCTTCAGCTTTTGGAGATTGTCTTTCGTGATGCCTGTCCGGCTGACAGGGTTGTAGCTTATGGTGTACTGTGTGCCGCCGTACTCCCCCATCGCCATGCAGCTGCCATTGAGTTTGGCAACCATCTGGCCTTTCAGCCGCTGCATTTCTGTGTCCAGCGTCCTAACTCTCGTTTCCACCTGCTGCTTTTGCTCCTGTAAGCGGAGATACCGTAGCATGGTGGCAGACAGGTCGCCGTCCAGTTCAATTGCCGGGATTGTTTTGTCAGCAGCACCCAAACGGCGGCGCAGGCTTTCGAGGATCAGGCTGCCGTCCTCGGTGTAGGGTGGCGGGATGCGGGTCAGGATATGGTCGTGCCAGAACTCGCGTTCCAGATAGATCATCTCCTGTTCGTATTCCCGGTCGCGGTACAGGTGGCGGATAATGACTTCGTCCTCATTGTTGCCATACAGACAGCAATAGAAGATTTCGTCGATGTCCATAACGGTCATGTAGTGGCGTCCCTGTGTTTCGTAGTAGACGGGAACACATTCCTCGCCGTCCTTCCACCAGTGGTCTTTTGCGTTGTAGTTGGTCGTTTTGATTTCCAGAATCGCAATTTTTCCGTTTGGCAGGCGGACAAAGTAGTCTACATCTGCCAGCATGAAGGGATACTGCGGGTGTTGGAACATTTTCTTGATCTGGAAAACCTCCAACCCGGTTTTCTTGGCGAAAATCCGGGCGACCAGCGGTTCCAGCAGATGCCCCATTTCCAGCGCTACCCAGTTGCCTGCATCATCGGCAGCCGAAGCAATGTTCAGCTTGTCGTCGTACAGGTCTCGGGCAGTGCGAAACGGAGAAATGCCGAGGATCGCGGCGACATCGCTGCCGCCTATCCCCCGCCTGCGGTATGCCAGCCATTCCTGCTCGGCGAGGTTTTCGGTGCTGACCAGCACCTTGGGTTCCTGCCGTATGGGGTCCGGCATCCTCAGCCCCTCCTCTCGCGTTGGTGATAGGGGCGCTTGGGTCGGGTGCGCACATTGTACAGCCGATACCGCAAATTGCGCGGGATGGGTCTTGCCTTGCGCGGGCGTGTGATGCGCCGTGCGATTGCCTTGGGGCTTGCCTGTTCATTCATTTGGTGTTCACCTTTCCTATATAAAATGTATTTTCCAAAGCCGATTGGCCTTGAAACAAAATAAAAAAGCGAGAATGACCGCAGGCAATGCCTGATGTTCACGGCAAACCGTGAACCACGATCATTCTCGCTATGGTTGGGTGTTTTCCACCCCGTATAAAAAGAAAAGTGCCAGCAGCGTCCGCCCGATATAGGCAGGATAAGGCTGCTGGCACGAATTACAAACTCAAACAACGTGTGCGCAAGGCACAAAAATCATTTACAGGTGGAG
>ENA-UONW01001831-UONW01001831.1-human-gut-metagenome-genome-assembly--contig:-CS52-NODE-1831-length-23347-cov-6.637386_pt1 | contig 23347 bp, 17 predicted proteins | sample MGYA00242463_ERZ724010 | MGnify/ENA metagenome assembly ERZ724010 | reverse complement strand
AGAAAGCGAGGCGAGATCAGCCTGGCTTTCCCATCAAAACCCCTGTAGAGCCAAATATTCCTCTTGTCGCCATGCAGCTTCAGGGGGGTGCTGTTACCGGATTTCTGGAAATTCACGAAACTGGACAATGAAATCTGGTTCCCGACTACAGAAAAATTGGGCGACATCATTTCTGATGGCAAGTATGTCCTTGGGTACGCCAATGGAAGCGATGGTATGTTGTACGACACAACTTCCACGCACCCTGACGTGCCCTGGGCTGCCGGCGCAGTGGTGGCGACTGCCAAAGGACAGCTCCTCTGGCTCGACGAACTCATCAACAATTCCCACAATCTCGTTCAAGCCGATCTTTATGCCCAGCGCCTCATCAGCGCCATGTGGCAGGACGGAGCGGGCCGCAACATCGTCAACGTCTCGAGCTTTCGCACCCAGTACGGGTACTACCTCTACACGATGACCTCGCCCGTCACCGGGCAGGACATGATCGGGCACGCCGGTTCGATCACGGGCTACACGTCGATGCTCGCCTACTTCCCGCACCTCGATACGGGGCTGGTCATCAATGTCGCGGGCGGTCTCTACAACAATTCCGGCATCACGACGACGGTAGCCGCTCCCTTCTTCTCGCTCGAACTTGCGCTCACGCGCGAGGCTTATCAATCAGGTTCCCGTCTGGTTTCGAGCGATGGGAAGACCGTGGACTATAAGGGCGGATCCGCGCAGTTCTATGCCGGGAAGCCCGACCTGGAAGTGGGTACGCGCGGCTCTGTTCTGCTGAAAACAGAAACCGTTGGCGGTGATTCTTCAATGCCATCCACGATCAACATTCATCCGACGAATCGCACCGTCACCTATACGGAACCCGAAACCATTCCGTACGTGGCGCAGGTCGTGACGGAAATTGACCCGACGATCACGTTCTATGGCCGCGGCAGCGGATTGGCAACAGACAAGACCACCACTAAGCAGGAAGACAGCTGGGACCATGCCTTCGATGTGAAAACAGGCGGCACCATCAACCTGCTTGCCGATGCCCGCATTGAAGCCCGTGGCGCCCGCACCACGGCTCTTCATTCCGATGGCGGCACGCTCAACGTTGACGGCGAAGCCGCGGCCTACGGTCAGGACGCCTACGGCGTAAGCGTAACTTCTGGCAAAGCGAACATCAGCGGTCTTGCCTGGGCGCAGGGCCTGGATGCTGCCGGTCTCTTTGTTGAGAACGACGGAACCGCGACTGTCACGGGTGAAGCACGCGGCAGCTGGGGCGCAAACGGTTTGCTCATGACGGGCGGCACCGTCACGGTGGACGGCGGCTTCGTCACTGCCTCAACGATTGCATCCGGTGAAAAATACAAAGTCGATGCCGTGGAAATGTCCGGCGGCACGCTGGTCGTGAAGAATGGCGGAGTGGTTGCCGCAGACTTTTCGCTCTCGACGCCGAACCTTGCTCTCAACATGAAAGGTGCGGATAGCAGTACTTCCTCCTCGGGGAAAGCTACATTTGAGAGCGGATCGCTCCTCTCGGGTCTCGTGTACATGTACGGCGGCTCGCTCACCATGGGTGAAGGTTCCACCTACTCCATCAACCTGCTCGCACTGGAATCAACCGAAACAAAAGCAAGCCGAGATGGATCAACGTATGCATTCACCCTGAGTGGGAATAACGCCACAGTAACTTTTGAAAAGGGCTCTACGCTTCTTCTTGAAGGCGCAAAACTCAACAGCGAATACGATCTCACCAACGGGGCAATCGACTTTAAGCCGGCAACCCTCTCCTTCGGCACCTACCTGCTTGAAGGTGAATACGATTCAGCAAAGGGAACTGTAGTCGTGAGCGGCATGGACGATGCCGCTCTCTGGTCGCTCGACGGCATGTCGGGGAAGAAAGCCTCTGCGCTCGAATCGCTCTTCACGTCCGGGCTCGATCAGAGCAGCTCCAACGGCGGCTACCGCTTCATGAGCCGTCTCTTTGACGAACGCTACGCATCGAAATCTGAGGCCGTCCGCACCTGGCACCAGGCGGCAGCCCCGGGCGCCATGCTGGGCTATGCGGCAGCTGCCCGCCAGGTCGCCGACCAGATGCACAACCAGGTTGAGGAACGCATCCGCGCGAAGCTCAATAATGCTGAATTCAAGGATCCGGAACTCACGCCGGCTGCAGGCTCCCTCTGGGCCTCGGTCTGGTACAGCCGCAATGATGCCGACGGCTTCGACGCCACGGGCGGCTCCGCAGCCTACGACACGGATGCGCGCGGCGCCGTCTTCGGCGTCGACTTCACCCGCGACGCCTGGACCATCGGCGGCGCGCTTCATGCCGGCGCCTTCGACACCGACGGAACGGACGGCGTGAACCTCAAGGGCGAAGGCACCTTCATGGGAGCGTCCTTCTACAGCGCCTACGCGATGAACGACTGGGCCCTGACGGCGGACCTTGGCGCCGCCCGCTACGACATGGATGTGTCGGGCGGCGTCCTGAATGGACTTGCCTTTGAAAGCGTCTCGGCAGACATTGATGCCTACTCGCTCTCTGCCGGATTCAAGGCGGAAAAGCGCATCGCGGAAGCCGGCCCCTTCGGCCTCTCGGCAGATGCGGGCGTGCGGTTCCTTCACTTCCATCAGAGCGACTATTCCGTCGCGATTTCGGGCGACACGAGCTTCAGGACCTCTGCCGACGACGTTCAGCAATGGACCTTTCCGATCGGCTTCACGGCTTCCGGCAAGGTTGTTTCCGGAGAGTGGACGTTCACACCGAGCGCAGCGCTTCACTATGTGTACGCGGCGGGCGACCGTGCTGAGGAGAGCGAAAGCCGCTTTGCATTCGGCGCTGCAGGAACGGCTGACTTCTCCGCTGCCTTCACGGACCGCCACAGCATGACAGCGGGCCTCGGGCTTGAAGCCAGAACCGACCGCATGCCTTTGCCTTCACGGCCGGCGCCGACAGCATTTCGTCGAACCAGAAGGCATGGACCGCCGGCATCCGCGCCCAGTTCCTTTTCTAACGAGGCTTGATCATGGACCCATTCTCCAACTTCAAAACCAAACAGACGCTGGCTGTGATCGGAGCCTTTCTCTGCGCGGGCGCCGCTCAGGCAGCGGACGTTCAGCTTTACGGCGTTCTCGATACGGGCTTTCTCTATACGCATGACCGGCTCGAGAACCAGGGCGGGCGCTTTCAGGACGAGTACCAGGGCACGGCCTCTGCCGGTTCGCTCGTGATGGAATCGAGCATCAACTACGGCTCCCGCTTCGGTCTCAAGGGTTCCGAAGAGCTCGCTCCCGGCGTGCGCCTCGGATTCGTGCTCGAGAGCGGCATCATGACGGACTCCGGGGAATTCAAAACCGCCAACCGGATCTTCGACCGCGAGGCGCAGCTCTATATCGAGAGCGACCTCGGGCGTCTTGCCTTCGGCCGCATCGGCCCGGTCTCGGGGAGCATCGGCGCCTACCATCAGCTGACGCTCCGGGGCGACGCCCTCGACGGGGGCTTCTATTGGCTCACGCGAAACGTCTACGACAACATGGTGACCTACGTATCGCCCGATTTTGCGGGCGCCAAGGCCTACCTCCAGTACTCGTTTGAAACCAATTCAAGCGCCGGACTTGAAGGGAATGCCGACGCGGAGCGCTACGCTTCGGCCGCAATCACGCTCGACCGCGGGCCGCTCCAGGCGGTCGTCATGGCCGACACCATCATGCGTTCGAGCACGGCCGACCCGCGTCTCGGCGATGCCTACTCGGTCGGCTTCGGCGCCAATTACAAGATCGCCGACGTCACGCCCTACCTCGGCTTCCAGCTCGGCCGCAACGAAACGGTCTGGAACTGGGTGGGGTCGTCGAGCTTCCTCTCGGCCAACTACCTCGCGAAGCACAACGTGAGCGGGGTCATCGGGCAGTTTGACGGCTGGAGCACCACGGTCGGGGCGCTATTTGAAAACATGCCCGGCACGCCGGGCGCCAACATTCAGGCCGCGGTCTTCTACGGCAAGGCGGACGGCGAAATCTTCAACGCCGGAAGGACAACGGAAAAAGCAGCCTTCGAAGAGGACCTTGAAAAGTACGGCTTCATTGCGATGTACATCTTCCCGCTCAGCAAAAAGGCGCTGGTCTATGCGGGCGGCGCCTATACGGCAGAGCGGATGGAGCGCAGCGGCGCCGACATCGACCACGATACATGGCAGGCGGCTGCCGGCATGGCGATCGCCTTCTGACGAAGGCCGCCGCGAGGCACGTCATTGCTTCAAGCCCGTACGGACGCCGGAGGCCCGTACGGGCTTTTTTACGCCCGGTTTTCCTTTCCGCCTATACCAAGGTATAGCCGCACGCTTTCAGAGATCCTTCAGAATTACCTCCATCACGGATGCGGATTTGACCTCTCCGCAAGCGGATCCGGATGTCGCCCGTTGCGGCGATTTCCATCAACCTTCAAAGGAAAACACAATGTCCGAACTTAATCTCGCCCGCCGCAGCCTCCTCAAGACCGGTGCTGCCATGGCCGCCACTCTGATGGCGAGCGCTGCCGCCAATGCCGGCATTCCTGCTGCCCAGGTGAAGAAGTTTGACGCCGAGTACGACGTCGTCATCATCGGCTCCGGCTTCGCCGGCATGGCCTGCGCCCTCAAGGCTGCCCGCGGCGGCAAGAAGGTTCTCATGATTGAGAAGATGCCGGTCGTCGGCGGCAACTCCGCCATCTGCGGCGGCAACGTCGCCTGCCCGGTCAACCCCGTGCAGAAGGCTCAGGGCATCAAGGACAGCAAGGAACTCTTCATTGAAGACTGCCTGAAGGATGGTCTCGGCCTCAACTACACGAACCTCCTCGGCGTCATTGCCGACCGCTGCAACGACACGATCAAGTTCGTTGAGGAAACCGGCGCTGAATTCGTTCCCAACAAGATGCTCTTCGAAGCCGGCCACTCGGTTCCGCGCTCCTATGAAATCAAGGCGGGCACGGGCTCCGGCTACATCCGTCCGATGTACGAAGCCATCAAGAAGGAAAAGAACGTCACGGTTCTCACCCGCGCCAAGTTCGATGACTTCGTGATGGACGGCGACGCCGTTGTCGGCATCACCTACCGCGAAGGCTATCGCTTCAACCAGAAGCTCCAGTCCGACGACCTCGAAAACAAGACCGGCAAGCAGAAGGTTGTCCGCGCGAAGCTGGGCGTCATGCTCGCCGCCGGCGGCTTCTCCCGCGACATCTGGTTCCGTCAGGTCCAGGATCCGCGCGTTGTCCCGACCACGGACTCCACGAACCAGCCTGGCGCCACGGCCGGCGTTCTCGTGAAGGCCCTCGGCATCGGCGCTGCTCCGGTTCAGCTCTGCTGGCTGCAGTTCCTCCCCTACACCAACCCGCGTGAAAAGGGCTTCGGCGTTTCCGTCAACTTCACGAACCATGCCTGCATGGACTACGGCATCGTCGTCGACCGCAAGACGGGTCTTCGCTTCATGGACGAACACGCCGGCCGCAAGATCAAGTCGGACGCGCTCTTCAAGGTCATCGGCGCTGATGAAAACTACCCGATCGCCATCGCTGACGATGCGATCGTGAAGTCGATCAACCCGAACTTCGTCAAGCTCCCGCTCGAAATGGGCACGGTGAAGAAGTTCAACACCCTCGAAGAACTCGCCGACTACTTCAAGATCAACAAGAAGCCGTTCCTTGAACAGGTTGCCCGCTACAACGAGTTCATCAAGAAGGGCGAGGATCCGGAATTCCACCGCAACCTCAAGTTCAGCAACGGTCTTGATGTTTCCAAGGCTCCGTTCTACGGCATTGAAGTCGCTCCGAAGATCCACCACACGATGGGCGGCGTCATGATCAACGAAAAGGCTCAGGTCATTTCCGCGACGACGCACCAGCCGATCAAGGGCCTCTTCGCCGGCGGCGAAGTGACGGGCGGCGTGCACGGCGCTTCGCGTCTCGGCACGGTGGCCGTGATCGATGCTCTCACCTTCGGCATGATCGCCGGTGAAGAGTTCGCCAAGATGTAATTGAGCCCCTTCCTTTGAGGTTCTGCCCGGAGAGCTGAGAGTTCTCCGCCTCTCCGGGCAGCAATTCTTCAAAAGTACCGGCTGAATCACCTTGCGAGCCGGGGCCCTTCCCGGGCGCCCGGCTTTCTTATTCCCTGACGAAACCCTCGGTTCGTTAGCGAAAATCATTAAAAATCAATTCATTCGGAATATCTCCTGCCAAGGATCCGGACTTCATCACCCTCCTTGATTTCCGAATAACCTTCCCATCAGGCCCCAGAATGCTCCGCTCTCTCCTTACTGCCGTTGCTGCCACGGCCATCCTGCTCGGCAGCGCCGCTTCCGCTCAGGCGGGCGAAAAGCTCGCCGAACAGCACATCAAGGCGGGCCTTCAGTGCCAGACCTGCCACGGTCAGGACATGAAGAATCCCGAGATGCCGACGATCGAAACCTGCACGGGCTGCCACAATACCAAGCAGCTCGTTGCGAAGACGAAGAACGTCAAGCCCACCAATCCGCATGTCTCGCCGCACTACGGCGACACGCTCGAATGCACGAACTGCCACCTGATGCATCAGGAAAGCGAAAACTACTGCAACCAGTGCCACGAGTTCGACTTCAAGGTGAAGTAACCGCACGGAACCCAATTCCTTCTTCTCTCCTTTCTTCTATTCCCGCCGGCCTAAAACGCTTCGGCGGGACTTTTTTTGCGCGCTGCTCCTCCATCTTTCAGATGCATCTGCGGGAAAGCGCTTCCCGAGACTCCGTCAAACCGGCAAAAGACATCCCGTGACTAAGCAGACTTCAGCGCGAGGCGTATAGTTGCGCTCTTTACCTTCAGACTTTCTCCGCCTGCCTTCAGTCATGGCTCTCCCAACTGCTCCCGTCCGCCGGCCCATCGACCTTCGCGCCTTTCTCATCTGCGTTCTCCTCTCCATGACCTGGGGCATGCAGCAGACTGCCATCAAGGCTGCCGGGACGGACATCAGTCCCATGCTGCAGGTTGGCCTGCGCTCCGCTGCGGCTGCGGTTCTGCTCCTCATCGCCAACCGCTTCTTCCTCCATGAGAAATGGAACTGGAACGTCAGGTTCCGCGACGTCGCGCTCGTGGGCCTCGGCTTCGTGGGCGAATTCTTCTTCGTGGCCGAAGGCCTCCGGTTCACGACCGCATCCCACATGTCCGTGCTTCTCTATACGGCGCCTTTCTTTGCTGCCGTAGGGCTCTCGATTCGACTCCCCGAGGAGCGTCTCTCCTTCATTCAGTGGGCCGGACTTTTCGTGGCCTTTGCGGGCATCGTGACGGCCTTCTTCGTCCCCGCTTTCCTCGCCGGAACATCGACCGGGGGCGAGCTCTGGATACTCGGCGACTTCCTCGGCCTCCTCTCGGGCGTCTCCTGGGGACTCACGACCGTGTTCCTGAGAGCGACGACGATGAACAACGCCGCCCCCACGCAGATGCTTTTTTCCCAGCTCATCTTCGCGGCGGCAACCCTCACGCCCATTGCCTTCCTTACCGGCCAGGCGACCTTCATCGGGACGCCGGTCGCCTGGGCGAGTCTTCTTTTTCAGATCTTCATCGTCTCCTTTGCGTCGTACCTTGTCTGGTGCCAGATGCTCAAGATCTATCTCGCCGCGCGCTTAGGCGTCCTCGTCTTCATGACGCCCTTTTTCGGCGTCCTCTTTTCTGTTCTGCTTCTCGGCGAATCCATCGGTCCGGCCTTCATCGCGGGATCGCTCCTGATGCTCGCAGGCCTTCTCATGGTCCAGGTGAGGCAGCTGCCTCACCAGAGGAAACACTGAGATTTAAAGCCACCAGACGCGGCTCCAGGGCGAAAGGATCTCCTCCACTTCAACCGCATCCCGGGCGACCGCAACAAGCGCCCGACCGTCGCCGTCCCTGAGATCCCGGGCAAGAAGCTCCTTCGCCCAGGGTTCATTCGCGCACTCGTGCCAGAGGATGACCGGACGGCGGAGACCGAGCGCATAGTCAACCTCAATAAGCGTACTGGACCCGGGAGCCGCCGCCATGACGAGCGTTCCGGTGCCGAGCGCTGCCACGATGCGGTTGCGGTGCCTGAGCGACCTCATCCGCTCATTGGGATCAAAGCGCCGGCCTTCAGCCTGCGGCGCCTCGGAAAGCGCAAGCCCTGTCGCGACGATTTCCTCATAGAGCTTTGCGTTCTCGGGCGGCCAGGGGAAGGAAAGCGGAGTACCGAGCACTGCCGCCGTGCGCCCGCGGCGGGATTCATTCGTCCATGCGGCGAGCGCCCCTTCGTGCGCGGCGCGGTCGATGCCGGCCGCAAGCCCGGAGACAATGACGGCGCCTCTCGCGGCAAGATCGGACGCCAGGAAGGATGCGGCTTCGCACCGCTCGGAAGAAGCATTTCTTGAGCCCACAATGGAAACAAGAAGCTGTCGATCGAGGAGCGTCAGGTCCCCCAGGGCGCAAAGCACCTTCGGCGGATCTGCGAGAGCGTCAAGCGCCTGCGGATAGTCTTCCGAACCGCGCGTGAGAACGCGGGCGCCTTCGGGAAACGTCAGCGAGAGCTCCTTTCTGAGCTCTGCAACGCTCAGGCCCGAGCCCGCTTCGCGCTCAAGTGCATAGAGCGCCTGAAAATCCTCACGGGAGAGCAACGGCATATTTCGATTCCTCCGAAAAAAGGACTAGCTGCTTCAACAGAAATGCCCACTGCGGATAAGCGGGTTTATACGCATTTCAAAAGAGGAGAAGTAATGCATTCCTTAAATTTTCACCGTTAAGGACAGAGTTTCTCTTTTGCATGTATCAAAATCTCTTCAATTTCTGATTCAGCAATACTCTTAAAGAGATAGTAACGTCGTCTTACTTCTCGTCATCCATTTTTTTTCAGGTTAACATTCTGCCGAAGGTTGGATCCTAAGGGATTCATACTCTATTGGGAGCTGTGCTCAATCAAGGCGCAGTCCCGCACCTCAAAAGGAAAGAAAAGATGAAGAAGATTCTGGTTGCCGCTGCCGTCATGGCCTGCTTCGGAACTGCCGGTGCCGCTGAAGACATCAATGTCGACGTTGCGGTTATCGGCGCGGGCGGCGCCGGCCTTTCGGCTGCTGTTCAGGCTAACGAACTCGGCGCCAAGGTTGTCGTCGTTGAAAAGATGGCGATGGTCGGCGGCAACACCGTCCGTGCCGCTGGCGGCCTGAACGCCACGGAAACGGCTCTGCAGAAGGCCAAGGGCACGAAGGACTCCGTCGAAATCATGTATTTCGATACGATGAAGGGCGGCCACTGGCTCAACGACCCGGCGCTCGTCCGCACGCTCGCCGAGAAGTCTGCCTCTTCCGTTGACTGGCTCCTCGCCCACGGCGGCGACCTTCGCGACGTTGGCCTGATGGCCGGCGCCACCTTCCCGCGCACGCACCGCCCGACCGGCGGCGCGCTCGTCGGCCCGGAAGTTGTCCGCACCCTCTACACGGCTGCCAAGGCTGAGAAGATCGACATCCGCACCAACACCCAGGCCACCAAGATCCTCACGGACAAGACCGGCCGCGTGACGGGCATCCAGGTGAAGGATAAGAACGGCACCTACACGATCCACTCCAAGGCGGTCGTGAACGCTGCCGGCGGCTTCGGCGCCAACAACGAACTCGTTTCGAAGTATGTGCCGCGCCTGAAGGGCTTTGCCACGACGAACCATCCGGGCGCCACGGGCGACGGCCTTCTCCTTGCTGAGAAGATTGGCGCCAACCTGATCCAGATGGACCAGATTCAGACGCACCCGACCGTTGTGCCTAAGGTTGGCGAAATGATCACCGAAGCCGTCCGCGGCAACGGCGCCATCCTCGTCAACAAGGAAGGCAAGCGCTTCTTCAACGAACTTCAGACGCGCGATGCGGTTTCCGCCGCCATCCTGAAGCAGAAGGACGGCATCGCCTACCTCTTCTTCGACTCCGACATGCAGAAATCCCTCAAGGCGACGAACGGCTACATCAAGCAGCCCTATTGCCTGACGGGCGCTACGCTCGACGAGATCGCCGGCAAGATGGGCGTTCCGGCTGCTGACCTCAAGGCCACGATGGACGCCTGGAAGGCCGGCAAGGCTGCCAACAAGGATGCCTTCGGCCGCGCCGACATGCCGCGCGACCTCGACAAGGGTCCCTTCTACGCGATCGCCGTTACCCCGGCTGTCCACCACACGATGGGCGGCATCAAGATTGACCCGCTCACCCAGGTCTACAACGTGAAGGGCCAGGTGATTCCGGGCTTCTTCGCTGCCGGTGAAGTCACGGGCGGCGTCCATGGCGGCAACCGCCTTGGCGGCAACGCTCAGGCCGACATCGTGACCTTCGGCCGCATCGCCGGTCAGCAGGCCTTCATCTTCGCCCGTCAGCTCGACGCTCAGAAGAAGTAATGTCTGCCCTGCGGGCATGGCTTCCTGCTCGATGAAGAGGATGCACGGCCTCTGAAAGCTTGGGGCAGGAAACAAAACCCGCACCGGTCGCTTACGATCGCAAAGCCCGCGAGTTCTTTTGGAACCGCGGGCTTTTCGTTTCTTTTGCATTGCCGGGCGACTGCGCTAGACTCCTCAGACATCCCGCGCGGAGATGACTGGCCGCGCATTAAGAAATTCAAAAAGGAATTCCACCCATGCTCGACATTGTGATCACCGGAGCTGAGCTGGAGCACGATCTGCTCCTCGACCTCACGCATGAAGTGCACCCCGCACGCACGCTCTATCGTCCGTCCGAACCTTCGCTGCGCCTTGAGGATGTGCCCGATGATGCGGATCTCTCGCATCTCGAGCAGGAAGCCGCCCGGCACAACGCCGACTTCTTCGTTCTTCCTGCAGGCCTCAGCATCAAATCCTTCAAGGCATTCTTCTTCGATATGGACAGCACCCTGATCGAAAACGAGTGCATCGACGACATGGCCTTTGCTGCAGGGTGCCTCGACGAAGTGCGCCGGATGACCCGGGAAGCCATGGAAGGAAAATGGCCCTTTGCGGAAAACCTCCAGCGCCGCGTCAAGCTCCTCGCAGGAGCACCGGTGAGCGTCGTGGACCATTCGGTGGAGGCGGCTCGCTTCTCTGTCGGCGCGGAAGTCCTCATGAAGTTCGCCCGCCGCAACGGTCTTGCGCTTTATGTCGTCTCCGGGGGCTTCACGCTGATCACGCGCCCCATCGCAAAGAAGCTCGGCATGACGGGGGCCGTCAGCAACGAACTCGTCATTGAAAACGGGCTCCTTACCGGCGAGGTTGCGGGCCCTGCAGGCGGCAAAATTCTTGACGCCAGAGGCAAGCGCCGCGCGGTTGAAGTGCTTTCGCAGCTCCACGGGGCATCATTGAGTGAAGTCCTCTGCTGCGGCGACGGCGCGAACGACGTCGAAATGATTCGCGCGGCGGGTCTCGGCGTTGCCTTCCATGCCAAGCCCGTCGTGCAGCAGCTCGCGCGCTACCGCATCAATCATTCAGGGCTTGACGCCATCATGCTCTTCTTCCGCGAATCCTGGAGGGATGCGCTCCCCTTCGCATAATTCGTGAGGCAGGACTTCCAGTCGCCAGAAACTATTCGGGCGGGCGATCTCAAATGAGATCTCCCGCCCGTTTTCATCAGAGGGTCAGGCTCCTCAGAAGTTTTTCCGCCTTGACCCGCAGTTCCTCCATTTCCTTGGAATAGCGCTTCAGCTTGCGGAAAGCTTCCTCAGCCTCTTCAACGCCCTTTTCGCGATCAGGGAGCGGAATCAGAAGATTTTCGAGCTCTTCCGTACGCACCTGCGGCACGGCTGTATTGCTCGAGATGCGCTCATATCGTCCGCATACCGGTTCGCACTGAAGGTAGCGCAGGAGATATGCTGGAGATCGAACGGGACTATCCGCGCGAAGCCTCAGGATGACGAAGAGCTGGCCGGCCACCCAGCGTTCTTTCCTGGGGATGGCGTCAACAAGCGCGATTGACCCGATGCGTCCGCGCTGCGTAAAAATGATGTCGCCCGGCCGGATCGTCTGCTTTTCAATCCGGCGCGCCTGGGTGCCGTCATCCGGATCAATCCGGATGCGCTTTCTGGGACGGCGAAGAATCCCGCACTCATTGATGTCGTTCGGAATGGCTTCGTAAACGACGTCCTTCTCGTCCGCCGAGTCGGAATCCGGCCCCACCGCATGGCAGCGGACCAGTTCAACAAATGTTGAAAGCGGCCGGGATCCCCGCTCCTCCAGGAGGCGGTCAATCTCTTCGTCTCCCGGCGTCTCCACGCGGCTTGTCGTCGTGAGAACGCAGCGGTCATTGAGCAGCGTGAGGTTCGTCGCACTCACGAGGTCAATGCCCTCTGCTTCCTTTCCCCGCATTGCAAGCGAAACGCTTTCCCGGAAATCATCGGGCCAGGGGCGCCGCGTATAGCGAAGCCTCGGAACAGAGATGAGATTCACGAGAGCGCCCTCGCGCCCGATCTTCTCGCAGAGAAGAAGACCCAGCGTTTCAATGCCGGACTCAACGCCCGTTGCCGACGGGAAGGAGATGACGCGCGTCAGGCGGCCGGACCTCAGGAATTTGGTCTTGAGCTTTTCATCCTCGCCCTGCGCCCGGTAGAGCGTGCCGCCCGAAAGAATCGCCACGACGCGCGAGGGATTCGTCAGAAGGGCATCGGCGTAGTTGAGTTCGTCGATCGTATATCTTCCGACCGGCGGATGGCTCCCTTCGATATTGGGCTCAGGGATCGTGACGACGGGCCCGTCGAGCGTTGAGAGATCAATGGCGCCGGGCTTCAGAAGTTCCGTTCCGGCATCAAACCCGTAAGCCTTGAGTACGGTAAAGAGCAGCGCCAGGTGCTCTGAAATCGTCGCAAAGCGAACGGTGCGGCCGGCAAGAAGACTCCGGGCGCCGGAGAGGAAGGCGCGCTCTTCACCCACGATCCAGAAGGGCGCATGCGGATCTTCTTCAAGGAGCCAGCCGGCAATCTCATCAACGAGCTCCGGGCGGAGCGAAAACTTTCTGATGTAGGTTCGTCCATTGAGGCGCAGAAAGGCTTCAAGGGTTTTCGCCGGATTCCGCATGAGCTCCTTAGGAAGCTTCCAGGAAATTTCCTGATCGGGAACTGCAATCGACCAGGAAAACTGTCTGAGTTCCGGCAGAGCGCTGCAGGCAAGACTGCTGAATTCCCCAGTCCCCCGGAAGGTAATTTCCGGGACCTCGCCGCGCTGCGCCCGAACGTAGAGGATTGCCGTCAAAACGAGCTGAACTTCAGGGTCAAGCCTCGTTTGCTTGGAAAAAGTCTGCCAATAGGTGTCTGCTGCACCCGTTTTTTTTGCTTCCATTTACCGCTCTTTCTGACCGGGAGAAACGCTTCCGGCGCTGCGGAGCCCGATTGGCCTCTCCAGACTGCCGGACGAACCTTCACTAGGGGTTAATCCCCCATATATTAGTGAACAAAATAATACTAAATAGTTTCTGCTTACGATAGTACCGGAAAAAGAGTATTCGGAGCGCTTATCGAACGAATCAGCTAAGGTAAAGCCGCATCAGAATGTGGTCGATGCCGCATTCGTCGAAGACGCGGCCTTCCGCTTCGAACCCGTATTTTTCATAAAACCCGCGGGCATGGTCCTGCGCATGAAGCGTCACTTCCCTGAGGCCGCTATCGCGGGCGCAGTCAAGCGCCGCCTCAAGGAGCTTCGCGCCGACGCCGCGTCCCCGGAAGGGCTTGAGGACGGCGAGGCGGCCGATCCGTCCGTCCGGCGTCAATCGCGCCGTGCCGACCGCCATGTGCCGCGAGTCCCTGGCGACAAAATGCGTGCTCACGGGATCGAGCGCGTCGATCTCCTCTTCCTTCGGCACTTTCTGCTCGGCCACAAAAACCATGAGCCGCACGGCCGAAGCCGGATGCTCGAGCGTTTTCCAGGAGCCCTTTTCGATTGATATTTCCATGGAGAGGTTCTCAGGAATAGAGAAGCAGGCGGGCCCGCATTTCCACTGGAAGAAGCGGCCCGCTCGCAAAAGAATGTTGGGGGTCAGAGCGTCTTCAGAAGATGCGCGAGTCTTTCCGCATGCGCCTTCGCCTTTGCCTTCACGGCCGCGAGATCCTCATCCGTGCTCACGCCCGGAATGTAGAGCATTCCGGCGGAGTAGACGGGCTCGGCATTCTGCATCGAGCAGTAGGTCGCCGTCGAGAAGAGCGGCGCGAGGAGATCCTTCACGGTGTAGCCGAGCGCGGCGTCGCGCCGATAGGAATCTTCCGGCGCGCCGAGCGTGAGGGAAAAGACTGCAGTCTTTCCCTTGAGCGCGGTGCCGCCCGTACCATAGGCAAACCCGTGGGTGAGGACCTCATCGAACCATTCCTTGAGAAGCGCCGGAACTGAGAACCAGTAGACGGGAAAGTCGAAGACGACAATATCCGCCTCCCTCAGAAGCTTCTGCTCTTCGGGAACATTGAAGCCTTTTTCGCCTCTTGCTCCGGAGAGTGCATGCACTTTGACGGCAGGGAGGAGCTTCCCCAACTCTTCAAGAATCGTCTGGTTGGCAAAAGAAGCCTTGAAATTGGGATGGCCGTTGATGACGAGAACTTTTTTCATTGGAAAATCCTACGGTTGCGTTCGTATAAAAAATAATTCCCGACAGTTTGAAGTGCCGGGAATGTCTTCGAGGGGAAAACTTTCAGGCGGGCGGAACTTCTGACTGAAAGTTCCGCCCGGCGTAAAGCTTATTGCTTGGAGAAGTCCTTCCCGGCGGCCTGAGCCTTCTTCAGGTCGCCCGCGAGCGCGAAGGTGAGCTTCTCAGGATCGCAGAAGCGGCGAAGGGCCTTGTTGACGTCCTCGACCGTGAGCTTCATCACGGCTTCTTCGGTCTCTTTCGAGAACTGCCAGGTCTTGCCGATCTCGAGGTTGTTGACCCAGTTGGAGGCAATGAGGCCGTCCTGAGCGCGGTTGACGGCACGGGACTGAATGATGCCGCGCTTCGCCTCAGCGAGCTCCTCTTCCGTGATGCCGTCGCGATAGGCGCGGGCGAGCTCATCGCGAAGCGACTTCTCTGCCTGAGCGAGGTTCTGCGGCGCCACAATGGCGCCTACCGACCACTTGGCACGATTGCCGAAGGAGGGAAGCGTGATGCCGGAACCCGCGCCGTAGGAGAGGCCTTCCTTCTGGCGCAGGCGGTTGACGATGCGGTTCGAGAGCCCGTCCGAGCCGCCGATGATCCAGTCGGCCGTGATGAGCGCAGGCATATCGCTGTCGGTGAGGGACGCGGGGAGATCAACGCGGGCAAAGAGCATCGCGTTTTCCTTGTCAGGCGTATCGATCACGAAGCGGGCGGGTCCGACCGGACGATATTCAGCCACAACGCGCTCGAAAGGAACCTCGGCCGACTTCCTCGCCACAATGTCCGCCTCAAGGGCCTTCGCCACCGCTTCCGGCTCGAAGTCGCCCACAACGGCGATATAGCCCTTGCCGAGACCAAAGACGCGGTCGTAGTAGCCCTTCACCTCGGCGAGCGTCACCTTTTCAAGGTCCGCCGTCACTTCGGTGGAAAGCTGCGCATGACGCGCATCACCCGCAGGATACGTATTGAAGTGCGCCGTAATGGCATCGCGCCCCTTCGTCGAAGGTTCGTCCGAACGCGCCTTCATGCCGGCAATCGTCTGCTGGCGAAGCGTTTCGAATTCCTTTTCCGGATAAGTCGACTCGGTAAAGAGCTGTCCGACGAGCTTCAAAGCATCGCCCAGGTGCTCGCGGTCCGTCGTGAAGCTGAAGGGCGAGCCTTCCATCTTGAGGTTCGTGAAGGCATCCTCTATCTGCTCGCGCGTCATCGTCTTCGTGCCGCGCGTGATCATGGAGGAAGCGAGCATCGGCACGGCGCTCCTTGCGAGCTCCTTATTGTTGCCGACATTGAAGCGCATCTTCACCACGACGGTTTCGCCGCGGGTCTTCTTCGGCAGGAGCGCAATCTTCACGCCCTTCATGTCGACGATCTTCGTGCGCGCGTCAATGTTGTCCTGCGAAGGATCGAAAGCCTCAACTTCCGCGCCCTTTTCCGAGAACTTGTAGCGGCCGATGAGTTCTTCTGCTGTAGGCGCAGGTCCGATATCGGCGCGCTTCGGATCATCGGTCGGAACGAAGAGTCCGACGACGCGGTTGTCTCGCACGAAGTACTTTGCGGCAGCCTTGTTGATGGCATCGGCCGTCACGGCCTTCACCTGCTCGCGGTCGGCAAAGAAGAGCCTCCAGTCGCCGAGCGCAATGTAGTCGGAAATATCGACGCCGAATTCTTCCGGGTCCGCAAGCGTGCGCTCGAACATCGTTTCCTGATCGGCCTTCTGGCGAGCAAGTTCCTCTGCGGTGACGCCGGCTTCGCTGAAGGCCTTCTCAATCACCTCCACAAGCTTCGTCTTCACGGCCTGAATGTCGCCTTCCTTCTTCACCATGGCGCCGAACATCACAAACCCAGGCTTCTGGGCTGCAATCGGCCAGCCGAAGACCTGAGAAGCCATGCCGGTCTCAACGAGCGCCTTGTAGAGACGCCCGCTCGGCGCGTCGGCAAGAATGTCCGCCGCCATCGCCGTGGGTTCATAGTCGTCGGAAAGCGCAGACGGAATGCGGTAGCCGACGGCAACGAGCTGCGACTCGCCCTTTCTGCGGATGTAGAACTCGCGCTCGCCGTCCGCCTGCGGCTCAACCGTCCATTCTTTGGGCAGCACGCGTTCGGGCTTCGGGATGGGACCGAAGAATTCATTGATCCAGCCGAGAACCGTCTTCACGTCGAACTTGCCCGACACCGTAAGAACAGCGTTGTCCGGCTGATAGTAGAGGTGATAGAAGGCCTGCAGATTGGCGATTTCGACGTTTTCAATGTCGCTTCTCGCGCCGATCGTCGAGCGGCCGTAGCTCTGCCAGTCGAACATCACGCTCTGCATGCGCTTCATCATGACGGAAAGGGGCTTGTTTTCGCCCATTTCGTATTCGTTTCTCACCACCGTCATTTCGGTGTCGAGATCCTTCTGCGCGATGAAGGAGTTGATCATGGCGTCGGCCTGCCAGCCGAGCGCCCATTTCATGTTGTCGTCCGTGGCCGTGAAGCTCACGAAATAGTTCGTGCGGTCGAGCCACGTGGAGCCGTTCATGCGGAAGCCCCGGCGGGTGAATTCCGCCGTCGGATTGGGATAATTCTTCGAGCCCTTGAACATCAGGTGCTCAAGAAGATGCGCCATGCCGGTTTCGCCGTAGTTTTCCTGCCGCGAACCCACCAGGTAGGTCATGTTGACCGTGGCCGTGGGCTTGGCGGCATCCGGATAGAGCACCACCCTCAGGCCGTTGGCGAGGCGGTACTCCGTAATGCCTTCAACCGTGACGTATGGCGTCGGGAGTTCGTTCATTTTGTTCTTTTCCTCTTGGGCGAGCGCGCTCGCGCTCCCTGCCGCCGCAGATGCGAAAAGCGCGGCGCACAGAATATTTCTGAAAATCTGCATCTTCGAACCTTATTCAGATAGATGCGCAAACCTTAGCGGAGGAGATAATTCTGCTCCAGCCATTTCGGTTCCGAGATGTTACCAATGCGCTTTGCCGCAAGCGACATCGTGATGCAATTCCGGGTACCCGGCGACGCGCTCAGGCAAAAGCACTTTGGGCTATTCTTAGCGGCCTTGATCTATTAAAGAATCACTCCATGCGCTCAAAGCTCCCGAAGGCGCATGGGCCTCAAGCATGAAATTTCTTTTCGACATCTTTCCCGTCATCCTCTTCTTTGCCGCCTTTAAGGGTGCGGAGCACTTCCCTGCTGAAGCCATCGACCTTGCGGGAAGCCTGATCGGTGACGGCGTTACGGCAACCACCGCCCCGGTTTTTCTCGCCACCGTCACCGCCATCGTGGCGACCTTCCTGCAGATCGGCTGGCTGAAGGTGAAGCGCCGCAAAATCGAACCCATGCTCTGGATCAGCCTCGCCGTCATCGTCGTCTTCGGCGGGCTGACGCTCTGGCTCAAGAATGAAATGTTCATCAAGTGGAAGCCCACGATTCTTTACTGGATCTTCAGCGGCATTCTCCTTTTCGGCAGCTTCACGGGCCGCAACTTCATCCGCACGCTCATGAAGAACGCCATCGACATGCCCGATGCCGCCTGGGGGAAGCTCCAGTGGATGTGGATCGGCTTCTTCATCGTGGTCGGCATCCTCAACCTCATCGTCGCCTACTCCTTCCCGACGGAAATCTGGGTTGACTTCAAGCTCTTCGGCCTGATCGGATTGACATTGATTTTTACAATTGCCGCTGCAGTGTGGATGACAAGACAAGCATCCGAACGGCAGAATTGACCGAACATTTCCCCGGCTACTCCTCTGGCGCGAGCGCCCTTCCGGCGCCCCCTGCACAGCAGAGTCCCTTCAAGTACTCAAATTCAAAAGCTATGGATAAGAAAGTCATTGCTCTCGGCGCTGCCGCTCTTCTCATCGCCGGAGCCGCCAACGCGGAACTCAAGGCATTCAAGGTGAACGGCGAGACCGTCACCGTCGCGGAGCAGAAGGCCATTTACGACCGTGCTGTTCAGTCCGGTCAGCCCGCGGGCGAAGGTCTTGAGCGTCAGGTCAAGAACCTTCTCATCCAGCAGACGGTTCTCCTTCAGGAAGCCAATAAGGCGAAGATCGCCAACAAGGCCGACGTGAAGCGCGCCATTGAAAATTCCCGCGATCAGATTCTCATCCAGGGTCTTGCTCAGGACTGGGCCCAGAAGAACCCGGTCTCTGAAGCCGACCTCAAGAAGGCCTACGATCAGGACAAGGCCGCCTACGGCGACACGGAATATCAGGTCCGCCACATTCTCGTGAAGACCGAGGACCAGGCGAAGAACCTGATTTCGCGCCTCAACAAGGGCGCCGACTTCGGCAAGCTCGCTCAGGAATTTTCTGAAGACACCGGCAACAAGGGCCAGGGCGGTCTTCTCGGCTGGGTTGTTCCGCGCTCCTTCGTTCCGGCTTTCGGCGCTTCCTTCACTGCGCTCAAGCCCGGCGAAATCGCCCAGTCCCCGATCCGCACGCAGTTCGGCTTCCATGTCGTGAAGCTTGAAGCGAAGCGCAAGGCCGAGCTCTATCCCTCCTACGAGAGCCAGAAGCCGGTGATCCGCAATGCGCTCGCCAACCAGAAGGTGCAGATGCACTTCCAGGACCTCATCAAGAAGGCCAACGTTCAGTAATCGGACGTTCTTCCTCAGGGATCCTCGCGAAAAACGCCTGAGACGCTTCCGTCTTCAGGCGTTTTTCTATATCCAGAAATTTCCGGGAGCCCGGAAAAAAGAAACGGACGATGTTCATGCACCGTCCGTTTGCCTTTTGAGTGAAGCGCTTTTCGCAGGAAAAAAGCGAAAGCGCTTCAGCGCCCGCTCAGTTATTTGGCGTGCTCTTCGCTCAGCTTCTTGAGGGTCTCAAGGCTATCGAGCACATCCTCGACGGAGAGCTTCTTCGCGCGTTCAAGGTCCGCTGCCGAAAGCTTGTGTCCGAGGATGCGGGCATCGGCTGCGGCATTTCTTTCCGCCTCGAAATTCTTCACGGGCTTCGACGCAGCCTCATAAAGCACGTAGGCGGCAACCGGATTCTTTTCAACGCCGGCGCCGTCCTTCAGGAGGTTGGCCAATGCAACGTAGCCCGCCGGGAAGCCGCCCTTTGAGGAAAGGTAGTACCACTTGGCCGCTTCCTTCTCGTCAATTTCCACACCGTTTCCGGTAGCGAAATAGTCGCCGAGATTCTTGTACGCAATGACAGAACCGTTCTTCGCGGCTTCGCGGTCCCAGATCAGAGCCTGGCGAGGATCCATCTTGACGCCGATGCCGTTTCGATAGGCGTGAGAGAGCGCAATCTGGCACTTTTCGTTCCCAAGGTAGGCGCCCTTTTCCCACCAGATGGTGGCTTCCAGCGGCGCCGCCTTCTGACCGAGTCCGCTGCGGAGCATGTCGCCGATGTAGTACATCGCGTCGCCGTTGTCCTTCGCCGCCTCTTTCTTAAAGGTGCGCATCGCTTCAGCGTACTTTTCGCTCTGGATCTGAGCGACGCCGTCGGCAACGCTTGCCGAAGCCGGCGCGGCGCCGAGGGTCATAAGCCCGGCACCCATCACGGCGCCGAGGGCTGTCCGAAGGAAAAGCGACTTGATCATCAGGGGTCTCCAAAGAAAATTCGCGCATTTGACGGGGCCATGAGCCGTCTAAAACGCTCATGCGCTCCAACCCGTTATAAAAAGGAACTATAGCCGTCAATCCTTAAGCGAAGCTCAAGCCTTCGGAAGTTCCTTCATCGCGCCGCTCCGGGTGAGTTCGGAGAGCGTCTCCTCAATGAATGAGTCGTCCTCAAACGTAGAGAACCACTCTGCGAGCGGCCCCGCAGGCTTTTTGCCGTCCCCGCGCGCGGGCTGCAGGAGACCGTTTCTCGGATCCACGAGGAGCGCGTATACCGCGTCGCGAAGCGTTTTTTCCTTCGGGTCGCAGAGCATCGCCCAGGCCGTCAGATGCCGTCGTTCATTTTCGAGAATGGGCGCGCAGTAGTCGTATTCGGAAAGCCGGATGAGAATGCGCTCAATCGCCTGGGGGTAGCTGTCGACAGCCCTTGCAAGGTCCTCTTCGGCGACAATGGGGCGGCCGGCCTCGCGCGCGAGCGTGAGTTCCTTCAGAAGCGCGACCCCCGTCAGGAAGTCGTTCCCGAGCATGTAGGTGTCGGCGAAGCGCCCGGAGGTGAGCTGCGGGATGGCGGCCGTCACCGCCGCGCCCGCGAAAACAAGAATCCAGGCAATGTAGAGCCAGAGAAGAAAAACGGGGAACGCCACGAAGGCCCCGTAGATCGAGGAGAGCGTGCCGGCCGTGATGTAGATCTCAAACCCTTCCTTCACGATCTGTCCCGTGACGGCAACGAAAAGCCCGCCGATCAGCGCATGCGCAAAAGGCACCTTGCAGTTTGGGACGAGCTTGAAGAGCACCGCATAGGCGAATGTCTGAAGGAAGATCTGAAAGAAGGCGAAAACCCAGCCGGGGAGACTCACGTCGGTTGAGCCCGCCGCAATGCGGATCGCCTGAGTCGTGAGCGTGATGGAAAGCGCAATGCCGACGGGACCGAGCGTGAGAAGCGCCCAGTAGATCATCGCGCGCTGCGTCCAGGGGCGCATGCGACGCACATTGAAGATCCGGTTCACCGTCACGAAGAACTTATCGATTATGAGGAGCGCCGTGAGTGACAAGCCCGCCAGACCGAAAGCGCCGAGCCCTGAAGCATGATCGCTGAAGAGCTTCAGGTACTTCATGATCACTTCGCTGTACTGCAGCGGCAGGAAGCTGTTGAAAATCGCGTCCTCGAGCGCTTTTCGGGTATCCGCGAAGCTCGGGAATGCCGCGAAGATCGCAAGCGAAACCGCGAGGAGCGGCACGAGCGACAGAAGCGTCGTGAGCGTCATTGAGGAGGCGACCTCCTGCAGATGGGCTTCCCGCATGCGCGCCACCGCAAAGCTCATGAGGGAGCGCAGGGTGTCGAAAAGGCGGTGGCTGCGGATGGCTTCAATGAATAACGACTTCTGCATGGGCGCGGATCCTTCGGAGTGATGCCTCAAATTATGAAGGAGCCCGGCCCATTAACAAAAGACCCGGAATGCGCGAGAAAGCGCGTCCCGGGTCCTTTTCGTCAGCTGAAAGCCTTCTGCGCCGCCCGCGGCGGGCTGAAGGCCTCGGACTTACTTCGTGAGCGTGATGATGCGGTTCGCATCGAGCACTTCAAAGGCGTCGCCCTTCTTCACGAGGCCGCGGATGTCGGTGAGGTCTGCGGGGAGCCCCAGCACGGACTCAACCGCTTCCTTTGCCACGTCGATCGTGATGAGAACGTTCCAGTTCTTCGAAACCGCGTAGAGCTTGCCGTCTTCCCAGACCATGCCCGTCACGTAGAGTTCGCCGAGCGAGCGGTCCTTCTTCAGCATCGGCGCAGCAGGCGTGAATTCGCCCGAGAGCACCCAGTCGGACTGGAGCGCCTTCGAAATCACGAAGGTCTTCTTGCTCTTGTTGTCGGGAACCGTAGCCGTGTAGATGTAGCGGCCATCCGTCGCGCTCGAGTGAACGTAGAACATCTTCGCGCGTTCCGTACCGATGCGGGCGCGCCCGAAGCCGCCGACAGCCTCGACGTGGTCGCGGCCGGCCGTAAAGTTGGCCCAGCCCTTCACGTCGTCGGCCTGCGGGTTCTGACGAATGCGCAGAATCGACTTGTTCGAGCCCATGAGGACGTAGGCGTCGTCGTTGAGGGGCGTCACGCCGACGAGATCCAGAACGTTCGCCGAGAACCAGGGGTCCATGGCGGCATGGAACTTGGTCGAGAGGTTGGCATTGAGGAACCAGAAGTCGTACTTTGAGGCAACCACGTATTCGCCGCGGATGAAGGCGACGGTATTGAGCTTAGCGGTGATGCCGGGAACGGCCTTTTCGCCCGAGACCTTGAGTTCGCCCGTGAGTTCAAGAGGCGCATTCTTCGCGTCGTGCTCGAACTTGATGCCGAGCTTCGCCGCATTGGGCGCGTAGGCGAAGTCCGGATCCTTCACGTCGCGGCGGCCGAGGAAGTTTATGCCGTCCCACATGCCGTGCCAGCTCGCGTCGGACCAGTAGATGTACTTGGGATTCCAGGAGAAGCGCCATGGATCGCCCTGACCCCAGTTGGGCGGAAGACCCGTCGTCCAGGCAGCCTGGAAGGCGTTCGAAGCGATGATGAAGCCCACGATGCCGAAGGCAATCTTCATGAAGCCCGTCATCGGACGCCAGGACTTGCCGCGCAGCTCCGCGATGAGCGCATCAAAGCGCGGTGCGAGGAAGCAGGCGAGGCCGAAGAGCATCACGACGCACCAGAAGACGATCTCAGCCCACATCTGGGTGTGGATGCCGAAGATGTCGAGGCCGAAGCCCTGGCCCACGTCGCGGGCGGCGTGGTTGCCGAGGTGGCGGAAGGACGAGTAGAGGCCCATGGCCGCCATGACGAGCATCGTGGCGAGATACTTGGGCTTGAAGCCGTAGCGCACCATGAAGAGCGCCACGACGCCGATGAAGGCCATCTGTTCGCGCTGCCCCCAGCAGAGCGTGCAGGGCGAATCGCCCATGAGGTAGCCGAGAATCAGGTTGGCGATGCCAACGGGCAGAAGAACGATGAGCAGGCCGCCCCAGCAGACGATGTCGTACCAGGTCTTGGCCTTGGCGATGTCCTTATCCGTAATCGGAGCCGAATAGTCCGTCATTCTGTTTTCTCCGATTAAAGGTTCATGCTGCCGAGGATGGCGGTGGAAACGTGGCCGACGTACATGAAGACGACGGAGAACCACGCGACGATGGTGAGGCACCAGGCAAGCTTTTCATTGGCCGGTCTGAACCAGATCAGCATAACGGCGATGAAAAGCATCAAGAGCTGCAGAAACTCCATTGATAGTTTTC
>ENA-UONW01001829-UONW01001829.1-human-gut-metagenome-genome-assembly--contig:-CS52-NODE-1829-length-23356-cov-9.555212_pt1 | contig 23356 bp, 14 predicted proteins | sample MGYA00242463_ERZ724010 | MGnify/ENA metagenome assembly ERZ724010 | reverse complement strand
GCCGACCCTCTGCTTGTAAGGCAGATGCTCTGAACCAGCTGAGCTAAACGCCCGTTTTGAATGACGAAAGTGAGGATAATCGGTGTGGGCGTTGACGGATTCGAACCGCCGACCCTCTGCTTGTAAGGCAGATGCTCTGAACCAGCTGAGCTAAACGCCCGTCACTTTCGTTTCAAAAGCGCTGCAAAGGTACGACTATTTTTGATATCTGCAAACAATCGGACGACTTTTTTCGGATTTTTATTTCGACAGGCACAATAAATACCCGAAAAGAAGAAAGGATAATCAAAAAGAGAGGCTGTGCAACAACTCACCACAGATTACCCGGATTTTCACAGATTATCCGTGTTCATCTGTGTAATCTGTGGTAAAACAGTGTTCCTGCACAGCCTCGTCACGAGGAGGTTCAATTATCAATTACCTATTCATTTGTACTCCTGCCAGCTCTTGATCTGGATATCTTCCAGCTTCATGTTGCAGAAGGCTTCGATGAAGGCACCGGCCAGGCGGGCGTTGGTAATCAACGGGATGTTGTGGTCGATGGCACCACGACGGATCTTGTAGCCGTTGGTCAGCTCGCGCTTGGTGTGGTTCTTCGGGATGTTGACGATGAGGTCGAACTTGTGCTCGGAAATCATCTTCATCACGTTGTTCTCGGCATCGGGACGCTCGTCGGGCCAATAAACGGGTACCGTATCCACGCCGTGGGCGTTGAGGAAGGCAGCCGTACCGGCTGTGGCGTAAATCTTATATCCCTTGGCAAAGAGCATGCGGCTGGCGTCGAGCAAATCGACCTTAGACTTCATGGCGCCGCTGGAGAACATCACGCCTTTCTCGCGTGAAGGTATCTTGAAGCCGGTGGCTATCATGGCGTTGAGCAAAGCCTCGGAGAAGTCGTCGCCGATACAGCCTACCTCGCCCGTAGACGACATGTCGACACCCAGCACGGGGTCGGCCTTGTGCAGACGGGAGAAGGAGAACTGGCTGGCCTTCACGCCGATCCAGTCGATGTCGTAGGCCGACTTGTCGGGCTTGGAGTAAGGAGCGTCGAGCATGATCTTCGTGGCAGTCTCGATGAAGTTGCGCTTCAGCACCTTGCTGACGAAGGGGAACGAACGCGAAGCACGGAGGTTGCACTCGATGACCTTCACCTCGTTGTTGCGGGCCAGGAACTGGATGTTGAACGGTCCGGAGATGTTCAGTTCCTTGGCTATCTGACGGCTGATTTTCTTGATGCGACGGGCCGTAGCGAAGTAAATCTTCTGGGCGGGGAATACCAGCGTGGCGTCGCCCGAGTGTACACCGGCAAACTCCACGTGCTCGGAGATGGCATATTCTACAATCTCACCGTTCTGTGCCACGGCGTCGAACTCGATTTCCTTGGTATTCTGCAGGAACTGCGATACCACTACGGGATATTCCTTGGACACCTCGGCAGCCATCTTGAGGAACTCCTGCAGCTCGTCTTCGTCGTAGCAGACGTTCATGGCCGCACCCGAAAGCACGTAGGACGGACGCACCAAGACGGGATAGCCCACCTTGGCCACGAAGCCCTTGACGTCTTCGAGGCTGGTCAGCTCCTGCCATGCGGGCTGGTCGATGCCCAGCTGGTCGAGCATGTGGGAGAACTTGTTGCGGTTCTCGGCACGGTCGATGGATACAGGAGAAGTACCCAATACAGGTACCGACTGGCGGTAGAGCTTCATAGCCAGGTTGTTCGGTATCTGGCCACCCACGGAAACGATGACACCGCGCGGCTGTTCGAGGTCGATGACGTCGAGCACGCGTTCGAACGACAGTTCGTCGAAGTAGAGGCGATCGCACATGTCGTAGTCGGTAGACACGGTTTCGGGGTTGTAGTTGATCATGATGGACTTGTAACCCAGCTTGCGGGCCGTCTGGATGGCGTTCACCGAGCACCAGTCGAACTCAACGCTGGAACCGATGCGGTAGGCACCCGAACCGAGCACAACGACGGACTTCTCGTTCTTGTAGTAGTTCACGTCGTAGCCCTCTACGGCATAGGTCATGTAGAGGTAGTTGGTGAGTTCGGGATGCTCGCTGGCCACCGTGTTGATGCGCTTCACGGCCGGCAGGATGCCCAGCTCCTTGCGGCGGGCACGTACCATGAGGTTTTCCTTCTCCATGTTGCCCGTGGGGTTGAGCACGAAGCGGGCAATCTGGAAGTCGGAGAAGCCCAGCAGCTTGGCCTCGCGGAGCACGTCGGCGGGCAGGTCTTCCACCTTATTATATTGGGAAAGTTTATGCTTGTAGTCGACGATGTTCTTCAGCTTGCCCAGGAACCAGGGATCGATCTTGGTCAGTTCGTAGATGCGGTCGATGGTGTAGCCCTCTTCCAGCGCCTGTGCGATGGCGAAGATACGCAGGTCTGTCGGATGGGACAATTCGTGGTCGAGGTCGTCGAAGTGGGTACCGTCGTTGCCCACAAAGCCGTGCATGCCCTGACCGATCATACGCAGACCCTTCTGGATGATTTCCTCGAAGCTGCGGCCGATGGACATGATTTCGCCCACGGACTTCATGCTGGAACCGATTTCGCGGCTCACACCGACGAACTTCGTCAGGTCCCAGCGGGGAATCTTGCAAATGAGGTAGTCGAGCTGGGGTGCCACGTAAGCAGAGTTGGGCGTACCCATTTCGCCAATCTGGTCGAGCGTATAGCCCAGGGCAATCTTGGCAGCCACAAATGCCAACGGATAACCCGTGGCCTTGGAAGCCAGTGCGGAAGAGCGGCTCAGACGGGCGTTCACCTCGATGACACGGTAGTCGTTGGTCTCGGCATTGAAGGCGTACTGAATGTTGCACTCGCCCACGATGCCCAGGTGACGGATGCACTTGCGCGACAGGTCCTGCAACATCTCCACCTGTTCATTGGTGAGCGAACAGGTAGGAGCCACTACGATGGACTCACCCGTGTGGATGCCCAGCGGGTCGAAGTTCTCCATGCTGGCCACGGTGAAGCAGTGGTCGTTGGCGTCGCGGATGACTTCGAACTCGATTTCCTTCCAGCCCTTCAGCGACTCTTCTACCAGAATCTGTTTGGAGAAAGTGAACGAGCTTTCGGCCAGCTTGACAAAGGCTTCTTCGTCAGGGCAGATACCGCTGCCGAGACCGCCCAGGGCGTAGGCCGAACGAACCATGACAGGATAGCCGATTTCGCGGGCAGCCTTCAGAGCGTCTTCCATGCTCTCTACGGCGTGGCTCTTAGGCGTCTTCATCGGAATCTCGTCGAGTTTCTTCACGAAGAGGTCACGGTCTTCGGTGTACATGATGGCCTCGACTGAGGTACCCAGCACACGCACGCCGTACTTCTCGAGAATGCCCTTCTGGTAGAGTTCGGTACCGCAGTTGAGCGCCGTCTGTCCGCCGAAGGCCAACAGGATACCGTCGGGACGTTCCTTCTTGATGATTTCTTCCACGAAATAAGGAGTCACCGGCAGGAAGTAAACCTGGTCGGCGATACCTTCCGAAGTCTGGATGGTAGCGATGTTGGGGTTCACCAGCACGGAGCTGATACCTTCTTCACGCAACGCTTTCAGCGCCTGCGAACCGGAGTAGTCGAACTCTCCGGCCTGACCGATCTTGAGCGCACCTGAACCCAAGACGAGCACTTTCTTCAATTCGTTCTTCATTGTTTCTCTTTATAAGTTGTTTTAAAATCGCTTGTAAATACCTCTTGAATAAAAAAAATGCGTCACCCGACAACGGACAACGCATTTTCCAAAGAACTAAATATCTTACCGGAAACAGAAAAACCAGCGGCCGGCGAATGAAATTCATCCGAACTGAAATAAAAGCTGGTACCCATTTCCTGTGATTGCATATACTTCTCTAAAAATTTGTGCAAAGTAACGATTTATTCGGGAAACGAGCAAATTTTCAGAGCGTATTTTGAAGATTTAAGAAGTCGGACTTCCCTGTCCGGTCTTACTTCAGCAATCCGTCCAGATAGGTATAGAATTCGGGATCTTCTCCTACCACTACTTTCAGGATGGTACCTTCGGGGCTGAGGACAATCTTCGTGGGATAGCCGCGGACGGCATAGAGGACGGAAACGTCGGGGTCGCCTTCGTTACGGACGTGCAGCCAGGGCATGTCGTGCTCCTCTACTGCCTTGCGCCACTTCTCTTCCGTGTCGCGGCAGTCGATGCCCACAAACTCGACTTTGGCCTTGTGCTTGGCGTAGGCCTTCTTCATATCGGGTACACCCTTGATGCACCAGCCGCACCAGCTACCCCAGAAGTCGAGCACCACATACTTGCCACGAAGTGACGAGAGGGTGAAATCGTTGCCCTTGATATCCTTCAGCGTGAAGTCGGGAGCCGGATTGCCTTCCTTCACCCGTTCGGCGGCGGCACGACGGGCCATCTCCTTGTCGTAACCGTCTTTCACCTGACGGTACAGCGGGGCCATCACACCCGTGCGTACGGGTTCGGCTATCACGTCGAGCATTTCGCCAACTTTTTCGATAGACAGGTCGCGCGACAGGGCATAGACAGCCACATCCTGGTCGGCATGACTGCGGATGAAGTCGCAACGCAGGTCCTGCATGCGGTTCAGGAATTCCCGCGAGGGGGCATAGGCCTTGCGGATGCTGTCAGCCGGAACGCCGTCGGCTTCCATCTGCATGCATGCTTCGCGGAGCGAGTCGAGCTTCTCTATGCAGGGACGGAGCTGGTCGCCCAATTCGTTGCAGGCCTCGTAGAAGGCATCGCCGCCCAGACGGTAATCGTCCAGCGTACCGCTGACCGTGACGGGACGGCCGGGCAGGAGTACCAGCCCCAAGGCTTTCATACTGATGGCGCCGTTGCCCGAGGGCTTGGCGTAGATATAGACTTGCTTCAGCACGCTGTCGCCCACATTGAAGGCAAACTGTCCGTTCTGCATAGGCACCGTGTCGAGCCGTGCCTCGCCACCCTCCACCGACCGGTGGTTGACCAACAACGTATCACTCTCAATTCCGTTCAGCGTACCGCTGACATCCATTTTCGACGCCGGATTGCAGGCAACCAACAGGCCCGCCCCCAACAGCGTCCAGCACATTTTCTTCATGTCTCTATTCTTATTAATAAGTTATATGCCGCCAAAGGTAGACAATCTGCCGCAGATACGGAACCTTTTCTGCAAGTATTTCGCGCGCCTCTTCCAAACGTTGAAAAGGTTTCGTGCAAGGGAACCAAAAGTTTCGTGCAATGAAACCGGTAGTTTCATTCAATGAAACCAGTGGTTTCTTTCAATGAAACCGATGGTTTCAAACTACGAACCTCTCATGAAACTACTAGTTTCGTTGACGATGCAACTATTGAAACTTTTGGTTTCAACCGCCGGAAACTATCTGAAGAGGCTTCTTCGGTCCTCATTCTGCCTCATTCCACCGATTTCATTTCAGTTTTTCGTGAAAAAGCCCTACCTTTACGGCGACATTGACAATAAGGATGTATCAAAAAGACTTCCTGTCATTTTTCAGGTGCGGATTACGCGGAATATGTACAGATATTAATCCGTGAAATCCGTGTAATCCGTGTCTGAAGAAAGTGAACGCTTATTTTGATACCCCTCCCAACAAGCTTTGAAAAAGAAATTATCAATTAAATAAGTTATGGCAAAAGAAAAAATCATCCTCACAGGCGACCGCCCGACGGGACGCCTGCACATAGGCCACTACGTGGGCTCGCTGCGCCGACGGGTGGAACTGCAGAATGCCGGCGACTACAAGGACATGTTTGTGTTCATTGCCGACGCACAGGCGCTGACCGACAACATGGAAAACCCCGAAAAGGTGCGCCAGAACGTCATCGAAGTGGCACTGGACTACCTGGCCTGCGGCCTCGACCCGACGAAGAGCACCCTCTTCATCCAGTCGCAGATACCGGAGCTGTGCGAGCTGTCGTTCTACTTCATGGACCTGGTGACCGTGAGCCGTCTGCAACGCAACCCCACGGTGAAGACCGAAATACAGATGCGCAACTTCGAAGCCAGCATCCCCGTGGGCTTCTTCACCTACCCCATCAGCCAGGCGGCCGACATCACAGCCTTCAAGGCAACAACCGTGCCTGTGGGCGAAGACCAGGAACCGATGCTGGAACAGGCGCGCGAAATCGTCCGCCGCTTCAACTACATCTACGGCGAAACGCTGGTAGAGCCTGAAATCCTGCTGCCCGACAACGCTGCCTGCCTGCGACTGCCCGGTACCGACGGCAAGGCCAAGATGAGCAAGAGTCTGGGCAACTGCATCTACCTGAGTGACCCGGCCGACGAAGTACAGAAGAAGATACGCGGCATGTACACCGACCCCGACCACCTGCGCGTGCAGGATCCCGGCAAGGTGGAAGGCAACACCGTCTTCACCTACCTTGACGCCTTCTGCCGTCCCGAACACTTCGAACGCTACCTGCCCGACTACCCCAACCTGGATGAGCTGAAGGCCCACTACCGCCGCGGCGGACTGGGCGACGTAAAGGTAAAGAATTTCCTGAACGCCATCATGCAGGAGACGCTGGAGCCCATCCGCAACCGCCGCAAGGAGTACGAGCAGGACATCCCGGCCATCTACGACATGCTGAAAAAGGGTTGCGAAAAGGCCCGCGAAACAGCTGCCGCCACGCTGGACGACGTGCGTCGCGCCATGAAGATCAACTACTTCGACGACGCCGAACTGATAGCCGAACAGGCCAAGCGCTTCCGCGGAGAATAAGGATGCAACATACAAAAAAACAGAGGCTGAACTCCACCAAGGGAATTCAGCCTCATTTTTTATCTATTGCCTATAAGCCGGAGCTTATTGGGCAGACTCTACTACCACTACACGGTTCAGGATGGGTTCTCCGAAGGAGTCGACTGCTTCCGTAGTACCTACTGACAGCTTGCTGCGGTCTACACCATACTTTTCAACCAACACGTTGATTACCGCTTCGGCACGTTGACGGGCCAGTTTCTCGTTATACTCCTTGGTTCCGGTTGCTGCATCGGCATATCCGTTGACAACAAAGGTGGTTTCCGAAGATTGCTTCATAGACTCTGCCAGATAAGAGAGGTTCATCGCCTCACGGACAGATACTTCGGACGAGCCGATGGTGAAGAACACGGTGCGCGGTGCGATAACCGGCTTGCTGACAATCACTTCGGTTTCTTTCACTTCCGGTTCACGACTTTCAGCAGCCTTCAGGGCTTCTGCCAGTTCGGCGTTTTCGGCAGCCAGGCGGTTCATCTTGTCGCGCATTGCAGCCAGGCGCTCTTCAGAGATAGCCGGTCTGGGGCGGTCGAAACCACGCTTGGGGAAGCGGTAGGTCAAACCGACCGTTGCACTAACAAGACCGTCATACCCCTTGCCTCCGATACCACCGTCGAATTTGTCTTCGGTAGCTACCGCACTAAGTTCCAGATTGATGTCGAGCGCATCGGATACACGGAAGCGGTTGATGATACCACCGTTGACCGAAAGAGCCTCGCGATGAGGAGTGGAATAATTGTGTGTAATACCGGCACCCACATAAGGAATAATTTCATAAACCCGTGAAGGATTGTAACCTCCGAACAGAGCATTCAAGTTGAACATCACATCGGCATGCAGATTCATGTAGTTGAAACGCTGCTTGTAATAGCCGCCGTTCTGCATCGCACCTACGGCATAATCCGATCCGGCCGAAGGTACATAGCCGCGTGCCTGCAAACCGCTGTACTGCAAACGTCCTCCCAGGCCCGGAGTGAACCACTTGCCTACTGCCACATTCAACGTGGGGCTGATGCGCTTGCCAAAGCTGCCGGCTGCATCGTAATCGCCGAACATCACCGTAGCACCGCCACCCAGCGAGATAAACCAATTGTCCCAGAAGGGATTGGTAACAACTGCGTACTTGTCCTGTCGCACTTCTACGACTTCCTGTACTTCAGTAAATTCTGTCGCGTTTTGTGCTACCGCAGCAACCGACAGTCCGGACAAAGCCAATAACATCAGATTCTTTTTCATACTTTCTAAAATTTGTTTAGGTGTTAAGTTAGGGTCGCTTATTCTCACGACCTGCATAATAAACACCACAGATTTTAAAAAGTTTTGAAAAAGAACGTTTCTTTTATCATTTGGCAAAAAGTTTCTCTATTTCCTCTTCCTTGAGCGTGGCCAGCACGATGCGTCCGTCGGGAGTGTAATTGGGTGACGTACAAGCAAAAAGGCTGTCTACCAAAGCCGCCATTTCATCATTTCCCAGCACCTGACCATAAACAATGGCCGCCGCACGTGCCAGCGTCAGTGCCAGGATGGACTGCACTTCTTCCTTCACATCGCTGCCTTTCTCCAGGGCCGTATGTACCATGTTTCGCACCAGCTCAACAGGATTCAGTCCTTCAATGCCTGCCGGCACACCGTTGATGGCATAACTGCCTCCACCCAAGGAAGTCAGTTCGAAGCCCACAGCCGACAAATCGTCCAAGATGCCTTCCAGCATAGCCACCTCCGAAGCAGGAAACTGTACAATCTCGGGAAAAAGTACGCCTTGGGCCACGCCCTGCTTCTGACGGATCTGCTCCATATACCGGTCGAACAATACACGAACATGTGCCCGATGCTGGTCTATCAGCATCAGTCCCGACTTGACGGACGTCAGAATGTAACGCCCCTTGAACTGCCAGTGCTGCCCTCCCGATGTACCAGTTCCCTCTTGACCGCAGAAAGCGGAATCGCCACCCGACAGAGCCGAAGCGACCGGTGCAGACAAGCCGGCCTCTTCTGCAGCCGGAGCAGCAGCCGGAATCTCTTCATCGGCATCGGGCATCAGCCCGCCGGCATAATCGTCATTCATTCGGCTGGCCTTCTCCAGCCCGGCGTACAATCCTTCCCACTCCACCTGTTTCCGTGAATATCCACCGCCATAAGACGAGGAAGAATTTGACTTGAAAGGATTGAAGTCTGCATTATAATGTACCTGGGGAGGTTCGACAGGATGCGTTTGCTCGAACGCCGGGATGTCAGGCAAGCCTTCGGTATCGAAATCGATGGACGGCACCGCACTGAACTTTCCCAAAGACTCCTTGATGGCCGCAGACAGAATCTGCCAGATGGCCTGTTCGTTCTCGAACTTTATTTCAGTCTTCGTCGGATGGATATTCACATCAATATTGGCCGGATCGACATCAAAATAGATAAAATAGGATATCTGCTCACCGGCCGGTATCAGATGTTCGAAGGCATCCATCACCGCCTTATGGAAATAGGGATGGCGCATGTAGCGGCCGTTGACGAAGAAATACTGGTGGGCACCTTTCTTACGGGCCGTCTCGGGTTTGGCAACATAACCGGAGATTCGCACCAGCGTCGTATCCACCTCGACCGACAGCAACTGCTGGTTCAACTTCTTGCCGAACACCGCCATAATACGTTGTCTCAAAGGCATGACAGGCAGGTTGAACAATTCACTGTCATTGCTGTACAGATAGAATGCCACATCGGGATGTACCAGAGCGATGCGCTCGAATTCGGCCAGAATGTTACTCAATTCCGTAGAATTGGCTTTCAGGAACTTTCGGCGGGCAGGCACGTTGAAGAAAAGATTCTTCACGGAGAAGTTACTTCCTTGAGGACACGAAACCACTTCCTGTGTTTCCACCTTCGAACCGGCTATCACCAAGCGGGTGCCCAGTTCCTGGTCGGCCAGCCGTGTCTTCAGTTCGACCTCGGCCACTGCTGCAATGGAAGCCAGTGCCTCACCACGAAATCCCATGGTCCGCAAAGCGAAAAGATCGGAAGCTTCACGGATTTTCGACGTAGCATGACGTTCAAAGGCCAAGCGGGCGTCGGTTTCAGACATACCTTTTCCATTGTCTATCACCTGAATGCCGGTCTTTCCGGCATCGGTCACCAATACATGAATTTCCGTAGCCTCGGCGTCTATGGCATTTTCCACCAATTCCTTGATGACAGAAGCCGGACGTTGGATAACTTCGCCGGCTGCAATCTGATTGGCCACCGAGTCGGGCAGCAGATGAATGATATCGCTCATGCCTATAAGAATTTACTGTTTTAAATGATACCGTTACTGATGGCATACCACAGATAGGCCAGCAGAGAAATAAAAAACAAGATGACAATGAAGTGCAACGGCCGCTTGCCGCTCTCCTTACGGCGCTTCAGGTGGGTTGTGGCTTCCACAAACTTTCCACGGATGTCTTCCGGATTGAATTCTTTTTCGGGAAGCATACCCAAATCACGCTTGGCCTTCTCTCTCATCTTATCCAGCTTCTCCTTACGTTCGTCCACATAAATGTATGAATGATGGAAACCGCGCGGCTTTCTCATTGTAAACATACCCATAAAACATCCTCCTATTTTTTAGTTCGTTCGATATGCATGTCACGGGGCGAAACGGTAGGACGGCGCGTGCTCTGCTTCAGCACTGCATCGGCCTTTTTACCCCGCCAGTTGAAAATATCTTCTTTATTCAACGGCCGGATATAATCCAGCCATACAAAGGACGGCAAGCGGTACTTGTCTGCCGGTATCTGATCCAACGGATAGGCTGTACCATTGGCTTGTCCGATAAAGGCTCCGCGTTCCATGCGGCGGTCTTTCAACATCATCCGCAGGAAGCCTCCTTCGGAATAATTCATCAGAATCAGCGAGCTGTCACGCTCTTCTACCGGATAGAAAACGACAAACACACTGCCGTTCACATCTACCTGCCGCATCTCTCCGTCTCTGAAATAACCCATCATTTCTTTACCGGCCACCTGATTATAGTGTACGGAGTCTTTACGCTCAATGGCAAGCGCCTGGTTAATGATATGCGCCCAGTCGATGGTACTGTCGTTCATATAGACTTTGATCTGTTCTCCCAAAAGCTGTTCCTGACCGTACCAGAGAACGGGATCCGTATACATGGTCATACAGGAATCTTTCGAATTATAAACCAGCGAGTCACAGACAGCCTGAATGTCGGAACGGTAGGCACGCACCTTATGATAGACACGCATCTCTCTATACATGGAGTCGGTATTGAGATGGTAAGTAACCATCCGTAACGTATCGCCATGCATGAAGAGACTGTCGCCTTGCGAATAGTCCACCGCAACGGCACGTTTCGTGGCAAGTGCATTGCCGGTCAGTTCGTTATAGAAACAATAGTCGCCCGTCAGCATGTTCCGGTTGATGGTATCGTTCATACGCACATTGTCGAAAGCTTCACCATATCCCAGCTTGCGGTCGTAAAAAAGACTGTCGCCCGTCAGTTTTTTCCCCTGATTGGTCAATACCGAACGGTCGAGCAATTCGGCCTGCTCGGTAAGGGTGTTATAGATACCCCGCTCCGAATAGATATGGTTATTGTCGCTCACAATGTCGGAAGGGCCGAGAATTGTCGCAATCTTCGTTTCCGTATGATACTTCAAGGTATCGGATGTCAGCACAAACCGGGGATTAGTCAGCGTCACTTCATGGTTGAACACCGCCAATTTGGTAGCCGGGCTGTATTCACCCCATACCGAAGTCAGCACATTTTCCTCGTCAGTCAGTGTTCCTCCATCAAAATAATACCCCAAATTATAAATACGGTCGTAGTTCAGACTGTCAGTTGTCAGTTCGGTATTACGGTTAATCATCCGCACATTCTCGCGAAGCATGGCCAGCTGGGTCATACCGTCGTAATAAAGATAGTCTCCGTAGATGAACAGCGTATCCCCCTGCTCCATCCGCACGTTTCCAAAAGCTTCCACCGAATTGATACGCTTGAAAATAAAAGCGGTGTCGCAGTACATGTACATGCTGTCGTGACGCAACTTCACAGAGCCTGTCAGCATCTGTACATCCGGACGGGCCTGGTCGTCGGCTTGAGCCTCGTCGGCATACAGCAGGTCGACACGGGTTTTCTTCTTCTCCGGTTCTTCCTTTTTCCGATCCTGAGCACTGAGCAGACAGATGCCGAACAGGCATAGAACACCCGCCAAGAGGTGCCTATGCCTGTTCAAAAAACGAGAAAACGAATATTTTTTATGCATATAGTTATCGTAAAAGCACTACAGAGCCGGATGCTCAATCCTTGATCCAGCCCGGATACTTGAACTCACAATTATTCCATCCTTCCTTGATGCGGACGTATGTATGCTTCTGTTTTTCACGTATCCACTTATCCAACACCTCGGCACGACGTTTCTCCAGCACCAAATCCTTCAGGTTCTGATAGTCGTCGGTAATGGTTGCCTTATGACCGTTGATACGGCTTTTCAGTTTGACAATGACACACTCTTCCTTACCCGTCTTTTGGGGAATCATGGTAAAGGCTTCGGATATTTCACCGACCTGCATCTTGTCTACTACCTTGGCAATCTCAGGAGGAAGCTCCTGCATCTCAAACTTGGAAGTATTGGTATTCGGATTGGGCAACAAGCCATGGTTGTTGCGGGTATCCTTGTCATGCGAGATAACTGCTGCCGCCTCTTCAAACGTAAACTTATTGTTGCGGATGTCGTCGGCAATGGAATCCAGACGAGCCATACCGGCTGTCAAGGCACTTTCGGGGATATGCGGACGGAGCAGGATGTGACGTACCTTGATACGGTCACCGCGTTTTTCCATCAGCTGGATGATATGGAAACCATATTCCGACTCCACCACCTTGGAAACCTTGGTCGGATCCTGCAGGTTAAAAGCAACATTGGCAAAAGCCGGATCAAGCTGGCCACGGCCATAGAAAGGCATCTCACCTCCGTCTTTGGCCGAAGCACGGTCTTCCGAATACATACGGGCCAATGTAGAGAAACTGGTTTCCCCCTTATTGATACGTTCGGTAAACTCACGCAGGCGTCCTTTTACCGCTTCAACTTCCTCGACGGGAATTCTAGGTTTCTGTGTAATGATTTCCACTTCCACCTGGGTAGGAATATAAGGGATACTGTCTTTAGGCAAATTCTGGAAATAACGGCGCACCTCAGCGGGGGTAATCTTCACATCGCCCACCAGCTTTTGTTGCATACGCTGTACCGTCAGTCCTTCACGGGCATTTTCACGAAGCGTTTCACGAATCTGCGTGGCACTCTTGTTCCAATACTCTTCCATCTTCTCCATGGAGCCGATACGACTGATGTACTGGTTAATCATAAAGTCGACCTGACTGACCACTTCACTTTCAGACACCTCGATACTGTCAAGGGCAGCCTGATGTAAAAACAACTTCTGGACAGCAATTTCCTCGGGTATCACGCAATAGGGATCTCCATCAAACTGACGTCCGTTATACAATGCATCCAAGCGCATTTCTTCCACTTCCGATTTCAGGATGGCCTCATCACCAACAACCCATACAACCTCATCGATGACATTGTCCTGCCCCCATACCGGAAGACAAGGCAACAACATAGCGGCCAACCACACTAAACATCTAACGTTCATACACTTTTTCATTCTGCTATCTTAATTCACACAATATTTTATTTTTCCATCTTCTACAGCTTCCTGGTACAAGTCGTCTTTCACCTGATTCAGGAATTCCACCTGTTTCCCATTCAGCAACATTTCGGTAACCATAGGCTTGGCTGCCTCGTAAGGCTCCTGACCACCGGCCGGAATGTAATCGCTCACATTTAAAAAATACCAGAAGGCCGTATCCTTGACTTCCACCCTACGGTTACGAGCAAAGTAGGCGTCCACGTTTTCCTCGTTGAAAGGCATCAGCGTCAGAATATCGGAAACCGGTATCCATTTATCATAAAAATATTCATACTTGACGGCGTTCTGCAAACTGTATTTTTCCAGATGCTCCACCGCACTTTGCCGTTCATCCTTATACCACTGACGTACGCGACTGATACCGGGCGACGTCAAGGGAACTTTGATAAACAGTCCTTTCATCAAAGGAGACTCGGCTTTAAAGACTTCCTTATTCTTTTCATAGTAAGCCTGAAGTTCTTCTTCCGTACTGTTTTCCGCCAATTTCTGACCAATCAGAGCCTGCTGGTAAGCATGTACGATCAAAGCCTTCCGGTAGTTCCTTACCAATTTTTCCACTTCCTCATTGTCTGGAATATTGTCCTGAGCCTTTTCATAAAGCAGGATATCTTCCGCCCAATTACGGATGTAGTGCTCTGCGAACAGCAGGCTGTCATCCTTCGACTGACCTGCAGGCTGCACTGCCGCCAAATCTTCCTTATACAGGAAATTCCCATTCAGTTCCACCAATGGCGTACGCCCTTTATGGTCATACTTCGGCTTTCCGCATGCCCCAACCAAGAGCAGAATGAGAGACAACAGACAGAAATTTCGCATGTGCAATATTTTTTCCTTCATTTTAAGGTACGAAGATAGTGGATTAATCGGTTGCATCAGTGATTATTAACGGTTTTTAAAACCTCTTGGTTAATTTCAACCTTAAACATCTGGCGCAGCCTGTGTAACCAGCCTTGTTCCCGGTAGTGGTAATAATCCGCCCACAACTGCCCACCAACATCCTGCCAACGAAGCGGCCCCTTGATTTTTTCTCCTACCAAGGCCACATAAGGAAAGCCTTCCATCGGAGAAGCCTCACGGCCTTTGAACACATGTTCGTCCACATACGGATTGTCACCTTTGGCAAACAATCCCCTCTGGGCAATGACATCAGCGGAGTCACCGGCATTCACTCCCAAACAAATTGCTTCCATCCATTCATCAGACGACAACTTTTTCAGGAACTTCCGTACCCGTTTGGCTATACGTTTCGACCTGCAGTGCAGAACGATACCGTCATAGCGGGAATGTGGCCAATGATATTGCTTTCGGTGGGTTTCAAAAAAATGTTCTACGCCAACCGTATCCAACAAAATCCGTTCGCCGAATTCCCGACGTTCCATCTCCGCCCCCAAAAGGCTGTCGCGATAAAAGTATATATCCGACGCGAACTCAGGCGACGTTGTCAACAACTGGCGGCTTTCATAATCCAGCACCGTTTTCTTCACAAAATTCTCCAACTGCCAACGAAGAGAAGCCGGATGCGAAGCGGCAAACCAGGCAAATTCTTTTCCGGAATAAGTCCTGCCATCCAGAACGAACAACGCCTTGACGGTTTTCCCGTTCCGCATCAAGTCGGCTACACCATCCTTGTCGACTTTATAGCCAAACTTCTTTTTCAACCGCTCCACCCTTGCCGATGTCACTTCATTCCATTTGCTCTGCACAACTCTTTCCGCCAACCGGCCTTTCAGCTGTTCAAAAGCCGGCAATTCCTTCCGCTCCAACACCTTCACGATATGTAGACCCTGAGGTGTAAAAAAAGGACGGGATATCTGCCCCTCGGGCAATGTAAAGACCACCTCCTCAAATTCGGCAGGCATCTGCAGATATTCCACCCAGAAAACAGACTTATCCTCGGAACTGTTGCGAGCACACGTCTCAAAATCAATCCGGCCGCTTTCCAACGCCTGATAAAGTGAATCCATTTCACTCTCTACCCGCTCCAAGCGTCTGGACGAGACATTTTGGGGAAGAGACTTGAAAATCTGACATACCCGAACCTTTCCGACGAATTTCCCCGTCTTCAACATCCCGTAATAGGCCCGTGCAACCGAATCGGCCTTATGGTTGTCTATCATGCAATCTGCCAGACAACGCTTTTTGCAAAGCTCCAATGCCTGCCGGATTTGCGGTAATGTGTCCATCCCTGCCTTCCGACCTGCCAACGCTTTCAACTTGAAATCGATGAAATCCTCAATTCCCGACCCGGCAGCAGGTTTTCCGGCAACAAACGACCTGTATTCCGAAACATTTACCGGCTCACCGTCAATCCGCAACAACGTACTGTTGCCTTGCGCTCCCATCCGCAAAGACAAAAGGCACCACACACACAACCAACCCCACTTTCCCATCATGTTCTCCTTTTCATTCCATACAATCAAAAAGACAACACGGATGACACGTCATCACAAGTTTACCTGTAGAGAAACATGCGAAACAACGTATCATCCGTGTCTTCTCCTATTTTTATCTTCAGAGGTGAAGAGGCTCCTCCGGAACTTCCTCACCCTCTGCATGCTTATATTATTCAGGACGGCTGTAATTAGGTGCCTCACTGGTAATAGCCACATCGTGCGGATGACTTTCGAGTACACCGGCATTGGTAATGCGGGTAAACTTGGCATTGTGCAACTGCTCGATGTTGGCAGCGCCACAATATCCCATACCGGCACGCAAACCACCTACCAACTGGTAGATAACCTCGTACAACGTACCTTTATAAGGTACACGGGCTGCAATACCTTCGGGAACCAGCTTCTTGACATCGGTGGTAGTGCTTTGGAAATAGCGGTCTTTCGAACCGTTCTCCATTGCTTCCAACGATCCCATGCCACGATAAGACTTGAACTTACGGCCGTTAAAGATAATTGTGTCACCGGGAGATTCTTCCGTTCCGGCTACCAACGAACCAATCATCACGCTGTAACCACCTGCGGCTAATGCTTTCACCACATCGCCCGAATAACGCAAACCACCGTCGGCAATCAAAGGCACACCCGTACCTTCCAACGCCTTGGCTACATCATATACAGCCGACAGCTGGGGAACACCGACTCCGGCTACCACACGCGTCGTACAGATTGAACCCGGACCGATACCTACTTTCACAGCATCGGCACCGGCTTCCACCAACATCTTGGCAGCCTCGCCAGTTGCGACATTACCTACTACAATATCAATGTCAGGGAAAGCTTTCTTGGCTTCCTTCAATTTTTCAATCACGTATTTGGAATGACCGTGAGCCGTATCGATGACAATGGCATCGGCACCGGCTTCCACCAAAGCTTTCATACGATCCAGTGTATCGACTGTCACACCCACACCGGCAGCTACGCGCAAGCGGCCTTTGGCATCCTTGCAAGCCATCGGTTTGTCTTTAGCCTTTGTTATGTCCTTATAGGTGATCAAGCCCACCAGCTTGTTGTCTTTATCGACTACCGGCAATTTCTCAATCTTATGTTCCTGCAGAATCTGCGCAGCAGCCTCCAGATCGGTCGTCTGGTTGGTTGTAACGATGTTCTCCTTCGTCATCACCTCATCGATACGCTTGCTGTGGTCCTTTTCAAAACGCAGGTCACGGTTGGTAACAATACCTACCAGATGGCCCTCATCGTCCACCACAGGAATACCACCAATCTTGTATTCTGCCATCAACCCCAGCGCATCGGCTACAGTAGAGCCTCTCTTGATTGTCACAGGATCGTAAATCATACCGTTTTCCGCACGCTTCACGATAGCCACCTGACGTGCCTGTTCCTCAATGGACATATTCTTGTGGATCACTCCAATGCCTCCTTCGCGGGCAATGGCGATGGCCATTTTTGCTTCTGTAACCGTGTCCATTGCAGCCGTTACAAAAGGAATTTTCAACTCGATGTTTCTTGAGAACTTGGTCGAGAGCTCGACAGTCTTGGGAAGTACTTCAGAATAAGCGGGGATCAGCAGTACGTCGTCGTACGTCAATCCGTCCATAACAATTTTATCAGCAATAAATGACATATGGCGTAAAAAATTTATTGCGTGCAAATATACGTTTTTTATTCCATTTTCGCATATTCGCACGCAATAAATTTTCTTTTTTTAGCGCAGAAAAGAGGGTTTAGTTCGCCATTTCCGATATAAACTTGATGCGAACCAGGCGTACCTCTTCCTCCGTATAGTCATCGCCCAATTCTTCGAGCGCATCGTCAATATTGTCTGTCGTCGACTCCTTGAAGTAGTCATAGATATCCAGCATGTGGTCCTCATCCATGATTTCATCCAGGAAGTAGTCAATGTTCAGCTTGGTACCCGAATAGACAATTGCCTCGATTTCGTCGAGCAGTTCGTCGAACTCAATGCCTTTTGACACGGCAATGTCGTCCAACGCCACCTTGCGGTCGATGGCCTGAATGATAGCCACTTTCATCTTCGACTTGTTGGCAACGGTACGCACACGCAAGTCTTCCGGACGCTCAATTTCATTCTCCTCGCAATGACGTTTGATGAGCTTGCAGAATTCCTCACCGTAACGTTTGGCCTTTCCGGCTCCCACACCCGGAATATTCTGCAATTCTTCCAGCGTGATGGGATAAATGGTAGCCATCGCTTCCAGCGAAGGATCCTGGAAAATGACATACGGAGGCACTTCCAGATGCTTGGACAACTTTTTGCGCAAGTCCTTCAGCATCGAGTACAACACGGGGTCTACCGCACAGGCTCCTCCACCACGCGCCGGTGCCTCTTCTTCCACTTCGTCAAAGTCATTGTCTTCCGTTATCTTGAACGACTTAGGATGCTTCAGGAATTTCCGTCCAGCATCCGACACCTTCAGCAAGCCGTAGTTTTCCACATCCTTGGTGAGGTATCCGGCAATCAGTGCCTGGCGGATTACCGCATTCCATGTCTTGTCTTCTTCGCCCATTCCCGAGCCGAACACTTCGAGGTCTTCATGCAGATGCGCCTGCACTTCCGAAGTTTCACGACCTTGAATGACATCTATAATATAATCGGATTTGAAGTTCTCCTTGACAGCGAGAACCGTTTCAATCACAGTACACAATAAGTCTTGAGCTTCCACTTGTTTCTTAGGATTTAAACAATTGTCACAATTACCACAATTATCTTCCGTATACTCTTCGCCGAAATAATGCAACAGCGTCTTGCGGCGACATACAGAAGATTCGGCATAGGCAGCCGTTTCCTGCAGAAGCTGCTTGCCAATTTCCTGTTCTGCCACAGGTTTTCCCTGCATAAACTTCTCCAGTTTCTGCAAATCTTTGTTTGTATAGAACGTTATGCACTGTCCTTCTCCTCCGTCGCGTCCTGCACGCCCGGTTTCCTGGTAATATCCTTCCAGACTCTTGGGGATATCGTAATGGATGACGAAACGCACATCGGGCTTGTCGATACCCATACCAAAGGCAATCGTTGCCACGATGACATCAATTTTTTCCATCAGGAAGTCATCCTGATTCTGCGACCGGGTAGCCGAGTCCATACCGGCATGATACGGACGGGCGTTGATGCCGTTGGCCTGCAACACTTCCGCCAGTTCCTCAACCTTTTTCCGGCTCAGACAGTAGATGATACCCGACTTTTCCGGATTGTTCTTGATGAACTTGATGATATCCTTGTCGATGTTGGCCGTCTTCGGGCGTACCTCATAATAAAGATTGGGCCGGTTGAACGACGATTTGAAAACTTTCGCATCCGTCATTCCCAGATTCTTCTGGATATCGTGTTGCACCTTGGGCGTAGCCGTTGCTGTCAGAGCAATCAGCGGAGCCTTTCCTATTTCATTGATAATAGGACGTATACGACGGTACTCAGGCCGGAAGTCATGCCCCCATTCCGAAATACAATGCGCTTCGTCCACGGCATAGAAAGATATCTTGACCGTCTTCAGGAACTCCACATATTCCTCCTTCGTCAGCGACTCGGGCGCCACATACAGCAGCTTGGTTTTTCCGCTCAATATATCCGACTTCACCTGATCGATGGCTGTCTTGTTCAAAGAAGAATTGATAAAGTGGGCCACTCCGTCTTCTTCACTGAAGTTGCGCATGGCATCCACCTGGTTCTTCATCAGAGCAATCAGCGGCGATATGACGATAGCCGTCCCCTCCATCAGCAGCGAAGGCAGCTGATAGCACAATGACTTACCTCCACCGGTAGGCATCAGTACAAACGTATCGTTCCCATCCAACAGATTCTGGATGATTGCCTCTTGATTTCCCTTGAACGTGTCGAACCCGAAGTATTTCTTCAGTTGTTCCTGCAAATTAATCTTCTTCTCAGCCATGTCCTTCAATTAGATTGTTGTTTATTAAGCGTTCTTTTTATCAATCTCCAACTTGTTCACAAACCCTTGGCGGACATTATTCCCGCAAGAGTCCTAACAAAGTTATAAACAACTTCTCAATTTTCAAGCAAAATGCACTGAATATTTTTCAGAAAAAACACTAAAACAGGCAATATTCGTTCTATTTCATGCTCAGGCGTTCTGCAGGCGGGCCACATTGGCTTTCTCGAGCTGATGTTTGGCGTAGTCGAGCGTCACCACGAAAGTGTCCTTCTTCTCGGAAGGAATCTCGTACATGGCATCCATCATGATGGTTTCGACGATAGAACGCAGACCGCGCGCGCCGAGCTTGTACTCGACTGCCTTGTCTACGATATACTCGAATACGGCATCCTCAAACTCCAGCTTCACGCCGTCCATCTCAAAGAGTTTGACATACTGCTTGATGATGGAGTTCTTGGGTTCAGTCAGGATGGAGCGCAGAGCCGTACGGTCCAACGGGTTCAGATAGGTGAGCACCGGCAGACGGCCGATAATTTCAGGAATCAGCCCGAAAGACTTCAGATCCTGAGGAGCGATGTACTGCATCAGGTTGTTCTTGTCGACTGTAGCCGTATTGCGCACAGCGCTATATCCCACGACATGCGTATTCAAGCGCTGGGCAATCTTCTTCTCGATGCCGTCGAACGCTCCGCCGCAAATGAAGAGGATATTCTTGGTGTTAACCGGTATCATCTTCTGCTCGGGATGCTTGCGTCCGCCCTGGGGAGGAACGTTGACCACCGACCCTTCGAGCAGCTTCAGCAATCCCTGCTGCACACCCTCTCCGCTCACATCGCGCGTGATGGAGGGATTGTCACCCTTGCGGGCAATCTTGTCGATTTCGTCGATGAACACAATGCCCCGTTCAGCCTCGGGCACATTGTAGTCGGCTACCTGAAGCAGGCGGGTCAGGATGCTTTCAATGTCCTCGCCCACATAACCGGCCTCCGTAAGCACCGTAGCGTCTACAATGGTAAAAGGCACATGCAGCAGCTTGGCGATGGTACGCGCCAGCAGGGTTTTTCCCGTACCCGTACTGCCCACCATGATGATGTTCGACTTTTCAATCTCCACATCATCGCCGCTGTCTTTCTGCAACAGACGTTTGTAGTGATTGTACACCGAAACAGACAAGAAGCGCTTGGCATCGTCCTGCCCGATGACATACTGGTCGAGGAAAGCCTTGATTTCCATCGGTTTGGGCAGTTCCTTCAGGTTCAGTTTGCTGGTACCGTCCTTGCGTTTGTTCTCCAGAGCCTCCTGCGTTATCTCGTAAGCCTGCATGGCACAGCTGTCGCAGATGAAGCCGTTCATTCCCGTAATCAGGAGTCCCACTTCATCTTCAGACCGCCCGCAAAAGCTGCATCTGTTCTTTGTTCTTCTTGAATCAGCCATACTTATTTCCTAATCAACACTTCGTCTACCATACCATATTCTTTCGCCTCCTGAGCGGTCATCCAATAGTCGCGGTCGGAGTCGGCCCACACTTTATCGAAAGGCGTATGCGAATGGTCGGCAATGATGGTATAGAGTTCCTTTTTCAACTTCTGAATCTCACGGGCCGTGATTTCGATATCCGAAGCCTGTCCCTGCGCACCTCCCATCGGCTGATGGATCATGACGCGCGAATGAGTCAGGGCCGAACGTTTGCCTTCGGCTCCGGCTACCAGCAGTACAGCTGCCATACTGGCTGCCATGCCTGTACAGATAGTAGCCACATCGCTGGTGATGAACTGCATCGTGTCATAGATGCCCAGGCCGGCATATACCGAGCCGCCCGGCGAATTGATATAGATAGAGATGTCCTTGCCCGGGTCTACCGAATCCAGGTAGAGCAACTGTGCCTGGAGGGTATTGGCCGTATAATCGTCAATCTGTGTACCCAAGAAGATGATACGGTCCATCATCAGACGGGAAAACACATCAAGCTGGGTTACGTTGAGCTGGCGTTCTTCCAAGATATAGGGGTTCAGATAACCGGCCTGCGACTTGATCACATCGTCCAGCACAAGACTGTTCATTCCCAAATGCTTGGTGGCATACTTTCTAAAATCATCCATAATCTTTACTACTTATTATAATTGCGGGTGCAAAGAAACAAAAAAGAATAGAGAGACACAAAAAAAACGGGGATGTTTGAAAAGTTTTTCAGACATCCCCGTTTATAGTGACGAGTGACAGGCTACAAGCGACATGTGGGAAACGAGCTCCCGTCATTCCCTGCAGCCCGCAGCTGTTTTATTCGAACATCTTGTTGAAGTCGGCAGCCGAAATGCTCTTGTGTTCCAGTGTAACCTGAGGCTTCACGGCAGCAGCCAGCTTCGTCTCAATCACACGGTTCACGAGGCCTTCGATGCTTTCTTTCTTCTTCAGCATTTCCTTGGCATAGTTTTCCAGCAGTTCGTCGGGTACGTTCAGCATGCCGTACATGGCAAACTGTGCACGGGTCGATTCCTTGGCCATATTGGTGATGTCATCCTGCTCAACCTTGATGTCATTGGCTTTTACCAACTGCTCCTTGATGAGGTGCCAGGTCAGCTCTTCGATGCTCTTGTCGTAGTTTTCTTCCACGAACTTCTCACCCTTGTCGGCGTTGTTGGCCAGCATCACACGCTTCAGCAATGCGTCGGGGAACTCCAGCTTGCCCACCTTTTCCATCATTACCTTGCGCAGGTCGATGAGGAACTTGTAGTCGCTGTCGGCCACAAACTGCTTAGCGATAGCTTCTTTCACTTTGGCACGGAATTCTTCTTCCGTCTTCACCACACCTTCGCCGAATACCTGGTCGAAGATTTCCTGGTTCAGGTCACCGGGCACGAAACGGGTGATTTCCTCTACCTGATAGCTGAAGTTGGACTTCACTTCGGCAGCTGCTTCCTTGTCAATCTTCAGCAGCGAAGCCAGTTCGGCAGGATTGCCGTCCCAAGCGGTGTGGGGGTTGAATACGAGCACGTCGTTCACCTTGGCGTTGGCGAAGATGGCCTTCTGCTCGTCGTTCTTCATATAAGAAGGCATCATCACGGCACCTTCTACCTGAATGCCGCCTTCCTTCGTGTTGCCCTGCTCGTCGAGCTCAGCCAGCAGACCTTTCAGCATGTCGTTGTCGGCATAAACATCTACCTTGTCGTACTTGCCGTTACGCTGTGTGTAAGACTTCACCTGGTTGTCCACCATTTCGTCGGTCACTTCGATGTCGTAGTAGTCAATCTTGTCGGCAGCGCTCACTTCAGCCTTGAATTCGGGAGCCAGTGCGATGTCGAACAGGAATTCGAACTCTTCCTGCGTATCGAAGTCGATGACGGGCTGCTTGTCCTCGTTGGGCAGCGGCTCACCCAGGATGTTCACCTTATTGTCTTGTATATACTTGTATACAGTTTCAGAAAGCAACTTGTTCACTTCCTCAGCCAATGCCGACTTGCCATACATCTTCTTCACGAGGCTCATCGGAACCATACCTTTACGGAAACCGGGCATCTGAGCTTTCTGACGGAAAGACTTCAGGGCCTTGTCTACCTTCTCCTGGTAGTCAGCTTTCTCAAGCT
>ENA-UONW01001827-UONW01001827.1-human-gut-metagenome-genome-assembly--contig:-CS52-NODE-1827-length-23373-cov-6.998799_pt1 | contig 23373 bp, 13 predicted proteins | sample MGYA00242463_ERZ724010 | MGnify/ENA metagenome assembly ERZ724010 | reverse complement strand
CTTTTTTCGAAGATTTTTCAAGCTTTTTCCCAATAGACTGAATTTCAATAAAATAGTTCTGATTATTTTTTACAGTGAATTTTCATGGGTGAATATACTCAATTCTTCTAAAACATCATAAGACCATTAAAGCCGTTATATTACTTAACATATATCAAGCAAAAAATTTCAAGTAGCTCAAACAACATCATAAAAAATAAAGAGTAAACATGTAAAACAATAAAAATTATTACACATCGCATAGTTTTTTCCAATAAACAAGTGCGTTGGATTGTAAATTATACCATCCAACGCACCAATATAAATCAACTTAAAATAAATTATTATCTAACGAACACCTTAAAAGTCTTACCTCCAGACCTCACTATATACATTCCTGAACATGGAGCAACAACACTTCCAACAGAAGTTGCAACTTTCTGTCCATTCAGATTATATAGCACAATATCATTTCCATCTAACGAGACTATATTATGCCCTACAACAGAGATATACTCATTTGAATCTTCTGTCTCAACTTTATCAATAGAATTAGCAATGACAGAAAAATCAGAATACTCATATCGATTCTCATCCGACCTATAAGGAATAGGCGAAGCAAGCAAGTCATAATAACTTGAAATTCTGCCACTCATAGAACCATTGTTGTTATACGCATATTCTTCAGCATAAAATTGATTAGAAGCAACAACATCAGTTGAAGTGGAATAAACCTTATCGTCAACGGTATATTTATTTATCCTATTATAACCATCAAAATAGAATGTTGTTGTTGACAAGAAATGACCATACAAAGGATTTATATATGATGTTTCAAGACTAATAGCATCATCTTCAAAGTTGCATGTCAAATTATTAGCATAATTAATGTCCCAATCATTTTTGTCACTGTTCCATAAGTAGCTTTCATCTATTTTATCCAAAGGAGTAATAAAATAGTTTCCAGAGCCAGGCAAGTCATCATCAATCTTATCCTCCGGATATGCCACCTGCTTTATAATCTTATCATAATAATAAGTCATTCCGCTTACGGTTTTAGATTCGTATACAACATTCCAATCTGCATCTACATGTCTATATATAGTTGTCAAGATGTCGCCATTCCAAGTCGAATATACAGGCATACCGTATACACTATAAAGAATATATTTACCATCTTTATATCCATAGTCCCAATATATTTCATCTTTTTCTTTATACATTGAAGCATATAGCAAATTGCCACCTTTATAAGCAAATGTCTTAACCTGCAATGTATCATTCTCCAACATCATATAATCTTCAGAGTTAGTAAGTTCCAATTCTTCTGTCGAGCCGTCATCCGATACATTGCTCCACAGTTCTACACTATAGCCATCATCTCTGTAATTATATCTTTGGTCAGAATTTACAACATATGTACCATTTTTCCATTTATATAAAATCTGAGATGCAATATATCCGTTAGAGTTATAATAATAAGCATACATATCAGAATATACATGCCACATGTAGCTGGTAGTGCTTTCCCATTTAGAATCTGTAAAATTATATTTGTAGATAGCCACATCAGGTCTGTCATTGTATAAATTTTCTACTGGACGTTCACTAACAAATATAATCTTCATTTCAACATTTCCTTCAGAATCAAAATAAGAATTCATTGTAGCATAATTATCCATGCCAAGTTCAGCCGGACAGTCGACTACTTCACCGGAAACCACGAAACTGTCATCTTGGAAGAAATCGATATTTCCCACTTTTTCTATGATACCATCTTCATTAACCTTATATTTTCCATAACTAGTCGCAGTAAATCCGAATCTGCTATTTGTACTCTTGAGAATATCACCATAAAGCCATTCATATTTGTTAGAAGCATCAGTAACCCATTCACCCGACAAAGAATCATAATACTGTGTGATATAAACACCATCTACACCAAAAGAAATCACAGGTGTCAAAGACTCCTCATCAAAACATCCCATAAACAATTCACGGCTACCACTATTATGCCACGTACCATCTGCGCTATCGTACCTAAACAATGTCTTAGTAATATAACCTTCACTTGGAACATCTCTCTCAATGACATACTTAGAGCCAACTGCACTTACAACCTCTCCATCCGTATCATATCTGATATCAAGTTGCCCAGATTCATCGCCATAATAGTTATACGTATCATACTCATGAATCCACATAAATGTACCATCACCTCTATCTTCCCTTGCATATCCACTTGTATGAACCGTATTGTCCTCAATAGCCGCTTCAATTTTTAAAGTATCACATATATTTCTTAAAAGCACATACGAAGAAGCCGGCTCAAACCACTCTATTTCATAAAGATTAATAATATTGCCGTTTTCATTATACTGAGCATTGAATGTTTCAACACCACCTGAAACATGCGAATAATCATACCTCACCTCATTACTCAAATACTTGGTATACCCGTCAGGTCCATCGTTCAGACTTCCATAAACGCGATAGGCAGTAATATGTTTACTTTCATCTATATCACGCTCTTCATAAGATTTAAATCTCCATACATCGGGTTCGTCCGAAACGCAGGACAATATTTCACGAGAGGTCCAATAATTGAAAATACCTATTCCATAATTATACTTATAAGTACCATAATAATCACTACCAGGTGATTTCTGATATTCAAGACTGAGAAGACCGTAATCATTATACTCATAAGTGACTATTGATTCCACATTGCCGTCACTTACAATTGTATTCTTCACCAGGAGCGACGTATCAACTGTCGCATCGCCTTCATCCAGCAAAATCGGTATACGTTCCAATCTTGCTACAGGAAGCAACTTATGCGCATTCCTTGCTCCGCTACTTAATCTTACTGGAGGGCTGAATGCCTTAGAATCATGCCCTAAAAAAGGCTTTAGCATGACGACCTTTTCACCACCAGACTGCGCCGTGACCGACATTACAAGTGTCATAATACACAAAAGAAGAAAAATCCGTTTCATAGGCCAAAATGATTTAAGATTAATAAAAAAATATAGTGTTCCCCATCACATATATTACACAAAGCCTGTTGGATAGTTTTATAAATTTTGAGCGTAAACCTATATAAACTTATAACATTTAACTATACAAAAAAGTTTTCAACGAAATTCAAAAAGAACGTCCTCGACGATACAAATTACTTAGCAAACAAGATGCAAGCACAAGTTGCAATATGAAATTCACTAAATGCAAATACACAAAAAAATCCTGTCGGAGCAGTTAATGCCGCCGACAGGATTCATTATGACAAAAGCTAAAAGTAGAAATTAGAAAATCTTTTTCGTGCTTTCAACTTTACCGTTGCTCAAAGTTACGCGCTCTACATAAGTCTGTCCCTTGACAGGAGCTTCAACCTTACGTCCGGAAAGGTCAAACCATTCTGTAGAAACTACGTCAGCTGTGCCGTTATCAACATCGTCAATGCCGGCAGAAACCTCATCGAATCTGAGTTCACTTGAAGTTACCCATACAGGGAACTCATTCTGGGCTGCACCTCCTACGACAGCCGGAAGAGCCCATGTGTCAAAACCAACTTCTTTTGAATTGAATTTCAATACATAGTCACCGTCAGGAATATCTGCAGGAATCTTGCAAGGCAAATAACCCTTACCAAATCCCTGATAAGCTGCGACATTTTCTATCAATCGGGTACTTTCAGGGTCAGTACAAACATCTGCCACAAACTCACCGTTAGGCTTATAAAGACCTACACCAATAAGCCAAGATGCTGCATCTGGGTTACACATATTATATGCTCCAGCCAAATAAATTTGAAATTCTGCATCTCTGTCTTTACTTGTGTATGTCAGTTTAGGCGCACTTTCAAGATACAAGATAGCCTGCGCAGGAGTCTCGCCTTCGACAGCAGGTTTGATGCCTATAATCATAGACTGGTTTGAAGTAAATGCATAACCTCCAGGATTCATTCTTGTGAGAGAGAAATATCCGTTGTACTGTCCGCCCCATCCCCAGTTGACATGAGCGAAGTCGTCAGTATCGTATCCATCTACAACAAAAGCATGTCCGCCGGCATCAACACCTCCACCACCAGGAGATACTGCCGAGAAGTAAACAGGCCTACCCTCATCGAGCTCTGACTTCATTACTTCTTTCCATTCGTCAGTAGTTGCATAGCATTCCTTATAGACCATGCGTATAGAAGAACTGCTGTATCCGAAATTATGCACAAGTGCAGACATGGCATCTAAATCATAAGCACCGCTGGAAGCAGGAGCATACTGCATGGAAACGGAAACGCCCGCATCATAGCAAAGCTGAGCGACAGCAGCCTTTGCTGCATCTGAAGAACTGTTTGTAACAGCATCAGCCATATTTGCCCAGTCGTAAACACTCTGGCTCAAATCAGCAGACAAAGGAATGTTGTACGTAGGAACGGTATAAGAAACCTGTCCCTGACCTTTCTCAGGATATTTCCAGAAATACATCAGCTGCGACATTGCAGTAGCAACACATCCGACAGGACAAACTGTCGAACCGATTTTAGGTGCATACATATTGTAAGGAGCAGACTGAGACCATTTAGAAGTACAGAGAGGACCTACTACAGGGATGTAGTCAGCAGATACGACCTTGTCGGCTTCAAGCAACGGAGCATCGGCAATGCCGCTTCTCACGTCGGCCACATACTGGCTATATGAAGACAAGAAGTCATTCAGGCCCTCAGGCATCTGTCCGTCAGAAGGGAAGAATCCCTCATTAGAGTAACCGATAATTTTAGGAAAATCATCATCTCCGGAAACAACCACGAATCCTTTTCCGTCAGCGGCATTGAACACATAGAAAGCAGGTTCGTCAACCACTCCATACGCTCTGATGCTCTTTACCTCGTTCTGCGATACAGCAAATACAGGTTCAGCAACCTGCGGACGAACGCTGTTGAGATATACAGACGCTATGTTGCTTGCCTCTTCACGACCTATAGGGTCGGCAAAAACAGCGACCGCGACAGAAGCGGTCAAAGCTGTCAATAAAAATCTTTTCATTGATGCGTTTATGAATATATAAAAGACAAAAAGCCAGGGAATTTAATCCCTGGCTATAAAGGTATGAAAATAAATCTTATTTGAGATTAAATCTCTGAAGATTATTTTTTCTCTGCATTGTTGCAGTCTTGCTTACCTTCTTACCAACGAGACCGAAGCCCTTTGCCTTCATGCTCGACTTATGTACGCCTGCAGACTTAAATGCCTTAGTAACAACCTTAGCATTGTTCAAAGCCTTCGCTCTCATCTTAGAAGAACCACCTGAAACGACTTCGAGTGTTTCCTTATCACCAATCATTGGAGAACCATCCTCGTAAGCAAATACCTGGCTGCTTGACAAGTCTACATATATTGTTGTGAAGTAGAATGTATTATTAGTTGGGTCATAGTATGAACGAGGGTCCTTAACGTAGCCACCCTGAACAGCTACATCAGCCAAACCTGAAGTAACAAGGTCCATAATACCTACGTTGTAGCCCTGGATAATACCAATGCTCTGCGGATCGATTGTCAACTCGTTAGTTTCTTTATTCCACTTGAAGAGGATGTCGACGCCTTCACCCCAATTCTTCATCTTGTATACATCAGCGCCGTCCTGCTTTTCAATCTGAAGAACATCAGAGTCTCCGTAGAATGCATTGTAAGTAAAGAGTCCCTGTCCCCAAGCAGAATAAGTGATATTTGAAATCACGTCAGTGCCGGTGCCATATTCAATAGTACCGCTCTCGTCGACATAAGTAACGTTGAGGTTTATGAGCTTGTCGGCAAATGAAGAACCATCAGAGTTAATCTTTGCATAAACATTCTTGCCGAATACGCTGATGCCTGTAGCCTGAGCTGCATAATCAACACCAGGAACGCCAACAACACCGTTCTTTACAGTGAAGTAGATATCAGCACCTGAACCGTAAGGGTTCTCAATCTTGTAAAGGTCACCGTAAGTATTTGCGAAGATTGTATCGCAACCGTCCTTCTTAGTGTTGCAAGTACCCTTATATACAGCTGCTGTACCACTGTACTGAAGAATTTCAGAAGTATACTGACCAGCATCGAACAATGCAGTCCAGTCGAAGTCATATTTAGGGTCAGCAACATACTTTTCCTGTGACTCTTCAATCTGCAGATAGAATGCACCGTTGCCGGTATTGTTTGCCTGATAAAGGCCACCTTGAGGGTCAGCAGCTTCTCCTACAAGAAGTGCACCCTTAGGGAATGTAATCTTGCCGTTCTCAAGTTTACCGTAATAGTTGGCAGCAGTAGCCGCATCACCCTTAGCGAGGTAATAACCGGCCATATCCCAGATGAGGATGTTTCCGTATTCAGCATTAAGCGCCATACCTGTATCGAAGAGTGAAGGCATATACACCTTGTTAGGGTCAGTAGCATCGATGTACATGTAGCGAGGTGAACCTCCGTTGTCAGTATAAGCTACGCCGAATGCCTGTGCATATGTAACATAAGGGTCAACGAGTCTGTAATATCCAGGTTTGTCGTCGCGCTCCTGAACCTGTACATAGGTTGCGAGGTCACCAGTGATATCATAAAGTCCAGTAAAGAAGTCATCATAATACTGACAGTAGATATCACCTGCTGCATCAGTTGCATATCCTACTGGATTCCATTTTACACGTGTAACAGTCAAGTCAAGGAAGTTTGCCTGATCGTAAGGCGAAGTAAAGTTCTTGTCAGTAACCTTAAGCTGCAAGCGATAAGAAATACCAACTTGAGCATTTGGGAAATTGATGGTCATCATAGCCTTGCTCTCACCATCCTTGAACTCTACCGGTTCTACGACGAATACGCTGTCAGTATTCTCTGTAATCTCGATAGGCATTACAGCATCACCCTCTGTGTTAACACGAGACACCTCTACTGTATATGTAGTAGGTTCTGTCGGCTCAATCTCAATATTGATTGTACCAGGCAGAGAGACATTGTCATATCCGTCCAGAGGAGCCTCGCCGCGGCTGTAGTCATCATCATCGCTGCACGAAGACAACAATGCAACAGCGCAAAGTGCATAAGCTAATTTATTTAGTAGTCTCATAATTCTAGTTGTTTAAAAATTTAAATTAGTTTTCATCCTTAACATAATCCGGTCTTGTAGCTATCGGGTTGTTTGTCTCCTCAGTAATCTGCGGATTGTACTGCTCCTCAGACTGTGGCACACGATACAACAAAACTGGGTTATGCTCACCGTTTACGAATGCAGGAATGTCGAACACAAGTTCAGTAGCATATCCGCCGCCTCTGCGGTCAACATCCTTGTCGAGTCTCTTAAGGTCGAACCATGACAGACCCTCACCCCAGAACTCTATACGACGCTGTCTCCAGACCTCGTTCTGAAGATCTTCGAATGAAGAAGCTGTGAAGCTGTATAAAGGGTCACGATACTGCTTAATGAAGCTGGTAAGAGTTTTTGAACCATCAGCAGGCGATGAAACGTATCCTTCGCACTCAGCCTTAATCATATACATTTCCTCGATACGGATAAGCGGGAAGTCGTTGGCATTTGTTGTAGTCTGAAGCTCATAGTTGTATGAAGCGAACTTCACGTTTGTATAAGCAGGAGCAGACAAGCCGGCAAGATATTCAGTCTCCTCAGCAGTGATGTTTGGAGAAGTCTTATCGGCGTTGAGCCACCATCCCTTGCGGACATCAGTATCTGAAATAGAATTATAGAGTTTCTTGTTGCATCTTCTCCATGCACCTACCTGGCAGTAAGAACGTGCGAAAGAACAAGCATGTCCTGAGAAGTTGACAAGTCCGACAGCACCTTCGTCAGTCTCGTCAATGTTGATACCCCAAAGCCAAGAATCTTCTTCCTTAGCAATGAACATAGGTCTCTTGAGTTCCTCAATAGTGTAAGGAGTAGAAGTAGAGTTCTCTATTACGTAGTCGGCATCTTCGAGAGCCTTGGCGTAATTGTGCATAGTGAGATACACTTTTGCTCTGATTGCTCTTGCAACCACACCGTCGATATATCTCTTATCGGCACGCTTAACACCGCATTCGTCAAAGAATACGATAGCAGAATCCAAATCAGAGAGGATAAAGTTGTAAGTATCCTCAACTGTAGCACGCGGACATCCGTTGACAGCAACATCTTCCTTATTCTTATCTGTAATCAAAGGAACACACAGAGCTGTCTTAGGGTCAACAGAAGCATAGTTGTTCTGATAAATCTGTGCAATCATGAAGTAGTCGAAAGCACGCATAGCCAAAGCCTGTGCCATATAATACTGCAGAGTTGCATCCTCAGTTGCAGGGTCTATCTTTCCGAGAACATCGTTGGCACTTAATATCTGCTTGTACGTAAAGTTCCAGATGTAACCGGTAGAAGTAGAAGTGTATGCCAAGTCAGAATATGCAAGAGATGGAGAGAACCAGTTGTATCCCATGTCCTCAGCCGGCATGTCCATACCGTGTGAGTCGAGAGTCAGCATGATAGTCGGATATCCGAAATCATAATGGTCCGCTGTAATGGTATATATCTTTGAAAAAGTGGCGAAAATTCCATTCACGCTCGCCATCACCTTCGATGGGTCCTGTTCGTAAACCTCATTCTTCTGGTCCTCTGTCTTCGTTGAACCGAGCGGTTCAGTGTCCAAACAGCTGGCGAAAAGAACTGTTGTCGCAGCGAGCATCAAATATTTGCTATATTTCATAATCTTTTCTTTCTTTATTTTATTCTATTCTTCATAAATCAGAATGTAACCTTGATACCTCCAGAGATTACTCTACGTGAAGAGTAAGTAGAGTTACCAGCTGCAGTAATGCTCATACGAGGGTCAAGTCCCTTACGTGCAGAGAAGATGCAGAGGTTTTCAGCAGAACCGTAAACTCTGATTCCTTCAATACCGATGTTCATTGTCCATTTCTTAGGAAGAGTATAACCGATAGTTATATTGTCGATTGAGAAATAGCTTGCATTTGTAAGGAATCGTGTTGAAAGGCTGTTGGCGTACAAGTCGCTGTAGTCAAGTCTTGGAACGTCAGTCTTTGTGTTCTCAGGAGTCCAAGCATTGAGGATATCCTTATGCCAGTTTGTACCGATTGTAGAAGAAGTACCGCCGTGCATCAAACCTGCGTAACCGTTATCGTAAACCTTACCGCCAATCTGCCAGCTTGTCTGGATAGAGAAGTCTATGCCCTTCCAATTAAGGCTTGTGCTCAAACCGCCGTAAAGCTTAGCGAGAGCACTTCCTCTGTCTTCACGTGCAGTATTGTATGCAGTTTGGTAATCTGTAGTCTTGTAATACTCGCCTGTTTCAGCATCCTTAGCCCAATACATAGCCTCACCTGTTTTTTCGTTTACACCGGCCCACTTTACAAGATAGAAGTTATAGATTGAACCGCCTTCACGATAGATATAGCTTCCGCTGATGTATTCGCCGCCGTATTCAGGAGAAAGCTTGTGGATTCTGTTGGCAACGTGTGTCATGTTGAAGTTTACATCCCAATTGAAGTTCTTGCTTCTGAATATGCCGTAAGTGAAGTCAAATTCAACACCGAGGTTCTGGATAGTACCCATGTTGACAGGTATTGAAGTATAACCGTTAGAACTTGCCACTCTCTTGTAGTCAAGCAGGTTGCTTGTAGCACGGAAGAAGAAGTCAGCCGAACCTGTCAATCTACCCTTGAAGAAAGAGAAGTCGAAACCAGTGTCAAAGCTGTTTGTCTTTTCCCACTTAAGATTCTCATTGCCCTTGAATGACAAAACACCGTCTGAGAAGACACCGTCAGAACCAGAGATTGTATACTGGTCGAGATATGCATAGAGGTTTACAGCGTGGTTGTCGTTACCCTGCTGTCCGAAAGAGATTCTGTACTTCAAGAGGTCGACAGCATCAACGTCCTTCAACCAAGATTCCTTCTTCATGTTCCATCCGAGACCGAAAGAGAAGAAATCACCCCAGCGGTTCTTAGGAGCGAAGACTGATGTACCGTCGCGGCGATAGCCAACGTTGGCATAGAATCTCTGGTCATAGTCATAGTTTGCTGTGATGAAGTATCCAGCAGTGTTGTACTTGCTTATACCGCCGGAACCATTCTTGTTGTCGATGACGTTACCTGCTGTATAGTCGTTAGGGTCGTACATATTATAACCTGAAATATAAAAACTCTGCGCTTTGTACTGATATCCATCAAATCCGGCTGTAGCGTTAACAGAGTGCTTGCCGAATGTATTTGCATAGTTCAGCAAGTACTGGTGGTCGAATGAAGTCACACGAGTCTGCTGGTTCGCAACATAACCACCGTAAGCTATATACTGTCCGTAGAGGTTGCTCCGCATTGTATTGAGGATGGTGTTGTCAGAGTGCAGACCGAAACGTGCAGTAACAGAGAATCCGTGAGTCAAGTCGGCAGTTGCATACCAGTTGCCGTTGAAGATGTCCATGTTGCTCTCGTTCTTGCTGTAGATATAGTCAGAAACAGCGTTACCTCCGCCGCCGGCATTTGAAGGACGGCTGAAGTTAGTACTCATTTTGACATAACCGTAGTCATATATAGGTCTGCCGTTTGTTGGGTCGTGCATGATTTTGCCGTCAGCGCTACGAACGAAGAACGGATAGATAGGAGCTATTGTATTTGCAATCCAGAAAGCATTTCCAGAATCACCTTCTGTATCTGTACCAGAAGGACTGTTAGAACTTGTATGGGTGAATCCCATGTTGGTTCCAATCTTCAACCAGTTCTTAACCTTATATTCAACGTTTGCGCGAGTAGACAATCTGTCGAATCCAGAATTTTCAACCAAACCGCCATCGTCAAGATATCCGAAAGATACATAGTAGTTGAGACGGTCCGTTGCACCTGAAATTCCGACATTGTATTCCTGACGAAGCTGAGGTTTGAATGTTTCATCCTCCCAGTTGTCCGGAGTATAGTAGAACTCGCCGTCGCTGTATCCGAGAGTAGCGTTAGGATTGAGCTTGCCGTTTGAACCGATGAGATACTGTCCCTGAGGGATAGTGTAAACCTGATAACCTACACGGTTGATGAGGTTCTGGTTTGCAAGACGGAAAGCCTCGTCGGCAGAATATCCACCATTTAATTTGTAGCTGTTGTAAAGAGAACCGTATACAAGTTCCATATACTGGTCAGGGTTGCGGATTACATCGTAGTTTCTTACCTCACGGCTTACAGAACCCCACTTGGCATCGAGTGTAATCTTTGCTTCACCCATCTTACCTTTCTTTGTAGTTACCATGATGACACCGTTGGCACCACGTGAACCGTAAAGAGAAGTAGAAACGGCATCCTTGAGCACAGTCATGCTCTCAATATCGTTTGTGTTGATGGCAGTGATGTCTCCATCGTAAGGCACACCGTCAACCACCCAAAGAGGAGCGTTGTCGCCATGCAGAGAAGATATACCACGGATACGTACAGAAACGCTTGAACCTGGTTCACCACTTGACTGAATTGTCTGCACACCAGACATAGTACCTACGAGAGCCTGAGAAGCGTTTGTAATCTGTCTGTTTTCAATCTTTTCAGACTTGATTTCTGCAGCCGCACCAGTATAAGCGGATTTCTTCTGTGTACCGTAAGCAACGACCAGCACGTCATCGAGGCTGGTATCTTCCGGATCCATGTAAATCTTCATGTTTGCTTTGATTGCGACCTCAATCTGCTTCATACCGATGTATGAAACGACGAGATGCTTAGCAGACTCCGGAACGTTGTTGATTGTGAAACGGCCGTCAAGATTTGTCGCATTACCGACACTAGTGCCCTTCACAAGAACAGAGGCTCCGATAACAGGTTCGCCAGTGCTGCTGTCGATGACAACACCGGTCACCGTTCTCTGGGCGAACGCCATACTTACCACTGCGAAGAGGCAAGTAAGGAACAACCATGCTCTTTTTTTCATTCTTAAAAAGTTTTAGTTAATAAAAATATAAATGATTCAATTCTCTCAATCAATGCAACAACGCCAAAAAGCCAGATGCATCACCTCATCCGCTCGTCCGCGGTATCGGCAACACGCCTGACATATTCTGCAAACCACTGTTCAACTGTTTAATGGTAATCTTTTCAGCATAGTTTTTAAATAAGCAACGGCTCGGATTCGGACTTCAAGTATTTCGACCCTTTTCGCAAAGCCGCCAATCAACTTTTTAATTTTTTATATAATCAACATACATTCAGATAAAAATATCCAAACCTACATCATTACCTTATATATATAGTATCCTAAACAATTCAAACGGTCCATCATCGAACCTTTATCGTAAAACGAGCAATACACAATACAACGGCACAAGGCCGAACAGTAAAGCAAAAGTCTCAAAAAAACAACAAATCAGAACTACAAGCCACAATTATTGCACATTTTCTCACAAATCCGACTTGTTAGATTAGACTTTTTTACTTTAACGGGCGCAAAATTAGTTTTTTTTATCAAGGTCAGAAAAAAAAATGACCGAAAAATGGGCTGATTTAACATTAGACTCTCAAAATGAAACCACAAATGCACATTTTTCAAACATTTCAAGCATCAGGAATGACATAAAGTAATCAAAAAGAATTTTGAGGAAACGACAAATGCCGTCACATCTGTCTTTTTTCTCATCAGATGTGACGGCATTTGTCCATATATGCTTCATTTCGACAAATCAGCTGTTTTTTCCGGAAGCATCTTTCTTAATATCAAATTCAATTGTCAATCCGCCTCCAGGAGTATGCTTGGCAACCACGTTTCCGCCATGTAGAACAATGGCATTTTTCACGATGGCCATACCCAAACCGGTACCGCCAAGCTTTCGGCTTCGTCCCTTATCGACTCTATAGAACCGCTCAAACAAGTGAGCCAGATGCTGAGGTTCAACGCCCGGTCCGTTGTCGGCCACAGTAAACATATATCTGTCGCCGTTGTCCACACATTTGATTTTCAGCGTCGCACCTTCCCCTGCATAAGCAATTGCATTGTCTGTCAGATTTCTGAATATCGAATACAGAAGTGTCATATCTCCTTTGACAACAGTATCGGCCGGCACATCAGTAACGACATTCATATTACGCTTCTTCACCTCAAGCTCCACATCCTCCATTATAGAAGCTATAAGGCTTGACAGATTTATCGATTCGCACATGCGCAGGCTTCCTGCTTCATCCATTTTTGTCAGAGCGCTCATGTCATACAAAAGCTTCGACATGCGTATGCTCTGTGCATAACATCTTTCGAGGAAATGATTCTTTTGCTCCTCACTCATGTCCGGATTGTTTATGATGGTCTCAAGATATCCCTGTATGCTGGCAGCCGGAGTCTTCAACTCGTGTGCCACGTTCTGCGTCAGCTGGCGTTTGATGCGCAGCTTGTCCTCTTCACTATGCTTGAGTTTCCAATATAGCGAAATTATATTGTGCGAAATCTCGCCCAGCTCATCATCCGGAACATCCATCTGCAGCTCAGTATCAAGCTGGTCAGCACCTTCAGCCTTGGCGGCAAAATTGCGCAGATGCCTTATGTGTTCGCCAAGACGATGCGTATTTCTATAAAGTACAAAGCCTAGAAGTATAGTTACTATTACTGCAAAAATAAGATACTGGCTGTCAGCTTCAAGATTGTGCTCAAGGCGCGAGCTGTATGGCACAGAAGAGCTTACGACAATATTCTTTTCCGCAAAATATGTAGCGAAACAGAAACTCTTCTGCCCCATGTCGTCATCGCCTCCTCCATATATGCCATACCCGTTGCCGGTTTTCATGGCCTGCCTTATTTCCGGGCGTTTCCTGAAATCCCTCAGCCTCATCTTTTTTCCGTCGTTTCTGCTGTCGAGAAGAATGTTTCCCGACGTGTCTATGACGCAGACATGTATACCTTCACGATGATGGGCGACGACATAATCCATGAAAGCCTTCTTATCGGCTATATTGTCTCCCAAGCTCTCCATCATCTCATAATTGTATATCTGCATCCGGTTCTGCATAAGCTCTAGTTTGTAAGCTTTTTCCCTGTGGAACTGGAACAAGACAAAACATACGGCGAACAGCACAAAGACTCCTATAACGCTCAAATAAAGTCTTTTGGAGAAGCCAATCCGCATTTTCATATTTACGTAATTCATAGCATACTAATAATAAAGTGAACAAAAACAATATAATAAAAAAAGATGCAGGCACACATGTTCCTGCAATCCACATTAATAATCCAAATCGGTTCGTGCCGTGCAAAAACTTTCTCAGATACGTTCAAATGTATATCCGTAGCCGAATCGGGTTTTTATGCACTTTCCGTATTCACCAATCTTTTTGCGCAGGCGGGTGATGTTCACATCGACTGTACGTCCCATGACAATGGTATCGTCAGGCCAGATGGTTTCAAGAATCTTTTCGCGGCTGAACACTTTCTCAGGATTCGATACGAGCATATGCAGAAGTTCGAATTCCAGTTTTGTGAGCTGTACCTCCTTGCCGTTGACGGTTACCAGTTTCCTTTCCTCATCTATTTTAAGTCCCTCGTAGCCGATAGTGGTATGTTCAGAGGCTTCAAGCGTCTTTTCCTTGGCCGTTCTTCTGAGCACGGCTCTGACACGCGCTTTCACTTCTCTTATAGACAAAGGTTTCGCAATGTAATCGTCAGCGCCGATGTTAAGTCCCTTGACCGTGTCGTTCTCGTTGTCGAGAGCCGTTATGAATATAATAGGTATATTGGCTGTATCTTCTCTCTGCTTCATCATCCGCGCCATCTGGAATCCGGAAATCTCGCCCATCATGACATCAAGCAGAAGGAGCTGATAATTCTTCAGGTCAAGCTTCAAAGCTTCTTCAGCAGAATTCGCCACATCAACCTCGTATCCTTCCGTCTCGAGATTGAACTGCAGGATCTCACATATATCCTGTTCATCATCAACAACTAGTATCCTTTCCATAACTAAAATATATTTGTTGTCAAAAATACAACAAAGCTGAATTATTTGTGCTGCAATCTCGTTACAAAATCCTCAGATGCTGAAAATTATTTAAAATCTGCTTCATAAAATCAACCGTAATATGTATTTTTGAGGTCGGTAAGGCAATTCTTAGCCAGTACACCATACCTGTCGTAGGTGCAGGCTCCAAAGTGAGGCCAAGAGTGCGTTGTAACAAAATTGAAACATAAATGAAAAAATAATATAACAAAAACGTTATAATTTCGCCCCGTCATACGAACGCATATCGGGGCGTCAGCTATAACCGGATGCAAAAATATTTCATTGCGAGCAATAAGTTTATAACAAATATTTACAAAAACAATGGAAACAATTTTCTTAGGAATCGTGGCATTCCTGATGGCGCTGGCCATTTTCGACCTGACGGTCGGGGTGAGCAACGATGCCGTCAACTTCATCAATTCCGCTGTCGGCTCACGCGCGGCAAGCCTCAAAGTGATAATAGGCATTGCGGCCATAGGCATATTTGCAGGAGCATCTCTGAGCAACGGAATGATGGACATAGCGCGGCACGGAATCTTCAATCCGACATACTACAGTTTCTACGATCTGATGTGTATATTCCTGGCAGTGATGGTCACCGACATCGTCCTGCTGGACATCTTCAATTCGCTTGGAATGCCGACTTCCACAACTGTTTCAATGGTTTTCGAGCTTTTGGGAGGTTCTTTCGCTCTATCAATAGTAAAACTCCACAACGATGAGTCCGGTCTTCTTTCTTTTTCCGACCTGCTCAACACAGAAAAAGCATTATCCGTAATTCTGGCCATATTCCTTTCAGTTGCAGTTGCATTTGTATTCGGCCTCATACTGCAATGGGTATCCAGAATAGTCTTCACCTTTACTTATAATAAGAATTCCAGAGTCAAAGCCGGAATTTTCGGCGGTATAGCGACAACCAGCATAATCTGGTTCCTTCTGATAAACGGTCTCAAGGGCTCTACCCTCAACGACACGCCCCTGATGCACTTCATCAATGCCAATACATGGAGCGTCATAGGCATATGCCTGCTCATATCGGTCATCCTCATGACACTGCTCAGTTTCATGAAAGTCAACGTGTTCCGCATAGTAGTACTGCTCGGCACATTTGCACTCGCAATGGCATTTGCCGGCAACGACCTCGTGAACTTCATCGGTGTGCCTCTTGCAGGACTCTCATCATATCAGGACTTCACGGCAAACGGCTCGGGAAATCCTTACACATTCATGATGGAGTCGCTCAACAGTTCGGCCCATACACCTCCAGTATTTCTCGTTTCGGCAGGTGTGATAATGGTTATAGCCCTATTCATGAGCAAGAAGGCGCAAAATGTGGTAAAGACCAGTGTCGACCTGTCACGCCAGGACGAAGGCGACGAAATGTTCGGAAGTTCCGGCGTTGCACGCACTATTGTACGTACAGTTATGAACTCTTCGCAGTACCTTTCCGAATACGTACCTAAAGGTCTCTCACGCTGGATAAACAGCCGCTTCAACAGCGACGAAGCCATTCTCACCAACGGCGCCGCATTCGACCTCGTCCGCGCATCTGTCAATCTTGTCGTTGCAGGTCTGCTCGTTGCACTCGGCACCTCTCTCAAGCTTCCTCTCTCAACGACATATGTAGCATTCATGGTTGCCATGGGTTCCAGCCTCGCCGACCGCGCATGGAGCCGAGAGAGTGCGGTATTCCGCATCACCGGAGTTCTTTCCGTCATCGGTGGATGGTTCATTACAGCAGGCGTAGCTTTCGTGATATGCTTCGTGATATCCCTGCTGATGTTCTTCGGCAAGTTCGTCATGATGGCAATACTCATCGTAGTTGCAATAGCAATACTCGTAAGAAGCAACATCATGTACTCGCGCCGCGCCAAAGAGGCTGAAACCGACGTCACTTTCGCACAGATGGTCAAGTCGCGCAACAAGGCCGACACATGGGATCTCCTCTGCAAACACATACGTGAAAGCCACAGCACTCTGCTGAAATTCGTACAGGAAGAATACAAGATGACAACCGACGCATTCTTCCAGGAGGAATACCGCAGACTGAAACGCGTGAAAGACGACATTGAGGAAGGCAGAAAAGAATGGAAACGCCAGCGCAGACGCGAGCTCATCGGTATGCGTTCAATCGACCCTATGCAGGCAATAGAAAGAAATACATGGTTCTTCCTTGGTTCCAACTCATGCGAACAGATGCTCTACTGTCTGAAGCGTATCAACGACCCTAGCCGCGAACACGTAGGCAACAACTTCTCACCGGTACCTATAAGTTCCACAGAGCCGTTCCTTGCCATGCGCGATGCGGTAATCATACTTTTCGAAAGGGCTGAACAGATGCTCAAGGAAAACGACTTCACGCTGGCCGACGCCATACGTACAGACAGCCAGTCGCTCCAGGTCAGCTTGTCGAAACACAGAAAAGCGATGCTCGACTCCATGCAGGATGCATCGACCAACCTCGAGGCTATGCTCGTGTTTGTAAACATCATACAGGAGTCGCAGGAGCTTATCGGTTCGCTGAGACATATGATACGCGGAGTCGTAAAGTTCCAGGACGGAGAATAACATACAGCATGAAAAATACACACCAGGGCGGTGGACATGTCTGCGGACCTGCCCACCGCCTTTTTGATGCCGGCCGACACACCGGTATGAGCCAAGCTAAACAAATGCCATACATGCAGCAGAAACTTAACAGCGAAGACATAAAATCGAAATAATGCTTTATGATATTTGTATCGGATAAAAAAGAGAAGCAGTTATGGAAACAAGACTCATAATCTTAAGATACCTGACAGCACTATCAATCCTCATTTCCATAGCAGGCATCGCCCTGCCTGCCATATGGGAAGCTCTGGCACATGCGGCCGGATGGCAATGAAAGGAAACGGCAAACGCCGTCAGAGGCAAGAACAATTCTATCTACCGACACTCTTTAAAAATCTAGCAATATGGATATGGCAAAAAAGATTATCGCAGAAGCTTTGAAAGAAACAGCGGCACTGATACGCTTCTCGAGATGCTTCATCAGAATGACCGGCAGACGCAAGGAAAATGCATGGAAGCTGCAGAAAGAAGACAATGAATTCATCAGTTTCATCATGAACTGACAAAAAGAAAGGAGTAAACAATATGGAAGACGAATATGGAACACATGTCTGGGAAAACATAGACTACAGCTATGATCTCAGCAAGAGCGAAGGTGAATGAACGTGCCGACACGGTGAAAGACGTACATGCGTAAAAGATGAAATCTTAACATCGGAGAAACGCAGACGAAACATCTTAAACCTACATTTGCAACGGACAAGGCAAGAGTGCATGTCCGCAAAGTATCAACCAAAAACTTTTAATTATGGGTACATTCGAATTGATTATCGCGTCAGTAATGACCATTCTGGTAATAGTGAGCAACATCTCAAGTTTCGGAAGAATCTGATATCAGAGCAAATTACTGACAAAGGCAGTTCCGGAAACACCGGAACCGCAGATGAGGATGGGGTTTTGAGCCCCTTTTTTTGTACCCTTTCGTACCTCAGGCCAACAATAACATAAATAATAGATGCACGAGGTGCATTTCCGTCAGAAGCGGAAATACACCTGTACGTCGGCTGTATTGTAATATCTGTCAGCTCCGGAAGTTCTTGTTGACAAACTCTTGTCGCAAGTGAAATAATAGTTGAGCTGAAGCATAAGATTCTTGAACAAATGCCAGTTGGCAGAAATGTCATACTGCTCAACAGCCGTACTGTTCTTGCGGCTCTCACGGTAGACATCCCACTTGGCGAAAAGCTCCAGGTTCTTGCATACAGGCATACCAGCCGAAACATACCAGCCGTCAGCCTTGTCGCCCAGGGCTTCATCGACAGAGCCATCCGACTTTATGGCTCCACCCTCCGAACCTACATATTCTGCACGCACGAGAAAAGGTCCTGTATAATTGACCCCCACAGACCAGCGGTTGCGGTCGACAGTCGTACCGCTCTTGGTATAACTTCCGCTCCATCCGAATGCACCGATGCTGAGTCCTTTTATAGGATTAATCCACACGCCACCGATAATATCCTTCTTGGAATCGGCATCAGAATGATTGATGCCCTGACCGTTGAATACACCTATCTGATAATGGAATAGAGTGTGGCGGTCTGACGATACAGGAAGCAAATCGCCCTGCAGCTGTGCACCGAAGTCACGTCCGCCACAAGAATGTTCACCGCAGCGGTCGGAATAGCCGACGAGCTTGGAGATGACCTGCGAATTGCCTCCGAAACCGTAATTCCACGGATGCATAGGGTTTTCAAATGTAAATCCTCGTTTGAACTGTCCGAACTTTATCTTGGCAAAGCTGAAGCGCTGCCATTCAATCCATGCATCGACAACATGAGGTGATTTTTCGTTGGACAGCGTTCCGCTGTTGGACGAGCCGGTCATATCAATCTGAAGCTTGTATGCAAAATCGCTCATCTTGCCGTCGGCATAGAGACGTATGAGACGGAAGCTGAAGCCGTTCTGCGGGTCCGGATTACGGTCGTCGACCGAATATTTGCCTATAACATATCCGCCGAAAGTGGTATTTTGAACAAAATCGGAGAAGAACCCTCCGCGCTTCTTGACAGACGATGTATCGACAGCCTCAGTTTTCTGTACTGCATCAATGCCCTCGACAGCTTCAGGAAGCTCTACGGCATCTGCTGCATCAAAGGCGGTCAAGGCTGTCATGGCCGCCAACATAATTTTTTTCATAAACAATATATATCTTTTTAACCCTTATCTGTAAAAGGCAAAAGCTCTGTCGGGCTTTTGACGCCGCAAAGAAACAGAAAAAACTCGGAAGAACGAAGTGCACAGCCCCATTTTAACCTGCAAACACGTTCATTATCAAGCCCTGCGGACATCAATCACATAAGAAATCCAACTTTTGCAGGCGCTCGTCCATAGTATTCCGAGGGCTCGGAAGCAACATTTCGGGCGCCCGAAAGGCCGCTTGCGGGCCCTCGGAATCAAACATACTGCCATGCAGCCGCGCAGATGCTTTGCTTCAACCGGCATGGCAAACCTAAGCCAAACGATTGGACAAAGGGCAAAAAAAAGATAAACTGCCCGATTTATGAAGGGATATACTCGGGTTTTTCGCCAAAAAAAATTACATTTGTCTCATATTAAAATTTTTAACTGGCCAATATACAAAATTTTAAATATGAAAACTGACATTGAAATAGCAAGAGAATGCAAACTGGCACATATCGACGACGTGGCCGCAAAAATCGGATTGCAAAGCGAACAACTCGAACACTACGGCAAATACATGGCTAAAGTGCCGGAAAATCTTATCGACGAAGAAAAGGTAAAGAAAAGCAACCTGATTCTGGTAACTGCCATCACACCGACAAAAGCCGGTATAGGCAAAACTACCGTATCGATAGGTCTTGCGCTTGGACTCAACAAGATTGGTAAAAAGGCTGCAGCCGCACTGCGCGAACCGTCGCTCGGACCATGCTTCGGACTTAAGGGAGGCGCTGCAGGCGGAGGTTATGCACAGGTTTTGCCTATGGAAAAGATAAATCTCCATTTCACCGGTGATTTCCATGCCATAACTTCAGCACACAACATGATAAGCGCACTGCTCGACAACTATATTTATCAGCACAGAGAAGAAGGGTTCGCGCTCAAAGAGGTGCTCTGGAAGAGAGTGCTCGACGTGAATGACCGCAATCTGCGTTTCATAGTCACCGGACTTGGTGCCAAGACTGACGGCATCGTACAGGAAAGCGGATTCGACATCACTCCAGCAAGCGAAATAATGGCAATTCTGTGTCTGGCAAAAGACATAAACGACCTGAGACGCAGAATAGAAAACATACTGTTGGGAATAACCGTTGACGGCAAACCGTTCACTGTAAAAGATATGGGTGTGGCTGGTGCAATAACAGTACTGCTCATGGATGCCATACATCCGAACCTCGTACAGACAACAGAGAACACTCCTGCATTCGTACACGGCGGACCATTCGCCAACATTGCACACGGATGCAACTCAATACTGGCAACAAAGATGGCCATGACATTCAGCGACTATGTCGTGACGGAAGCCGGATTCGGTGCCGACCTGGGTGCGGAGAAATTCTTCGACATCAAATGCCGCAAGAGCGGACTTCAGCCTAAACTTACAGTCATCGTGGCAACGACACAGGGTCTGAAGATGCACGGAGGCGTGGCTCTCGACAAAATAAAGGAACCAAACAGCGAAGGACTGACACTCGGGCTCAAGAATCTCGACAAGCACATCCACAACATGAAGCTCTACGGACAGTCGGTCGTTGTGGCTTTCAACAGATATGCAACCGATACTGACGACGAACTCGAACTCGTACGCAAGCACTGCGAAGAGCTCGGAGTGGGCTTCGCAGTGAACAACGCATATATGGAAGGCGGAAAGGGTGCTGTGGAACTCGCAGAAACTGTTGTCAAGACAATCGAGGAACATCCTTCTGAACCGCTCAAGCTGTGCTATGAGGATACTGACGACGTCAAGACTAAGATTGAAAAGGTCGCAAAGAAAATTTACGGCGCCGGCAACGTCACTTACTCAAAGACAGCAGAGAAGATGCTGAAGAGAATCAGTGAACTGGGCATGGAGAAATTCCCTGTATGCATCGCAAAGACTCAGTACTCATTCTCTGCCGACCCTACTCTGTACGGCACACCTGAAGGATTCGGATTCCATATCCGCGACCTAGTGATAAACAGCGGTGCAGAAATGATTGTCGTAATCGCAGGTGACATTCTGCGCATGCCTGGACTGCCTAAATCTCCACAAGCCGAACGCATAGACATCGTCAACGGCCTGATTGAGGGCTTATCGTGAAAATGGACAGGTACACATATATACCTTGATTATAATTGCACTTAACCGCCACATCAACTCTGAACATGAACGTAAACTATCTGAAAGAATATTTCAGGATGCCTCTGACAAAAGAGGAACAGGCACAAACTGTCGAATCCATCGTGGGGGGCATCAGATTCAAGGGTGCAAACCTGTGGGTGCTGATATTCGCAATATTCATCGCATCACTAGGACTGAACGTCAACTCTACGGCAGTCATTATCGGTGCCATGCTCATATCTCCTCTTATGGGACCTATAATAGGTATGGGTCTGGCGGTCGGCATAACGGATTTCGACCTGCTGAAACGTTCTCTCAAGAACTATGGCGTGGCAACGTGCATCTCGGTCATTACAGCTACGGTGTACTTCACTCTGACGCCTCTTCATGAGGCTCAGTCGGAACTGCTGGCACGAACATCACCGAACATCTACGACGTGCTCATAGCCTTCTTCGGCGGACTTGCAGGCATTGTGGCAATCTGCGCCAAGGACAAGGGCAACGTTCTTCCCGGCGTGGCAATAGCAACAGCTCTCATGCCGCCGCTATGTACCGCCGGATATGGACTGGCAAACGGAGAATGGCTCTATTTCATCGGAGCATTCTATCTGTTCTTCATAAATTCCGTATTCATCAGCCTTGCAACATTCATCGGGGTGAGGGCTCTCAAATTCCCGAAGAAAGCATATATGGACAAAAAACGCGAAGGGCTGATAAAGAAATATATATTCCTCATTGTAGCTATAACCATAGCTCCTTCGGTGTTCATGACATACAGCATCGTAAAGGAAACGATATATAATTCTTCGGCTACGGAGTTCATCAACAAAGAACTGAACTTCCCGAATACCCAAATTATAAGCAAGGAGGTGTCGTACAAGAACAAGACCATCAAGATTGCCATTGTCGGCGACGAGGTGTCACAGACAATGATAGACAATGCAAGAGCTCATCTTGCTGCATATCATCTCAAGAACACACGTCTCGCCATAATACAGGGCATCAACAACGACTCTGTCGACATTTCGGGCCTGCAGAACATAGTCCTAAAGGATTTCTACGAAATGAGCAGAAACGAAATAGGTGAACAGCAGAGGCTGATAGAATCGCTCAAAGGCAAATTGGCGGAAGAAAACAGATACAAATCGCTCACTGTCGAGCTCGGCAAAGAGATGGCTGTACTATTCCCGAACGTCAAATCACTGTCGCTCAGCAACAGCATAAGATGTACCATCAACGGCGATTCCATCTCTACCGACACCATCTGCCTGTCGACTATTGCCTTCAAGAAAAAGCCTGCTGCAACTGAAATCGACAAGATTGAGGATTGGATGAAAACCCGTACTAAAACCGACAAATTGGAAATAATTGCCGATAACTGAGTATTTCATAACATAAAAGAAGGGCGAAAAAGCAGATTTATCCGTTTTTTCGCCCTTTTTATTTTGTTTATTAAATAAAAACGACTACCTTTGCAACCGCAATTAAGCCCAGATGGCGGAATCGGTAGACGCGCTGGTCTCAAACACCAGTGGGGCAA